>Ga0129317_1001142_pt1 | contig 21257 bp, 20 predicted proteins | sample Cm1ome_FD_94430 | JGI IMG/M metagenome (GOLD analysis project Ga0129317, IMG submission 94430) | Eastern black-and-white colobus group fecal microbial communities from Wisconsin, USA - Cm1105 metagenome | ecosystem: Host-associated > Mammals > Digestive system > Large intestine > Fecal | place... | reverse complement strand
CAGCAGCTGTTTCTGGGCATGGACGTGGACAACCTGGCGGCCGTACCCTTTGCGCCGGTGATCACCAAAGGAGAGGTGGTTCCGGCGAAGACCTGCCTTCCCAGCTGCGAAAACGCCGGGCTGCTGATCGTGCCGGATATCTCCGGCTATGTGGGCGCGGATACCATGGGCTGCATTCTGGCCAGCGGCATGTATGAAGCCATCGACACGGTGCTGATGGTGGACATCGGCACAAACGGCGAGATGGCCCTGATCCATCAGGGAAGAATGGTGGCCTGCTCCACCGCCGCCGGGCCCGCCCTGGAGGGCGCCAACATCCGCTTCGGTATGCGGGGCAGCCCAGGGGCCATTGACCATGTGACAGACCAGGGAATCAGCGTCATCGACGGCGGAGAAGCCAGGGGCATCTGCGGCTCCGGCCTCATTGACGCCATCGCGGTGATGCTGGACAAGGGAATTCTCAACAAGCGGGGCCGGATTCTGACGGAGGACCACACCTATTTCCTGACGGAGCAGGTGTATCTGACCCAGGACGACATTCGCCAGGCCCAGATGGCCAAGGGCGCCATTGCCGCGGGAATCCACCTGATGGCGGAGTACCTGGGAATCCCGGTGGAGGGAATCCACCGGGTGCTGCTGGCAGGGGCCTTCGGCTCCTTTATGGATCCGGACAGCGCCTGCCGGATCGGTCTGCTTCCGGAAGAGCTTCGGGGCAAAATCACAGCCGCCGGGAACATAGCCGGGGCAGGCAGCAAGCTGTTGGCACTGAACAAGGGCCAGCTGGCCCTGGCCGGGGAGCTGCTGGAGAGAATCGAATTCCTGGAGCTGGCCAGCCTGCCGACCTTCCAGAGAACCTTCGCGAAAAACATGGCCTTCCGGGAGGGATAACCATGGAGAAATGGACCAAAATTGCCAGGGCCTGCGGCTTTACCAACGCGGTTCCCCTGAATGTGCCGGGGCTGCAGGTGATGTCCATGGTCCGGGACGCCTGCGCCACAGGGAAATGCCGGGCATACAACCGCAACTGGACGTGTCCGCCCTTCTGCGGCACCCTGGAGGAATGTGAAGAAAGGCTTCGCAGCCACAGCCGGGGCATCCTGCTGCAAACCGTGGGTCAGCTGGAAAAAACCATCGATACCCGGGGATACGCCCGGGTGGAGAAGGAACACAACGCCGCCCTGCGGGCCTTTGCCGAAGAGATCCGGAAGGAATATCCCGACGCCCTGTGCCTTGGAGCCGGCGGCTGCCGCATCTGCGAGACCTGCGCCTGTCCGGAGCCCTGCCGGTTCCCGGAGAAGGCCCTTTCCTCCATGGAAGGCTACGGCCTGTTTGTGACCCAGGTCTGCCGGGACAATGACCTGAAATACTACTACGGGCCCAAAACCATTGCCTATACCGCCTGTGTCCTGTTCGACTGACAGGGACAGAGGAAAAATCCGACAAAAAGCCGACCTCCTGCCATACCGCTTCCGAAAAGGGAAATGTCGTCAACTTAGCGAAGAAGCCCTCTCAGGCACGGCACATTAGTGCCGTGCCTGCTCCATAGCTTTAACGCTCTAAAATCCTTGGAAAACCCACTTGCCTCTCCCTTTGGGAGAGGTGCCCCAGTGCGCACACTGGGGCGGAGAGGGTTCCCTGGTATTAAGCTGATGACATTGCCAAAAAGGGGAGAGTATGACAGGAGGTCTTGCTATGCTGCCATGAAAAATGGAGGAAAAGGCTGGTTACGCGCTGCCGGGTGGGCAGGGCTTATTTTTTCAGGACACGCCTGTAATTGCGGCCGATGTTGTCCCACAGCTCCAGAGCGTCCTTCGCGGCCACACTGGTGCCGTAGCCGCCCCGGTAAGTCCAGGTGGCCAGACGGTCAACGCCCAGACCTTCGTACATGTCTACCACATGGTCGATTTGCTCCCAGTTGTCGGGACGCTTGTTGTAGCCCATGAGCCAGCGCTCGGACTGCTTGCCGTACTTCTTGGCCATGGCCACCGTGCGCTCGGTGATCTCCCGGAAGAAGCTGTCGGGGAGGCTCCAGTTGATAATGGTGGTGGAGAACACGTCGAAGTAGGGACAGGCGGCCACCATCTCCCAGTTGTCGTAGCCCCGCAGCTCCGTGACATAGTAGCCGTTGAGGGTGGCATGGACGCAGCAGGTGATTTCCAGCTTGGGGTTATACTCCTTTAGGGCCTTGGACACCCCGGCCAGGGTCTCCAGAGCCTCCCGCCAGCGGAACTGCTTGACATCGTCGTTCATGAACTTGGGCATTTCATAGCCGTAGTATTCCTGGAACTTCTTCATGCACTCGGGGCAGCGGCAGGCCCAGTCGTCTCCGGCGCCGCCGGTGATGGAGGCATAGCTCTTGGGATAGGCATAGTGGGGCTCGTCCCAGAAGAAGCCGTCCACCTCCGTCTCCCGGGCCAGCTTTAGGCACAGACCCTGAAAGTAGTCCCGGAAGGAATTGGTGTTGAAGCAGGCGGCATTCAGCACCTCTCCGGTGTAAGCGGAGACCTGGCGGTGATGAATGTTGTTTTGCAGGAACAGGGAGACCTGCTCGCCGCCGAAGTATTTGCCGATTCCCCAGGTGTCCGCCAGAACACGAAGGCCCATGGCGTGGGCTTTTTTCACGATTTCGTTGATGTTGGGGAACCAGAAGTCCATGTCAAATTCGGTAATGGCCAGAATTACGGTGTCCACTCCGTGGTCGATCATTTCCTGAAAATCCTTCTCGGCATGCTCCACATAGTTAAACCCATAATAACTGACGGCAGTATGCTGAATTGCCATAAAATATCTCCCTTCTTATTTGATGTAGACAGGCTCTCCGCTGGCGATGGAATCATAGCAGCGAACCATGGCTTCGATGGTCTTGCGGTGCCACTGCAAATTGATCTTGGGCTGGGTGTGGTTCAGGATGCAGCTGTGGAATTCGTCCATCATGCCGATCCACTCGTCAAAGTAGGTATACTGGACGGTGTAGCGGTTGTTGGGGCCGCCGTTAAAATAGACGTTGGGCCCGAAGCAGTCGGCCTGGATCACGCCCTCGGTGCCCACAATGGAGAAGTTGACCTCCATCCGCTTGGGGAGCACCTCCCAGCCGGGGCCGGGCCGCTTGATCTTCTCCTCCAGCCGAGACCAGGAGGGATCCAGCAGGAACTTGCAGCCGTTTTTCATCTGGCCGGTGACGTAGAGGACGTCCTCCTCCTCGATGTCCCGGATGTTGTCGGCCACGTCGGCAAATACATAGTCAAAGTCGGAGCCGGTGCACCAGCGGAGCATGTCAAAGATGTGGGGATGGTCGCTGAGGGCACCGCCCCGGAACCGGGAGTCGCCCTCCCGCAGGGGCACCCGCTTGCCGTAGGAACGCTCCGGCACGCCCTGCCAGGGGAAGGCCCATACAGGGGACAGGGTAATGTTGGTGGCATTGAAGGAAACGATATCGCCGATGGCCCCGCTGCGGGCCAGCTCGATGGCCCGGCGGCAGGAGGGATTGTAGTGCATTTCCAGCTCCACCTGGCAGATCAGATCCTTTTCCTCCACCAGTCGGATCATCCGGTCGTATTCCTCCAGATCGAAGGTGGGAATCTTCATGGAAAGCATGTGCTTACCGTATTTCGCGCACAGCTCCATGTCCGCGAAGTGCTGATGGTTCTCACTGGCAATGACCACGCCGTCGATTTCCGGGTGCTCCTTAAGCATCTGCTCCGTGGACATGTAGATGGGAATGTCGTAGCCGTAGAGCTTGAAGTCCTCGGCCACTGCCTCGTTGGCGCAGGAAACCGCTACCCAGTTCAGCTTGGCGTTGTCGTTCAGGGTGGCGTAGTATTTCCGCACATGGGCATGGGTAAGGGAAGAAATCGCCATATTCACCTGTCTCATCATTTAGCCCTCCACATTGGTATACCGGACGCTGCGGTCAGACGCCAGCACAGCCTCATACACCTTTTCCATGTGTGCGTAGTTTTCGCACAGCTCGTCCATACGGGACGTGTCGGTCAAGGCCCAGAGGATGAACCGGATGGCATCCACCTGGGTGTTTTCCATGTCATACAGCTCCGCGTCAATATCGGTATATTTCTGAGTTTCCTTGCCCTTGAATACATAGATGGGATACTGCTGGGTCTGGGTATCCACGGTGACGTCACAGGCCAGACCGTTTTTGCCGATGATCTCATGAAGCAGCACCGGCTCGGAGCCATCGGGAGAGAAGCCCAGCTCCATGCTGATCTTCACATTGCCGTCGGTGGACAGAATGCAGTTGGTGTAAACCTCTCCGCTGAAGGAAGAGAAGGCCTTCCCGATTTTCTGCCGGGTGATGAACTCCGCCAGGTTGCTCTCAAAGACGATGATGTCCTTAAGGCTGCGGGTAAAGATGTCTCTGGGCACAATGTGATGGATCCGCATGGCCAGAGGGTGCACCACCATCCCGTTATCCAGAATGTTGCGCAGCTCCACATAGCGGCGCTTGAGCTGCCAGTGATACAGGGGAACATTGCGGTACCCGTCCTGGGGAAAGGTCTTCGCGAAATCGTAGAAGAAGCGGAAAGCGCCCTTGCTGCAGGTGATCTTCACGGCACCCGCTTCCAGCTCCACGGCCAGGCCGTGGGCCACGGAATACTTTTCCGCCAGCTCGGTCAGATAGGGGACGAATTTGCTGTCCATGGTTTTTTCCTCCTTTTACAGCATTTTAATACGGGGAGAATACTTCTCCAAATTCTTCCGGTTGAATTCGTCTCCGCCGGGGACGTTGGCACTGCGCCAGAAGGGCGGCTCGATGCCCCGGTTCAGGCACTCCTTGGCGCACTCGATTTCCAGCCGATGGGCGATGTAAAAGTCCGTCATGTTGGAAATGGGCGCAATGGGTGTGTCAAAGCCATCCAGCTTGACCACGGTATCGCCCAGCGGGTTATAGTCGTCAATGCACACCTGAGCCAGGTCGAACAGATTCTTCCGGGAGGGATGCCGCAGCACATAGTCCGCGGGAATGTTCTCCTGCCAGTCGGAGGAGGAAACGGCGATGATCCTGGCGCCCTGTTCCCGGGCCTGAAGGGCGGCGTCGATGGTGGCCGCGTTGGTGCCGATGTTGTGGAAGATGATCAGCACATCGTCGGGCTGGAGGTTGTAGTATTCCATAATGGAGCGGCCGTAGTTGACGCAGCGCTCCAGGGCCAGGTACTTCTGGGCCTGGTTAAACACGGACAGGCCGGTTTCCATGCAGGGATTGATGTTGCACAGGCCGCCGGCCCGGAAGAACATCTCTCCTACCGGCAGGGTGGTGTGGCCTCCGCCGCCGTAGACGTGGATCAGGCGGTCGTTTTCGATGGCGTCGGCCATCAGGACTGCCGCGGCGCGGATGTTAACATACTGCTCGTCCTCGATTTTGGTCAGCAGCTCTATGACCTTGGGAAAATAGCCGTTTGACTTGTCCATTTCATGTTCTCCTCTCAATGCGAATTATGCTTCATCAGGCGGTGAACCTGTTACATTCGTTTTCATGATTCCGGTTGGGTGTTTCTTCGGAGATTTGGTCACAGCGGGAATGCCGGCCCATGGCCCGGAGGGCCTGCCGGGCTTTTGGGAAGGCTGGGGCGCTTTCGCGCCCCGGCTTTCCGCAAATTGGAGGGTATGAAGAAGATTACTTGATAGATGCCATGTATTCGTTGGTGGAGGTTTCCCAGGCGGCCAGAGCTTCCTCGGGGGTGGTGGTGCCGTAGACCATGTCTCTGAGCACGGTGACCAGGGAGGTGGAGAAGGTGCCGAAGTTGACGTTGTCATACCAGGCATTGGTGGTGTTGGAGAAGCCCTCGGGCATGGCCTTCAGAACGCCCATGGGAGCGGCGGCCTTTTCGCCCATCTTCTCTTCCAGCAGCTCCATGCCGTATTCGCAGTTGGGGATGCCGCCGGTGGCCACAGTCCATTCCACAGCGGCGGGATCGGTGGTCATCCACTTAATGAATTCCCAGGCCCAATCCTTATTCTTGGAGTTGTTGGCAATGGCCATGTTGTAGGAGCCGAAATAGGTGGACTGAGCACCGGCCATTTCGCCGCTTTCCACAACGGGCAGGGGAATGAAGGCAAAGCGATCCTCGATGCCGGCAGCCGCGGCCTTCTTGTACTGATCGTAGGACAGGGTTCTCCAGCGGATGGCAGCGTTGTTGTCCGCGGTCAGGTCATGCACCACATTGGCGCCTTCCCGAACGTTGGGGGCGCAGCAATCGGCCAGATCGGCGATCATCTTGAAGACCTTGGGCAGGGCGGGATCGGAGAAGTCAATGGTGGAATCGGCAGGGTTGGTGCCGTAGGTGATGGGCGCGGCGCCGTAGGCCATGGCCAGCTGATAGTAGTTCTGGAAGATATTGGCAGTATCGGTGTAGCACAGCTGAACGCCGTAGGTCTCCTTACCGGTGACGGGGTCGGTGCCGGTGCAGGCCTGGGCGATTTTCAGCAGGTCGTCCCAAGTCCAGTCCGCGGTGGGTGCCGCCACGCCGTAGTGCTCCAGGATGTCCAGATCCACATAGGCAACAGAGGGCTCAATGACATACTGAATGCCGGAAACCATGGTCTTGCTCAGGTCGCCGAAGCGCCGGTTTTCTGTGGTGAAGAGCATGTTTGCATAGTCCGCGTCCCGCTCCAGGTAGGGATCCAGAGGCTCGCACAGCTCGGTCAGGGTAGCGCCGTGGAGAATAATGTCAACGCCGCCGGACAGAACGGCCGTCTGAATGGAGGTGATCCAGTTGTCCCAGGGGCAGGTTTCCACTTTGATTTCAACGTTGGGATGGACTTTGTTCCATTCGGCGATGAGCTCGTTGTAGCCCGGCATCTCAACGCCGGAAACCAGATCGATGGTGCCGTCGGGGCCCACATCAATGAAGTTGGCAGTGCCGTAGAGAGTCAGGGTGACCTTCTCCTCCGGCTCCGGGGCGGCGGGGGCTTCCGTGGCTGCACCTGTGGGCTTGGCTCCGGAAGTGGCGGGTGCCGGGGTCTCCTGCTTGGCGCCGCAGGCGGTCAGGGACAGAAGCATAACCAGGGCCAGCAGCATTGCGATCAGCTTTTTCATTGTATTTCCTCCTATAATTTTTATTTACACACAGAAACCTGTGCATATTACTGTTTGATGCCGGACACGGCGATACTGGCCACGATGTGCTTTTGCAGGAACAGATACAGGATCACCAGCGGAATGGCGCTGAGGACGGCCACGGCCATCCGAGGGCCGTAGTACATGGCGTTCTGGTTGGCGTTGAACAGAGCAACGCCTACGGAGATCATCTGCTTGTCGTAATCCCGGATGACCACCAGGGGCCACAGGTAGGCGTTCCAGTTGGCGATGACCTGCAAAATGGCCAGGGTGGACATAATGGGCTTGGACAAGGGGACGATGATGCTGAAGAAGACCCGCCACTCGCTGCCGCCGTCGATATAGACGGATTCCGCCAGGGAATCGGGAATGGAGCTGATATAGGAGCGGGCGAAGAAGGTGCCGTAGACATAGGCGAACTGTCCCAGAATCAGGGGCCACCAGGTGTTCAGCAGGCCCCAGCGCTGGTATTGCAGGAACAGGGGAACCAGCCGGGACTCAAAGGGCACCATCATCACGGCCAGCATGAAAACGAACCAGAATTTCTTTCCCACAAACTTCAGCTTGGCAAAGGCAAAGCCGCACATCATGGAGAAGGCCACCGCCAGGAAGGTGTTGATTGCCACGATGATCACGGTGTTTCGGAAATACCGAAGCAGGTCGATCATTTTGGCCGCGGCCTTGTAGTTAAACAGGGAGGGCTCGTGGGGAATCAGGGAGAATTCCGGCAGGCTGGTGGTAGCTGACCGGTCAAAGGACATGGAGATCGACCACAGCAGGGGCGTGAGGACCACGGCCAGGATCAGAAGCAGAATCAGGGCGGTGAGATAACGGGTATATTTCGCTTTTTTCATACTCACACCTCGTCTTTCAGGAAGCCGGTGAGCTTCACGTTGATCATGGTCATGAGGAACACCAGCACAAACAGCACCAGGGAACCGGCGGAGGCCACGCCATAGTTGGGCGTCTCGAAGCTGAACTGGAAGACATACATCAAAATGGTCTGCAAGGTGCCGCCGGCGCCGCCGTAGCAGTCGCTGCCGCTGAGGATGTAGATATCCGTAAATCTGGCAAGCCCGTTGATCATGCCGGTGACAAACAGCAGAGAGAAGCAGTTTTTCATATTGGGAATGGTAATGGAGACCATCTTTTGCAGGGCGTTTGCGCCGTCGATGGAGGCCGCTTCATACAGATCGGTGGGAATGGCCTGGAGGCTTGCCAGGTTCATCAGCATGGAATAGCCCATGTTCATCCACACCCAGATGATGGTCACGCCCCACCGGGCAAATTTGGGATCCGCCAGCCAGCCGATGGTGACCTTCCGGCCTGTAATGGCGCTGAGGAAGTTATTCAGCAGTCCGCCGTCGCTCATGAGCACTACCCGGAAAATCAGGTATACGGAAACGCCGGTGATGATATTGGGCAGATAGAAGCCCACCCGGAAGAATTCCTGAAGCCTGCCCCGGCCCAGACTGTTGATGAGCACCGCCAGCAGGAAGCCCACAGGGATGGTCAGCAGGCCCATAATGGCAAGCAATATGGTATTGCCGATGGCCTTCCAGAAGATGGACTGGGAAAACAGCATCCGGTAGTTCTCCAGGCCGATCCACTCGTCGCCGAAGCCCACCATGCCGATGCGGCGGAAGCTATAGTCAATGGTGGTCAGCATGGGATAGTACACCAGCACCGCCAGGGTGACCAGGCTGACGAGAATGAACGAATAGCCTACCAGGTTATTTCGGACAACACGTTTGGAAATCCGATTCTTCTTCATATTTCCTCCTAACTCCAGTATGTGGTAATGTCGTCAGGTTAGCGGAGAAAACCCTCTCAGTCACGGCACCTTAGTGCCGTGCCAGCTCTCCCAAAGGGAGAGCCAAGAGCCAGTTCCTCATCTTTTGCGCCCCGTGTGATCTTTGGACGACCCACTTGGCTCCCCTTTGGGTAAGCGAAGCGCAGTCGCGGGAGTGAATGACACTCCGGTGGAGTGTCAGAGCCGCGACCGGGTTTGCCGCAGCAAACGCTGGCTCGCGAAGCGAGACTGAGAGGGCCGGCGTGCACATTGGGCCGGAGAGGGTGCCTCGGTACTGAATTGAAGACATTGCGGTATGTGGGGATCATGTCATGGGATAGGCCTGCAGGGAGATCTGACGGTCTGTCCATCCGGCCTCCGGATAGCTTCCGTCTACGAAGCAGACCTTGCGCAGCAGGGCCGCGGTTTCCGTCCGGATCTTGTTGGGCGTATCTCCAGACCAGGGAGAGTGGTAGGCACCGCACATCAGGGCGTCTGTTACGATGTGGGGCATTCTCTCCGCCAGGGTGTGCCAGGTGGTGACCATCAGGCCCATCAGGCCATATTCCCGGACGGTATCCACATGGGCCTGACAATTGGCGGTGTCAAACCAGGGCGCGCCCAGCACCGGGAAGCCCTGCTCCTTTAAGTACACGCTGGTTCGGATGGGAGACTCCCTTACGTCGTAATGCCAGTCGGCAATGATGGTATCCTTGGGGATGGCATCGATGAGCTTCCGGGCGTTTTCCGGGGTGTCGCAGCCGCAGAAGTAGGGCTTGGTGACACCGCAGGCCTGGGGGTTGAGCAGCATGTCGCCCCAGATGATGGGCTTCTTTCCCTCGGCCTTGACTTCCTCGAGAATGGAACGAAGGTAGGCGCGCATCCGGGCCTGGTCGTCCTCACCGGATTCGTAGGAATAGACCTCATCGCAGCCCAGGTGAATGTAGCGGCAATTGGGGAAAACCTCATAAAGCTCCTGCCGCATGGTTCTCAGCAGGCTCCGGGCTTCGGGGTTGTCGATGTTCCACGACCAGCCGTCCGGGGAGAAGAGACAGGCAAGCCTTGGGTTCTGATCCAGCACCACATGCTTGCCGCCGCTGGCCCGGCAGCCTGCGGCGTGGCCCAGGTGGTTCACCATGGGGATGGCCTCCATGCCCAGATCCTCGATCTGCTGAACCAGCTGCCGAACCTCCGCCTTGGAATAGGCGTTTTCCCAGGCAAGGGTTTTCTCACAGTCGTAGCGCACCATGCCCCAGAATTCCAGAATCAGGTGGGTGTACTGCATGACCCCGGCCAGACGGATGGTTTTTTCCAGGAACAGCCGGGAGGTTTCCGGGAAGACACACAGGTGAATTATCCGGGTCTTTACGGTATACCGGCTCTCCAGGCGGCAGCTTCGAATCCGGAACCGCTCCCGGCCCGGCTCCAGGCTCACCGCCTCAATGCGGGTCATCAGGGCCATCATACCCCGGGCCAGCCCCGGATAATCCTTCGCTGCCACAGCCGCTCCGGCTTCCGTTACCTCCACCAAAAACTCCCGTCCCTGAGGAACCCGGGGCAGGTCGATGGTTCCTGCCAGGAAGCACATTTCCCGGGTTTTCTCCCAACTCAGGCTGCCGGCCTGATAACAAAATCCCTTCCACAGGGCCTGGAATGTTTCACAGCATAATCGGCTGTTTCCTGTAACGGAAAGGGTGCTTCCGAACGAAAAGAATCCGTTTTCCATATGTTTTTCCTCCATCCTGCTTGGCTGGGCCCGGCGATTTTTCCGAAAGAGAGCGCTTTCGGAACACCGATTTTTCAAATCATGGGATATGTGTAAATATGATAACTTCCGGAATTTTTTGTTCCATGTTTTTGTTGAATCTTCTGCTTTGATTTTACAGCCTTATAACAATGATGTCAACAATATTACAGAAAATTATAACAACTTTCTTCCGTGACCTGGTATATCCCCTTGCCTCATTCCCATTTTCCGGTCATTTTGCCCCTGGAATTTTCTGGAAATTCCCAATATTCGGGGCTGTCGGAAAAAATAACCAAAAAAGCGGGTGAAAATTTTCACTCCGCTTTTTGTTTTACTTCTTGCTATTGTTTTGTATCATATAGTATAATTTTGGTAGACCCGCGTTTGCCCACAAATTTTTGAACAGAGGTGGATCAGATGACAAACGAGGTTTTTACGAATCTATCCCGCAGCGCCCAGGAGCAGTACCTGATTCAGGACGAAATCCTCCAGGGGAAATACGGCCAGCCCGGCAGTGTGTTTATGACGACCCGGGCCCTGGCGGAGCTGCGGCAGGTCTCCGTGGTCACGGCCCATAACATTCTCAACGGCCTGTGCGCGGCAGGGTATCTGGAGCTGCGAGGGAAAAAATACTACCTTACCCACGCCAAGCTGATGGAGGTGCACCACGCCCAGAACAACATTGTGGGCCTGATGGTTCCCCACCTGAACAACGAGTTCTTCTCCTCCCTGGCGGATGCCGTTATCGAGAATTTCCGGCAGAAGGGCTATGAGGTGCTGGTCTTTACCACGACCTACTCCCCGGCGGAGGAAAAGAAGATTTTTCAGCTTCTGCTGAGCCTGTCCGTCTCCGGCATCATCAGCTGCGTTCCCACGCCTCCTGAGAACCGGAGCCTGTACCGCAACTGTCCCAAGCCCTGCGTCCTGCTGACCCACTCCCTGGACAACTGCAAGAAATCCTCCGTCCAGGTCAACAGCTTTGCCATCTCCCAGAAGGTGGCCCGACACCTGCTGGAAGAGGGCTACCGGGACTTTCTGTACATCGGCACCCGCAACCGCTCCCTGGAAAACGATATCCGGTTTACCGGGTTTCAGATGGAGCTGAAGCAGCACGGCTTTGAGCTGGATTCCGGGAATACCATACAGATTTCCACGGACTCCAAGGCCGACGACGCCCGGCTGATCCGTCTGCTGGAAAGCCATACCCAGCCTGTGGGAGTCTTCTGCTATCACGACCTCATCGCCGCCCGGCTGTACCGGGCCTGCAGAACCCTGAATAAGCGGATTCCTGAGGATGTGGGAATTGTGGGCTTTGACGATCTTTCCGTGGCCACCTCCCTGACCCCGGGACTGAGTACCGTTCAGTACCGCATTACCAGTATGGCGGATATGACCGTGAAGCTTTTGCTGGACGGCATTCAGTCGCCCAACACGCCCTATGACAACTATTATGTGGAGCCCAATCTGGTGATCCGGGGCAGCTCCACCCTGTCCGGCGGAAATCAGCCGAATTCATAACCCAAGGAGGGAGCAATATGCTGATGGATCAGTACGCGGAGGAAATCATCCGAGCCGTGAACACCATCCGAAACGAGGAACGGGAGAAAATTCTGCTGGCGGCCCAAATGGTCAAAAGGGTCATCGCCGGGGACGGTCTGATTTACATATTCGGCTGTGGCCATTCCCACATGCTGGCGGAGGAAGCCTTTTACCGGGCCGGAGGACTGGCCTGCGTGGCACCGATTTTCAATCCGCCTCTGATGCTCCACGAAGGCGCGGCGGAAAGCAGCCGTTTGGAAAGGCAGCCGGGACTGGCGGCGGAGGTGCTTAAAGATTACACCCTGACGGAAAAGGACATGCTGTTCTGCCTGTCCACCTCCGGCATCAATCCGGTGCCTGTGGAGTTAAGTCAGGCCGTCCGAAGCCGGGGCGTTCCCACGGTGGCCATCTGCTCCGGCGCCTATTTCCAGCAGCCATCCCGGTGCGCCGACGGAAAGCACCTGTACGAAGCGGTAGACCTGTGGATCGACAATCAGGCACCCCACGGAGACGCCTGCCTGCTGCCGGAGGGAGCCCAAGTGAAAACCACGCCGCTTTCCACCATTACCGGTGCCTTTATCCTCAACAGCATTCTGGTGGAAGGGGCCCAGCTTGCCCTGAAGGAGGGCATAGAGGTGCCCATTTACCTCAGCGGCAACATTCCCGGCGGCGCTGAGCGGAACCGGGCGCTGATCGAACGGTTCCAGCCCCGGATCCGTCACCTGTAACAGGAGGGGCCTATGGAACAGAGAAAGCCGAGAATCGGCGTGGTGGGCCTGGGCGGGGAATCCGTGTTTCTGGAGGTAGACCATTTTCACGCGCCAGGGGAGACCCTGCGGGCGGAGAACATTTTCGTGGAGCCTGGCGGAAAGGGCTATAACCAGGCGGTGGCAGCGGCCCGTTTGGGAGCCCGGGTGTGCTTCTTTGGGGCCGTTGGTCCGGATTCCGGCGGGGAGCTGTGCCGGGAGGTGCTGGTTCGGGAGGGCGTTGCCCCGGTTTTGCAGACCATTCCCCAGGCCCATACCGCCTATGCCTGCATTCTGACAGACCGGAAGGGAGAAAACCGGGTCACCGTCAGCCGGGGCGCGGCGGAGAGCCTTTCGCCGGACTTCCTGTATGACCAGGAAGAAGCCCTTGCCGGGTGCACCCATCTGCTGCTGGGACTGGAATGTCCCCTGGAGGTCACCGCTGCCGCCCTGGAGCTGGCCGGAAAGCATGGGATTTTTACCATTCTCAATCCCGCGCCGGCCATGGCCCTGGAGCCTGACTTTTTACGCGCCTTCGACCTGATCACCCCGAACCAGCAGGAAGCGGCGGTGCTTCTGGGCGCGGAATCGGTGCCGGAGCCTGAGGAGCTGGCGAACCGGTTTCGGGATGTGGGGCTGACCAGGGCTGTGATTACCCTGGGTGGGCAAGGCTCCCTGCTGATTACCCCATCCCGGCGGCTGCTGTTCCCCGCGCTGCCGGTGACAGCGGTGGATACCACCGGAGCCGGGGATACCTTCAATGCGGCCCTGGCCGTGGCCATCAGCCGGGGAAAGCCTATGGAAGAAGCGGTGGCCTATGCCACCAACGCCGCTGCCTGGAGCGTCACGAAGCATCATGTGCTGGATTCTCTGCCCAGGGCGGAGGAGCTGGCGGAAGGTTACCGTCAGGTGATTCCCCGGGAGCTGCCGTAACCGGATCAAAAAGGAAAACACGCCTGCCGCGAAAAAAGCGGCAGGCGTGTTTGGACGTTTTCCGGCGGGATAATCCCGCCGGAAGGGTTAAGGAAACTCTGAATAAATCGTCGGCGGCAGCTGACGGAGCGTTTGACCCGATCGTGCAGTTTGAAAAAATCGGAAATACACAAAGGATTCCTCGATTTTCCAAAAAGCATCCCCCAGGGGGGCTTCTCTTTTGATTTGGGATATACTATAATGGGTGCGAAATCGATACAAGGAGAAAAAAGTATGAAACAGGCAAAGAAAGTATTCGCATTGCTGCTGGCTGCTGTTATGCTTCTGACCCTCAGTGCCTGCGGCGGAGAAGCCGAAGCCCCGGCCTCTGTGCAGGGTACGGAGGCTCCCGGGGTTCGCACCATCCTGGACGGCAATGGCCGTGAGGTGGAAATCCCTGAGACCGTGGAGCGCGTTGTCTGCGTGGGCGTGGGTGCCCTGCGGTATACCTGCTATCTGGATGCCCAGGATTTGGCAGTGGGCGTGGAAGAATACGAAACCAAGCCGGGCATGGACAGAATGTATAATTATGTAAACCACGACAAGTTTGCGGATCTGCCGGCCATCGGCGGCAACGGCGACCCTTATGTGGAAGAAATCATCAATGTGGATCCCCAGATAATCGTCATGACGCCCAAGGCCAGCGTGGATCCTGAGGCGCTTCAGGCGAAGACCGGGATTCCGGTAGTGGTGATTCCCGGCAGCGACACCACACTGGACGATAACGCCTACGAGACCATCCGGATTCTGGGCGAGCTCTACGGCAAGGAAGACCGGGCGGAGACCCTGACGGAATACCTCCGGGGCATTGAGAAAGACCTGAATGACCGGACGGCCGGGGTTGCCGATGAAGAGAAGCCTTCCGCCTATGTGAGCGGCGTGAGCTTCAAGGGCCTCCACGGCTTTGAGGGCACCGAGGCAGGCTATGGGCCCTTCGCGCTGATTCACGCCAAAAATCTGGCGGACACCACCGGCCAGATGGGTGCCTTTGATGTGGATTTGGAGCAGGTGCTGGCCTGGGATCCCGATGTGATCTTTGTGGACTTTAACGGCCTGGATCTGATTCGCGCAGACTATGCCGCGCATCCTGACTTTTATAACAGCCTCACCGCCGTTCGGGAGGGACGGGTCTATTCCCAGATCTCCTTCCGTTCCTACGCCTCCAACCTGGAAACCGCCCTGGCGGATGCCTACTATGCCGCAGCCATTCTCTATCCCGACCAGTTCGCCGATGTGGACATCGAGGAGAAGACTGGGGAAATCTTCCAGATGCTGCTGGGCAGCAATCCCTACAACGACTTAAAGGAAGCCGGATATGAATTCAGACAGATTACCATTGGTGAATAAAGACCCGGCCAACGCCTACCGGAGAAATCAGGCCAAAAGCGTGGCCTTCCTGGCCCTTTTGGCGATGCTGCTGGTCATTGCGGCGCTGCTGTCCCTCCGGGCCGGCTCTTACCACACGCCCCTTTCAGAGCTGATCAAGGGAATTTTCGGGAAGGCCGCGGATCAGAAGATCAACATTGTGGTGCGCAATAACCGTCTGCCCCGAATCTGCACGGCCCTCATTGCCGGGGCCGGGCTGGGCATCGCCGGATGCGTTATGCAGGCGGTGCTCCGCAATCCCCTGGCATCTCCCTCTACTCTGGGCGTTTCCCAGGGAGCCAGCTTCGGGGCGGCCTTTGCCATCATCGTATTGGATCTGGGCGCCAAGGGTAAGATTGCCGGGGCAGCCATTCCCCTGTGCGCCTTTTTGGGCAGCATGGCTGTGGCTGTGGTGATTCTGGGGCTGAGCCGGTTCCGGCAGATCTCCACCCAGGGCATCGTGCTGGCGGGTACCGCCATCAGCGCCATGTTCACGGGAGCCACCACCCTGATGCAGTATTTTGCCAGTGAGGTCCAGCTTACCAGCCTGGTGTTCTGGACCTTTGGCAGTCTGGGCAACACCGGCTGGGGCGATGTGGGAAAAATGCTGATGGTGCTGATCCCGGTATGCGTTTATTATTTCCTCCACCGGTGGGACTACAATGCCCTCCTCAGCGGAGAAGAGACTGCCAGCAGTATGGGCGTCAACGTCAGAAGGCTGACCCTGAGCAACATGGTGCTGTGCTGTCTGGTTTCCTCCGTGGTGGTATCCTACATTGGCCTCATTAACTTTATCGGCCTCATCGCGCCTCATATCGTCCGGCAGGTAGTGGGCAATAACCATGTGTACCTGCTGCCCGGTTCCGTCATGGCGGGAGCCCTGATTCTGCTGCTGGGCGATCTCTTCGCCCGGGTGGTCATCAGTCCGGTGATTCTGCCCATCGGGGCCATTACCTCCTTCCTGGGCGGGCCCATGTTCCTGTATCTTCTGTTCAAAGGAGGAAACCGGGAATGCTAGAAGTGAAAAACCTTAGCTATCATTACCACAACGGCCCGGCGGTATTGGAGGACGTGTCCTTTTCCGTGGAGGAAGGCCAGTTCCTGGCCATTCTGGGAAACAACGGCGTGGGCAAAAGCACCATGCTCAAGTGCTTTAACAAGATTCTCGCCCCGGATGCCGGCCAGGTGCTCATGGATGGGGAGGATCTGCTGAAAATGTCCCTGAGGGAGATTGCCCGGCGGATGGCCTTCGTGGCCCAGAGCGTGCCCAACACCCAGATGACCGTCCATGACATGGTGATGCTGGGCAGGCGGCCCTATATGAAATGGGGCTTTACGGAGGACGACCACATGATCGTCCACCATACCATGGCCCAGCTGGACATCGAGCACCTTCGGGGCCGGTTCCTAAGCGAGCTGTCCGGCGGAGAGCGGCAGAAGGTGATGCTGGCAAGGGCCCTGGCCCAGCAGCCCAAGGTGCTGCTGCTGGACGAGCCCACCAGCAGCCTGGACATTCAGAACCAGTACCAGGTGCTGAGGATTGTCCGGGACATCTGCCATGACCAGAACCTCATCGCTGTGGTTGTGATCCACGACCTGAACCTGGCCCTGCGGTTCTGCGACCGGTTTCTCCTTATGCGGCAGGGAAGGGTCTATGCCTGCGGCGGCCAGGAGATTCTGACCCGGCAGGCGTTGAAGGACGTGTACCATGTGGATGCCCAAGTGGCGGATGTAGCAGGGCAGAGTATGGTTCTTGTAGACAAAGAAGAATGAAGGAGTGTCCCATTATGGCAAGAATTATGGATGAAAATAAGGAATTATGGAAGAAAGCGGTGGCTTTTCACGGCCACGAATGCGGCGGCCTGACCATCGGTTATAAGGCCAGCCTCTACGCAATCGACTTGCTGGATTTAACCTTTTCCCAGGATGAAAAGGTGGTCTGCATTTCGGAGAACGACGCCTGCGGTGTGGATGCCATTCAGGCGCTGCTGGGCTGCTCCATCGGCAAGGGGAATCTGCTGTTTCATATGCGGGGCAAGCAGGCCTTCTCCTTCTATAACCGGAAAACCGGCAAGTCCGTCCGGCTGGTTCTGAAGGATCAGCCCAGGGAAATGACCAAGGCGGAATCCTTCCGGTATTACCAGAGCTGCGACCCTGCCCAGATGTTCGACGTGAAGCCCACGACCATTGAGCTGCCGGAGAAGGCCCGGCTGTTTGATTCCTACGTCTGCGACTGCTGCGGAGAAAAGACGGGGAGCAACTGGATCCGGCTGGCAGGCGGAAAGAAGCTGTGCCTGGACTGCTACGAAACCTATGACCGCTTCCGGGTGTAATCCGGGAAAATATTCCTTCACCTCTCGACGATTGCCCCCCTTTGTGATACAATACGGAAAGTATTGGGCAAAGGGAGGTTTTTCTATGGGTACGCAAGCACCTGAGCAACCGAAAAAACCATTGTGTACGGCTCTACTTGCCCATGTGGACGCCGGGAAGACTACCCTCAGCGAGGCCATGCTCTATTTGGCCGGCGTTCGGCGCACCCTGGGACGGGTAGATCACCGGGACGCGTTCCTGGACACCCACAGCCTGGAACGGGCCAGGGGCATCACCATCTTCTCAAAGCTTGCCCGGCTGGAAACCGGGAACCGGCAGGTGATTCTGGTGGATACGCCCGGCCATGTGGACTTCGGCGCGGAGGCGGAACGGGTCATGCCGGTGCTGGACTGCGCCGTGCTGGTGATCAGCGGCACCGACGGGGTTCAGGCCCACACCATGACATTGTGGCAGTTACTTCAGCGCTACCAGGTGCCGGTGTTCCTGTTTATCAACAAAATGGATCTTCCCGGAACGGATCGGGAAAAACGGATGGAGGAGCTTCGGGAGAAGCTGTCGCCCGGCTGTGTGGACTTTGGGGCGGATTTCGGGGAAATCGCGGAAAACGCTGCCCTGTGCGATGAAGCGCTGCTGGAAACCTACCTGGAAACCGGCACGGTGACGGATGGGAATATCCGGGGCCTGATCCGGGGACGGAAGCTCTTTCCCTGCTGCTTCGGCTCGGCGCTGAAGCTCACCGGAGTGGACCGGCTGCTGGAAATACTGGACACCTACGGCCTTGTGCCGGAATACCCGCAGGAATTTGCCGCCCGGGTGTATAAAATCTCCCGGGATCCCCAGGGCAGCCGGTTGACCTGGCTGAAGGTTACCGGCGGAAGCCTGAAAGTGCGCCAGCCTGACCTACCAGACCGCCAAGGGCGAAACGAAGGAGGAAAAGGCGCAGCAGCTGCGGCTGTATTCCGCGGAGAAGTTTACCGCTCCGGAGGAAATCGCCGCCGGACAGCTGGCCGCGGTTACGGGGCTGACGGAGACCTTCGTCGGCCAGGGCCTGGGCGCAGAGGATAAGGGCCTTCCCTGGGCCCTGGAGCCGGTGATGACCTACCGGGTGGGTCTGCCAAAGGGCACCGATCCGGCAGTGGTGCTGCCCAAGCTCCGGCTTTTGGAGGAGGAGGATCCCCAGCTCCACCTGGTTTGGGAGAAGGGACAGATTCACGTCCAGATCATGGGCCGGGTGCAGCTGGAAATCTTCCGGGCCCTGGTGGCGGAGCGGTTCTCTCTGGACATCACCCTGGAGGACAGAAGGATCTTCTATAAGGAGACCATCGAAAATACGGTGGAGGGCGTGGGCCACTTTGAGCCTCTGCGCCACTATGCGGAGGTGCATCTGCTGCTGGAGCCCCTGCCCAGGGGCAGCGGACTGGTATTCGACACCAAATGCCCTCTGGACGTGCTGGACGGGAACTATCAAAGGCTGATTCTTACCCACCTGGAGGAAAAGGTGCACCGGGGCGTCCTCACCGGCGGGCCCATTACGGATCTGAAAATTACGCTGCTGGTGGGCAAGGCCCATTTAAAGCACACCGAGGGCGGAGACTTCCGCCAGGCCACCTACCGGGCGGTGCGTCAGGGCCTGATGCAGGCGAAGTCTGTGCTCTTAGAGCCCTGGTATGCCTTCACCCTCCTTTGTCCCACAGAGCAGATCGGCCGGGCCATTACGGATATCCGGGCCATGGGCGGAGAGCTGGAGGCCCCGGAGGGAACCGGGGAGATGTCCACCCTCCATGGGCTGGTTCCTGCCGCCGAGGTGCGGGACTATGCCGAGACCCTGGCGGCCTACACCCGGGGCCGGGGCCAGCTTCAGCTGACCCTCCATGGCTACGCTCCCTGCCACAATGCTCAGCAGGTGGTGGAGGCCCTGGGCTACGACCCGGAAGGGGATTTGGACAACACCCCGGACTCCGTATTCTGCGCCCACGGCGCGGGATTCAATGTCCGCTGGAATGAAGTGAAGAACTACATGCACCTGGAAAGCGGCCTGACCGAGGAAAAGTCGCCCCAGATCCTCACCCGGAACCTTCGCCTGGACGACAAGGAGCTGGAAAAGATCATGGAGCGGCAGTTCGGCCCGCAAAAGACCACCCTCTACCGGGTGAAAGCGGAAACCAGACCGGCCACCGAGGAAATCGTCATCAAGGCCCCGAAGCAGAAGTACATCATCGTGGACGGCTACAATGTGATTTTCGCCTGGGAGCATCTGGCGGCCCAGGCCAAGACCGACCTGGACGCCGCCCGGCGGCAGCTGTGCGACGCCTTAAGCAGCTTCGCGGGCTACACCAAGTGCCGCCTGGTGGTTGTCTTCGACGGCTACAAGCAGAAGGGAAACCCGGGAGAAAAAACTCAGAATCACAACATCCAGGTGGTCTACACCCGGGAAGGAGAGACGGCGGACGCCTACATTGAGGCCCTGGCCGACGAGATAGGCAGCAACTATTCTGTGCGGGTGGCCTCCTCCGATTCCCTGGTACAGCTGGGAGCCTTCCGAAGCGGCGTGCTGCGGATGAGCGCCCGGGAGCTAATGCAGGAGGTCAGTCAGGCGAAAGCCGATATGAGGGCCCATTTTCATAAATAACTTAGAAATTGCTGGCTTTTTCCAAATCCCTGTTGTATCATAGTGGTATCAAATAAAATAGGAGGAGCGGATATGAGCAAGGTAAAGGACGAGAAAAAGGTGCAGGACTATCTGAAAAAGACCCACACCCATGACCACAGGCTGGAATGGATTTTCCGGCGGATTCTCCACTACGCGGAGAATCTGGTGGCAGCCATTACCATCTGCGTGCTGTTCGCGGCTCTGGCGGTGGAGGTCTACCGGATGGTGACCCAGGCAGGCTACTTCGAGGAAGTGGAGCATGTGCTGCACAACATATTGACCATCGTGGTAGGCTTCGAATTCGTGCGAATGCTCATTGACACCACCCCTGCCAACATTCTGGAGGTGCTGACCGTGGCCATCACCCGGCATGTGGTGCTGAGCCATGACGATCCCTGGAGCAACCTGGCCTGCATCGCCTGTATTGCCGGCCTGTTTGCCATCCGCCGGTTCCTGGTGCGCACGGATGAGCTGCGGGAAGAAATGGTCGTGGAGGAGGAATAAGGTATGTGGATGGTTTACGCCTTAGGCTCCGCCGTTTTTGCGGCCCTGACCTCAATTCTGGCAAAAATTGGCATTGACGGAGTGAACTCCAACCTGGCCACGGCTCTGAGAACCATGGTGGTGCTGATCATGGCCTGGGGCATGGTGTTTCTCACCGACGCCCAGGGCGGAATTTCCGCCATCAGCCGGAAGAGCTGGGTGTTTCTGATTTTGTCGGGTCTTGCTACCGGGGCCTCCTGGCTGTGCTATTATAAGGCCCTGCAAATGGGACAGGCCAGCAAGGTGGTGCCCATTGACAAGCTCAGCGTGGTGTTTACCCTGATTCTGGCCTTTGTGTTTCTCCATGAGAAGTTTACCTGGAAGTCCGGGGTTGGGTGCCTGCTCATCGCCGCCGGGACACTGCTGATGGTGCTGTAACAAAAAAAGAAGGCCCTCTCCGCCCCAGTGTGCGCACTGGGGCACCTGAAGGTGAATTGCCCCGAAGGGGCAAGAGAAACTGCCCTGGGGCACTCCCGGAGGGAGAGGCAAGTGGGTTT
>Ga0129317_1001138_pt1 | contig 21305 bp, 23 predicted proteins | sample Cm1ome_FD_94430 | JGI IMG/M metagenome (GOLD analysis project Ga0129317, IMG submission 94430) | Eastern black-and-white colobus group fecal microbial communities from Wisconsin, USA - Cm1105 metagenome | ecosystem: Host-associated > Mammals > Digestive system > Large intestine > Fecal | place... | reverse complement strand
CTTTACAATTTGTCATGAATTAGTCTCCGGTTGATGTGAGTTTGGTTGGCAAACCTTTTTCATTTCAACTCGGGGACTTTTTCTTGTTTACTTTTTTCATCGCTATAAGCTCTTTTACCCCCCGGCAGAGCCGGGGGTTCACTTTGCCAAAGCAAGAGGAAACGCCCCGATACAATGATGTATCGGGGCGCTTCCTGATGAAGGAAAAAAGGGAGTAACAGGATATGGCTTAGGAATCCATCAGGATATTCAGGGCGGTCTCACAGGGATAGACCTCAAAACCGTAGTTGATCTGCATGAGCGACATGCCGTATTCGTGCTCCTTCTGGGTGGTGGAACTGGTGCCGTCCTTGGCAATAGCCACATGATAACCCCGGTAGAAAGCCTCAATGGCGGTTTGTGCCACGCACACCTCCGTGCGCCATCCGGCAAACAGCAAGGTACGGACCCCGAGAGCGTCCAGGACGCTTTGCAGATCGGTGTTGATAAAGCCGTTGAACAAATTTTTCTGCACCAGGTAGTCACCGGGACAGGGGGCTACCTCAGAAATGATTTGCGCACCGTAGCTGCCCTCCATCATGTGGTTGTTCCAAAGCAGCAGTTCCGGGTCTCCCTTGCGGTGATGGTCACAGATGTAGATAACAGGGACGCCACGGCTGCGGGCTTGATCGAACAGGACCTTCAATGGAGGCAGAATGCTCAGAATCCGCTTGCAGGGTAAAGCGCCTCCGGGGAGGATGTCGTTTTGAAGGTCAATGGCTACCACAGCCACCCTGCTGGCAGGGGGCTGGAGCAGGCGCACCCCCTCCTCCGCGGAAAGTTCAGCGTTGAGGATGGTGAGAGCCTGGCGGTATTCCTCCAGCTGCGTTTCCACATAGTCCCGCTGATGACGCAGGGACGATAAGACTTCCGCGGGGGATGCGTCCAGAAGCTGGGCGATGTCCGGAATGGAGAATTTCAGCTTCCGGTAATGCTGGATCTGCTGCAGACGCTGAATCGCTTCCTGGGAGTAGAGGCGGTAGCCCGAATCTGACCGGGCGGAGGGTGGGCAGAGCCCCGCAGACTCATAGTATCGAATGGCTTTTTGAGACAAGCCGGTCAGTTCGGCGGCCACCCGGATGGTGACCATGCGACCACGTTTCTTCTCCATGGGCGATCAGAACTGCTCAATCACCTTATCGCTGGTGGTGACGGAGCCAAAGTGGGTCTCAATATCCCAGAGAGTGGATTCCTGCTCCCGGGGGCCGGTGGCGCGGACACAGTCCGTGGGGACAATGACGTCGTAGCCCAGGAAGAAAGCATCGTGGCAGGTGGAACGGACGCAGATATTGGTGACCACGCCGGTGACCACCACGGTCTTAACGCCCAGCTCCCGCAGTACCAGATCCAGATCGGTTTGATAGAAGCCGCTGAAGCGGCGCTTCTTGATGCAGTAATCTTCCTCATGAGGGGCCAGCTCGTCAATGACCTGGGCGCCCCAGGTGCCGTCGATGCAGTGAGGAGCACGCTTGTCGAACTCCTTGTCGTATTTTCCGGCCCGGTGGCAATCGTTGATGTAGATGATGGGATAGTCGTGCTTACGTCCCTCGGCAATCAGGTTGGCGATGGAGTCGTAAATCTCGGCGCCTTCTTTTAAAACCATGGCACCGCCCTCTTTACAGAAGTCGTTCAGCATGTCCACAATGAGAATTGCGGGCTTTTCCACAGTAAAGTTGCTGCCGTCATCTACAAAATGCTCGGCAAACCCTTTTTCAGACATGATAGATATTCCTCCTTATCACTCAGGCGTTTTTCTTCTGGACAACGTTGAAAATGGCTTTTACGATGAAAGCCGCCACCACGCAGTTGATGGTGGGAAGGCCCACGCTGATGTAGGACACCAGGAAGCCAATGATCCATGCTGCAAAGCCGCCGATGTCGGCTTTGGGAAGGGTATCCATATCGGGATAACCGTTTTTGTATTTCAGCAGGAAGTCCGCCAGGATGATGCCCACCACAGGGGGAACGGTGGAAGCCAGGAAATTGATGTAGGTGCCGAACATATTATAAAATCCGATGCAGGCAAAGACAATACCCAGCAGGCCGAAAATCAGGACCAGCCTTTTGCGGGGCAGCTTGATCACACTGCTCAGGCTCATGGAGCCGGAGTAGACGCAGCCCTGGGCAGTGGACCAGATGTTCAGGACCATCACGATGAAAGCGGGACCCAGCAGACCCTGGAGAGCCAGAACGCCCATAATGTCGGGGTCATTGTAAACGACAGAGCCAATCGCGCCGAAGAATACCATGAAGGAGTTGCCCACCATGATCGTGATGATCATGACGATGATAGAGGTCTTGGCGTTTTTGGCGAAGCGCATAATGTCGGGGGTAAACATGACGGAACCGACGGCGTAGGAGCCAACTCCCAAGGACACGGCCTTCGCGAAGGACAGGGCGTCCTCTTTGACGATGGCGTTCATACCGGCAATGCCGCCGATATCGCGGAAGGCGGTGACAATGGAGATCACGCCGAAGATCAGGATGATCGGCACGGCGATATTGCTGAGCATGTTCATCCACTTGGTGCCCTTCATGGCGGTAATGGTCATGCCAAGGCCGCCCAGAATGGCGATGGGCAGAATGGGAAGGGCTGTGAACAGGCGGTGGGCGGAATCGCCGATCAGCCAGGCGTCAATGGAGAACCAGCCGATGGTGGTAACAGCCACGATGACGACGGGCACCCAGGTGCCGGCCTGACCGAAGCTGTAACGGCTCAGCAGGCCGAAGGAAAGGCCGCTCCTTGCCGCAATGACGCCCATAATGCAGGAGAGGATCGTCAGGATCAGACTGCTGACCAGCACAGCGCCCACCATGGCGTTGAAGGAAAGGCCCACGCCAATGGTGCTGCCTGCCTGCATGCTGGTGACCACGAACACATACCCCAGGGAGATGATCAGAACAGACATGAAGGATTTGCGAGCAGATACGGGAACTGCGGATTTACTGAACTCGTCGTTTTGTGCAACTTCTGTATTGACCTTTTTGTTTTCGTCCATAGCTGGAGTTCCTTTCTCATATAGTACAGATTTTCATAGCCCGTCCGGATCGGAGCTCTGAATGATTATAATAAACAATAAAAGCACAAGACTTGTCAAGTTGTGCACATTGCTAAGACCTTCCCCTTAGAGGAAGGTTTGACTCTGTGAAATTAGGCCAAAAGGATGAGAACAAAAATGCCGCAGCCTGCTGAGAAAACTGGTTCGGCAGGCTGCGGGCTGTGCAGGTTTTTAGATGCTTAATAGGCCGTACCCGACCAGTGTGCTTCGAATTCTCTCCCGGTTGGCCGCGCTGGGTTCGCAGAGGGGCAGGCGGAGGGTACCTTCACAGAGACCCATGAGCCCCATGGCGGTCTTGACGGGAATGGGGTTCACCTCGCAGAACATGGCGTCGCAGAGGGCCTTCAATTCCACCTGCAATGCCCCGGCTGCCTTGTAGTCCCCGGCAAGGCACAGCTGCGTCAGCCGGTGCATGAGGGCCGGGGCGATGTTGGCCACCACGGAGATAACGCCTACGCCGCCCAGGGCACAGATGGGCACCGTCTCGTCGTCGTTGCCGGACCAGATATAAAAATCCTCTGGACACAGGGCGCGGGTCCGCTGGATATTGCCCAGGTTCCCGGATGCCTCCTTGACGCCCACGATGTTGGGGTGCCGCGCCAGCTGGGCGTAGGTCTCCGGGGCGATGGTGACCCCAGTGCGGGAGGGGACGTTGTAGAGGACGAGGGGCCGGTCCACGGCGTCGGCCACTACCTGATAGTGCCGCACCAGCCCTGACTGGCTGGCCTTGTTGTAGTAAGGCGTCACCAGCAGCAGGGCGTCGGCCCCGGCGTGCTGGGCGTCCCGGCTGAGGGCCACCGTCACCTCCGTGGCGTTGGAGCCGCTGCCGGCGATCACCGGGACCCGGCCGTCCACCTGCTCCACGCAATACTCAATGGTCCGCATCCGCTCCCGGTAGGTCATGGTGGAAGCCTCGCCGGTGGTGCCGCAGACGATGATGGCGTCGGTGCCGGCCTCCAGCTGGAGGTCGATGAGATGTCCCAGGGCGGGCAGGTCTACGGTCTCGTTGCGGAAGGGCGTGACGATAGCCACACCAGAGCCTGTAAAGATGGGTTGCTTCACAGAAGATCACTCCTTTTTTAAAATTTCAGACGCAAAAAGCGGATGCCCGGTCTGGGCATCCGCTTTCTTTCGTATTGTTTCCGCAAGATGCAAACTACGTTGTCGTGCGGAAAGCGTGGTTGCGAATACAGCTGAGAGCGAGGTAAAGTTCTTTTGGTACTTTTCTTTCAAGAAAAGTATCAGATGTAGCCCTTCTTGCACAGCAGCTCCGCCAGCAGAACGGCGCCGCCGGCGGCGCCCCGGAGGGTGTTATGGCTCAGGCCCACGAACTTGTAATCGTACTGGGAGTCCTCCCGCAGGCGGCCCAGGGACACGGCCATGCCGTGCTCCAGCATCCGGTCCAGCCGGGTCTGGGGGCGGTTCTCCTCCTCAAAGTAGTGGAGGAACTGCTTGGGGGCGGAGGGCAGCTCCAGCTCCTGAGCCGGGCCCCGGAAGGCGGCCCAGTCGGCCTTGATCTGCTCAATGGAGGGCTTGCAGCCGTCCTTGAACTTCATGAACACGGCGGCCATGTGGCCGTCCTGGCAGGCCACCCGGAAGCACTGGGCGGTGATGGCGGGGCCTTCCGCCTTGACGATCTTGCCGTCCTCCACGTGGCCCCACAGCTTCAGGGGTTCCTGCTCGGACTTCTCCTCCTCGCCGCCGATGTAGGGGATGCAATTGTCCACCATCTCGGGCCAGCGCTGGAAGGTCTTGCCGGCGCCGGAGATGGCCTGGTAGGTGCAGACAAGGGCGCTCTCCAGGCCGTATTTCAGCAGGGGATGCAGGGCGGGCACATAGCTCTGGAGAGAGCAGTTGCTCTTGACGGCGATGAAGCCCCGCTTGGTACCCAGGCGCTTGCGCTGGGCCTCGATGACCTCCAGGTGTTCGGCGTTGATCTCGGGCACCACCATGGGCACGTCGTCGGTCCAGCGGTGGGCGGAGTTGTTGGAGACGATGGGGCACTCCAGCTTGGCGTACTTCTCCTCCAGGGCCCGGATCTCGTCCTTCTTCATGTCCACGGCGCAGAAGCAGAAATCCACCATGGACGCCAGCTTTTCAGCGTCGGCCTGAGCGTCCAGGACCACCAGCTTCTTGGCTTCCTCGGGCAGGGGGATATCCAGGGCCCAACGGCCCTCCACGGCCTCCTCGTAGGGCTTGCCGGCGCTGCGGGCGCTGGCGGCGATGGCGATGAGCTGGAACCAGGGATGATTCTCCATGAGGGTGATGAACCGCTGGCCCACCATGCCCGTGCCTCCGATGATGCCGACCTTGTACTGTTTCATGTGCTTGTTCCTCCTGCTGTTGCTTCCGGGGAGGGAATTTGTCCGTCCCCGTCGATTTTGGTTGAATGTGCCGCCGGTTTGTACTATACTGTCTCTATATGAGAGATGAATGTGTACTTGCTCAGCGGACAAATGTTTGCTGTACGTATAGTACCACGCTTTTGGGATGCCGTCAAGACGGCTGCACTTGGGAGGTTCCATGAAAAAAGCACTGCTGACCACGTTTTTCGTTGTGACATTTTTCGCTATTTGCGCCGTTTCGGCCGCCGCCGTGGTGGACGACACCATCCTGGTGGGCCTGCGGTACGGGGATTCCGCCCTGTTTTCCGCCAATCTGGAAAACGCCGAGGGGGAGGGCTACGAGTTCGGCTGGTTCGACGACGACCGGCAGTTTGAGGCCCTGGGCTGGACGGAGGAGACCGCCATCTCCATGACCGCCGCCGGTGATATTTATATGAGCGCAGGCGGAAACTATTCCGAAGACGAGCCCGCCGCCATCACCGGCTATCTGGGTCCCTGGCATGTGGAGATCGACAGCTACCGGGATTTCGACGATGCTCAGGAGGCCGCCCGGGACTACGGCGGCTATCCCGCCTGGATCGACGGGGAGTACGTGGTCCGCGTGGGCGCCTACGAGACGGAGCGCTCCGCGGAACGGGCCGCCGATGACATCGGGGAGGGCTACGCCGTCTGCTCCTCAAACACCGGCATCCTGGTGACCGGCACCCGCACCACAGACATTCTCTTTGAGTACGACGACAGGGAGATCTTCGGCGTACAGCCCGACAATGGCCGAAAAGAGCCCGTCACCTGGTTCAAGGGCTACAAGTACCCCGGCGCCTTCGCCTATTCCAGGACCCGGGGCGGGAACCTGAGCGTCATCAACGTGGTGGACCTGGAGGAGTACGTGAAGGGCGTCATCCCTTATGAGATGAACGGCGACTGGCCCCTGGCGGCCCTGGAGGCCCAGGCGGTCTGCGCCCGGACCTACGCCTGCCGGACCAGCAAGCACCTGTCCGCTTACGGCTTCGACGTCTGCGCTACCACCGACTGCCAGGTCTATTACGGCCGGGGCAGCGGCGGCGCGGCTCCCACATCCCGCAGTGATCGGGCCGTGGAGAACACAGAGGGGGAGATGCTGTACTACCACGGCGACCTGGTGCAGGACGCTGTCTACCACTCCTCCAACGGCGGCGCCACGGAGGACGCGGCAAACGTCTGGGGCGGGGAGAAGGGTTACCTGCAGGGGAAAGAGGACCCCTACGAGGCCCAGACCGCCATCCCCAATTACAGCTGGTCCGTCACCTACACCGCCGACGAGTTGACCTGGATTCTGGAGCAGAAGCCCTCCATGACCGGCGGCAAGAACATCGGCACGGTGAAAAATGTGTATGTATCGGAATATACGCCTATGGGCAATGTGAAGAAGGTGACCTTTGAGGGAACCAAGGGCAGCCTGACCGTCACCGGGGATACCTGCCGCACCATCTTTTACAGCAGCACCTACGGCAAGTCCGTCCCCAGCCTGCGGTTCGGCATCAACGGCGGCGGCCCCTCTGCGGGCTCCGGCGGAGTGACGGTCAACGGCAATCAGACCCTCTCCGGACTGGACGGCCTGTCCGTCATCTCCGGCAGCGGGAAGGTCTCCCGGCTGGAGGGAGACAAGGTCAGCGTCATCACCGCCGCCGGAGTCTCCCAGGCGTCGGTGACCACAGGCGGCAGCACCGCCAAAACCACTTCCTCCAAAAACGGCACCTTCACCATCACCGGCACCGGAAACGGCCACGGCGTGGGTATGAGCCAGTACGGCGCCAAGGCCATGGCGGAGTTGGGCTATGACTACCAGGAGATTCTGGAATTCTACTATACCGATATCACCATCCGGTGAAGAACAGGAAACCGAACATGAAAACAAGTGACTTTTACTACGACCTGCCACCCGAGCTGATCGCCCAGACGCCCCTGGACAAGCGGGATACCTCCCGGCTGATGACCCTGGACCGGGCCACAGGGGCGGTGGAGCACCACCATTTCTACGAGCTGCCGGACTTTCTGAATCCCGGCGACTGCCTGATTTTGAATGACTCCCGGGTGCTGCCCGCCCGCCTGCTGGGCCAGCGGCTCCCCGGCGGCGGCGCCTGCGAGGTGCTGCTGCTGATCGACCGGGGGGAGAAGACCTGGGAGTGCCTGGTGCGGCCGGGCCGCAAGATGCGCACCGGGGCAAAGCTGTCCTTCGGCAACGGGGAACTGACCGCCGAGGTGGTGCAGGAGCTGCCCGACGGCAACCGCCTGGTGCGCTTCGACTACGAGGGCATCTTCCTGGAGGTGCTGGAGCGCCTGGGCAAAATGCCTCTGCCGCCCTATATCAAGGAGGAACTGCAGGACCAGGAACGGTATCAGACCGTGTACTCCAAGGTGGTGGGCAGCGCGGCGGCTCCCACGGCGGGCCTGCACTTCACCCCGGAGCTGCTGGAGAAGATCGCGGCCAAGGGTGTGGGCATTGGCTATGTGACCCTCCATGTGGGCCTGGGCACCTTCCGGCCCGTGAAGGAGGAGGAGATCACCGACCACGAGATGCACAGCGAATACTGCGTCATCTCCCAGGAGACGGCGGACCTCATCAATAAAACCAAGGCCAATGGTGGACGGGTCATCTGCGTGGGCACCACCTCCTGCCGGACCCTGGAGTCCTGGGCCGCCGACGACGGCCACATGGAGGCAAAGGCGGGGTGGACCAACATCTATATCTACCCCGGCTACAAGTTCAAGGTGATGGATGGCCTGGTGACTAACTTCCATCTGCCGGAGAGCACCCTCATCATGCTGGTGTCCGCTTTCGCGGGCCGGGAGCACGTCCTGGCGGCCTACCAGGAGGCGGTGAAGGAAAAATACCGGTTTTTCTCCTTCGGCGACGCCATGTTCCTTTCCTAAATACGGACTGTGTTTTGCAAACGCCCCGGACCTGACGGTCTGGGGCGTTTTTCTCCCAAAAATCTCAAAGTTAGACAGAACAAACGTTTGCGAAGCAACTTGACAGGCCTGTTTGCGTATGCTACAGTATGGATAACCCTCTTTGCACTGCATCACGCTTTTCTGATCAAAAGCGCCGGACAACAGTACAAACTGAGCAGACGGCGGGCCAACAGCCTGTGCGTCGGGCCGCGTGCAGCGGCAGCGGATGAGATTCACCACACATCTGCGGGACAGTGCGACCTGTGCCGCGGGTGTGTTTTTTGCACCCTTTTGCGGGCATTGAGCTATCTGCCAAGTACATTTCGGGAGGTAACTTATGGACCCAAGACAACATGAAAAAGTGGCGGTGAGCGTGTCCGCCGTCACCATCGCCATCAACCTGGCCCTGGCGGGCTTCAAATTCCTGGCGGGCTTCCTGGCCCACTCCGGCGCCATGATCTCCGACGCCGTCCACTCCGCATCTGACGTACTGGCCACCTTCATCGTCATCCTGGGCGTGAAGCTGGCGGGCCGGGACGCAGACCGGGACCACCCCTACGGCCACGAGCGGCTGGAGTGCGTGGCGGCCCTGATCCTGGCCGTGATCCTGGGGGCCACGGGCCTGGGCATCGGCTGGAGCGGCATCCGGAAGGTCACCGGCGGCGAAGCCCTGCTGGTGCCGGGAGCACTGGCCCTGGTGGCCGCCGTGGTCTCCATTGTGGTGAAGGAGGCCATGTTCTGGTACACCTGGCTGGCGGCCAAGAAGATCGACTCCAGCGCCCTGAAGGCCGAGGCCTGGCACCACCGGTCCGACGCCTTGTCCTCCGTGGGCAGCTTCGCGGGCATCCTGGGTGCGCGGCTGGGCTTCCCGGCCCTGGACCCCATTGCCAGCGTGGTCATCTGCCTGTTCATTCTGAAAGCCGCCTGGGACATCATGTCCGACGCCCTGGAGAAGATGACGGACCACGCCTGCGACCCGGAGACGGCGGAGGAGATGCGCAAGTCCATTCTGGCCCAGCCCGGCGTGCTGGGGCTGGACGCTCTGAACACCCGCTTGTTCGGTGACCGGGTGTATGTGGATGTGGAGATCGCCGCCGACGGCGATCTGCCCCTGAAGGTCACCCACGCCACCGCCCAGGCCGTCCACGATGCCCTGGAGGCCCAGTTCCCCCAGGTGAAGCACTGCATGGTCCACGTGAACCCGGCGGAGGAATCCGCCTGACCGGAGACCGCCGCGTTCGCGGCGGTCTCTTTTTCCGTCTTGCGCCTGCCGGGCCGGTGTATTATAATACAAACAGCACATCATGGGAGGTGCGGCATGGAACTGACAGACCTGCCCAATATCGGCCCCGTCCTGGAGGGCAACCTGCGCCGGGTGGACATCAACACTCCGGAGGAGCTGCGGGCCGTGGGTGCCTGTGAGGCCTGGCTCCGCATCCGGGCCCGAGTAGACAGCGGCGCCTGTCTCCACCAGCTCACCGCTCTGGCAGGAGCGGAGGCGGGGATTCCCAAAAAGGACCTGTCCCCGGAGCGGAAAGCAGAACTGCGGGCCTTTTTTGACCGCGCGAAAACGTAAGAAACGAGAAGGAATATGTTCAAAGTTTTGAAGACCGAAGGCCGCGCCCGGCGCGGCGAATTTTCCTGCGCCCACGGCGGCGTGGTGCAGACCCCTGTCTTTATGAACGTGGGCACCCAGGCCGCCATCAAGGGCGGCGTCTCCGCCCACGACCTGAAGGAGGTTGGCTGCCAGATCGAGCTGAGCAACACCTATCACCTGCACCTGCGGCCCGGTGACAAGATCGTGCGGCAGATGGGAGGCCTCCACAAGTTCATGGACTGGGACGGCCCCATCCTGACGGACTCCGGCGGGTTCCAGGTGTTCTCCCTGGCGTCCCTGCGGAAGATCAAGGAGGAGGGAGTCACCTTTGCCTCCCACATTGACGGCCACAAGATCTTCATGGGCCCCGAGGAGTCCATGCAGATCCAGTCCAACCTGGGCAGCGACATTGCCATGGCCTTCGACGAGTGCGTGGAGAACCCTGCGCCTTATGAGTATGCCAAGGCCAGCTGTGAACGGACCTTGCGGTGGTTGGAACGTTGTAAGATCGAGCACGACCGGCTCAACAGCCTGCCGGACACGGTGAACCCCCATCAGATGCTGTTCGGCATCAACCAGGGCGCCACCTACGCGGACCTGCGGGCCTGGCACATGCAGCAGATCGCCAAGATCGACTGCGACGGCTTTGCCATCGGGGGCCTGGCGGTGGGCGAGCCCGCCCAGGTTATGTACGAGATGATCGACGTGGTGGAGCCCCACATGCCTCCGGACAAGCCCCGGTATCTCATGGGTGTGGGCACCCCCAGCAATATCATTGAGGCCGTCAGCCGGGGCGTGGACTTCTTCGACTGCGTCATGCCCTCCCGCAACGGCCGGCACGGCAAGCTCTTCACCTGGGAAGGTACCGTCAACATCCTGAACGAGAAATACCAGACCGACGACCGGCCCATCAGCGAGAGCTGCCATTGCCCAGTGTGCCGCAGCTTCTCCCGGGCCTACCTGCGGCATCTGTTCAAGGCGGACGAGGTGCTGGCTCTGCGGCTGGCCGTGCTGCACAACCTGTATTTCTACAACGAGCTGATGGCGAAGATTCGGCAGGCGCTGGACGAAGGGAATTTTGCGGATTTCCGGGCCCGGTACAGCGGAAAACTGGAGGAACGGGCATAAATGCAAGAAAGTACTTGCAAAACCGGAGGGTTTTGGTATAATAACAGTGTTCTGAATTTTTAAGAAAAAGGAGTTTTGCAACATGCAGGGTATGTCTTCGATTATCATGATCGTGGCGCTGTTTGCCATTATGTATTTCATGATGATCCGTCCCGAGAACAAGCGCAAGAAGAAGGCGCAGGAGATGCGTGACGGCCTGAAGAAGGGTGACACCATCACCACCATCGGCGGCATCATCGGCAAGGTCGTCTCTGTCGACAATGACACCTTTGTCATTGAGACCAGCGAGGACCGGGTCCGCCTGGAGTTCGCCAAGTGGGCACTGTCCAGCGTGGGCGTCCAGACCTCCGAGCAGCCCGCCGCCGAGAAGAAGTCCAAGAAGGACGCGGTCCCCGAGGAGCCCGTGGACGAGATCCCCGCCGAGACCGAGGAAAAGTAATCGGTTCAGTATCATAAAAAATACCTCCCTTGGAATATGCTCCAGTGACGAGCATGTTGCGAGGGAGGATTTTTTATGGCCAAGGGAAAGAAGAAACGGACGGCGGCGGGAATGGTGCTGCTGCAGGGGACCATTGTGTCGGTGGGTGTGTACCTGGCGGGGGTGGCGCTGCTGGCGCTGCTGGCAGTAAAAGGGGTGGTGCCGGAGCGGGCATCTTTTCCGGCGGTGGCGGTCCTCTGCCTGCTGGGAGCGCTCTGCGGGGGAGGGGTGACGGCCCGCAGAACGCCCTGGGGCCCGCTGCCGGCGGCTCTGCTGAACACGGTCCTGTTCACGGCGGTGTTGCTGGTGGTGGGGTTGGCCTGCTGGCCGGACGGCATCGGCAGCGGTGGCATGATCCTGCTGTTGTGCGCCCTGGGGGGCGGATTGGCGGCGGGCCTGCTGGGCGGACGACGGGGCAGGCGACGGAAGCGGAAGTGAGCCCTTTGTGAAAATCCACAAATTTGTGTGTCGCCTTCTTTTTTGATGGAACCGGCCGCACCGTTTACGTACCTGCGGGCGTGCCGGCGGGGGAGGGCAGATATGGGGCGCCGCTGGCGAGGGTGCCCCCACATCTTGCCCATGCGCGGGGGTGAACGGACGTCTCAGCCCCACTTGTTTCAATAGTTAACATAACAAAGTTAACATAATAATTTGACATAACTGCCAAAAAAGATGTTTTTCCGGTAAATTCCTTGATAAATTTGGAAAATTGCACTATATTAAAAAAGTAGTAGATTTACGTTAACCGTTTCCGCCGGATGGGTGCCGCGCAGAGTGCCCTTGGCTCATAAACCGCCCAGCCTCCGCATAGGATGCAGCGAGGTGAGGCGGTTTGAGCTTGAGGGATCGAGGCAAGGGGGGACAGCCGTCTCCGCTGCCCCGCATGGTGTTTTTGGCATTGTTTTTTTTGGCCGGGGTCTGTTTGGGACAGGTCCTGGCGGGCCGGATTCCGCGGGAGGCAGGGCGGGAGTTGTCGGAGTATCTCCGCCATTATGTCACGGTGGAGGGCGGCGTTACCGGCGGAGCACTCCTGTCGGCCTTGGTGCTGTACCTGCGGTATCCGCTGCTGGCTGCGCTGCTGGGCTTTGCCTCCATCGGGGTAGTGCTTTTGCCCTGTACGGCCCTGCTGTTCGGTTTTTTTCTGTCCTTTTCCGTCTGCTGCTTCACGGCGGCCTTCGGAGCCGACGGGGTCCTTTTGGCGCTGGCAGTCTTCGGGCTGCGGTGCGCCGTGACGCTTCCGGTGTTTTTTTTGCTGGCGGTCCCCGCCTGGGGCTCCGCCGCGGCGCTGGCCGCCATGTCCTTTGGGAGGGGACGGCGGGCCGCGCCGGTGACCTATGGAAAAGTCTGGTGGCGGCGCCTTGGCTTGTGTGTGCTGGTGCTGCTGCTTGGTGTGTGTGCTGAGTTGTTTGTTTCGCCGTGGCTGCTGCGGCTGGCGCTGGGACGGGTACTGGCCTGATACGAAAGAGAGTGGGAGAGCTGACATGGAATTGATCGAACGTTATGGCGCCTATCTGGCGGAGGAGAAGCATGCTTCTCAGAATACCATCAGCTCTTACCTGCGGGACGTGACCCAGTTTGCGGAGTATCTGGACAGTGCCCAGGGCTGCGGCCTGCTGGAGGCGGACAGCGATATGGTCCGCTCTTACATGAACTGGATGCAGGGCCGGGGTAAGTCCGCGGCGTCTGTGACCCGGTTTCTGGCGTCTGTGAAATCCTTTTATAATTACCTGGTCTCCACCGGAGAGCTGGACAGCAATCCCGCCAAGGGCGTGGCTGCCGCCAAGGTGGAGCGGAAGTACCCGGAGATTTTGACGAACAAGGAAGTGGAGCTGTTTTTGGAGCAGCCCCAGTGTGTGGACGCCAAGGGCTACCGGGACCACGCCATGCTGGAGCTGTTGTATGCCACCGGCATCCGGGTCAGCGAGCTGATTTCCCTGAACCTGGACGATCTGAACCTGGCGGCGGGCTTCATCCGCTGCGAGAGCCGGGGCAAGGAGCGGATCATCCCCCTGTACCACACTGCCGTCAAGGCCCTGCAGGATTATGTGAAGAACATCCGCCCCCAGCTCATTGCCGACAGCAGCGAGGAGGCCCTCTTCGTCAACATGAACGGCGAGCGCATGAGCCGCCAGGGCTTCTGGAAGATCATCAAGCACTATCAGGAGATGGCGGGTATCCAGAAGGAGATTACCCCCCACACCCTGCGCCACTCCTTCGCCGTCCACCTGCTGGAAAACGGCGCGGACCTGCGGTCCATCCAGGAGATGCTGGGCCACGCGGATATTTCCTCCACCCAGATCTATACCCATGTAGTGAAGCGGCAATTGAAGGATGTGTACCAAAAAGCCCATCCGAGAGCATGAATCAGTCAGCACGGCATCCGCCGTGCTGATTTTTTGCTTCCGCCCCGCCGGAAACGGACCGGGAGAGACCGTAGGGCGGGGCGCCCCCGCCCCGCCGTCCATTTCAAATTTTTTCATTCCCGCAAACAAAATCCCATCTCAAACACTCTAACAGTCAGAACGAGGAAAGGAGGGGCGCCCATGGATCACGAAACCTTTGCCGCCAGAGTGCAGGCCCTGCGGGGGCGGCTGTACCGCACCGCGTACCTGTATCTGGGCAGCGAGGCGGACGCCCTGGAGGCGGTGGACGAGGCGGTGTATCAGGCCCTGCGGGCATTGAAAAAGCTGCGCCAGCCGGAATTTTTCGACACCTGGCTCACCCGCATCCTACTGAACGAATGCCATAAGGAGTTGCGGCGGAGAAAGCGGCTGACCACCGAGGAGGCCCTCCCGGATACCGCTGGCCCGGACGTTTACGACGGCCTGCCCCTGAGGGAGGCCGTCCGCCGCCTGCCGGAGGACCTGCGGGCGGTGATCATCCTGCGGTTTTTTGCCGGGCTGTCCCAGGCGGAGACCGCCGCCGCTCTGGAGGTGCCCCAGGGCAACGTTGCCACACGGCAAAGAAGGGCGTTGCAATTGCTGCGGCTGGAACTGGGAGAGGAGGGAACCGTATGAGCCGGAACGAGGAATACAAGGCCCTGCTGGCGGAGCTGGAGCAGGTCCCGGAAAGCCTGGGTGCCACGGTGGAACGGGCCGTGAAAAGGAAAAACGCTTCACAGAGGAAACGGCGGGCTTGGGGCGTCTCCTGCGGCAGCATCGCGGCCTGCTTCGCGGCCTTCGTACTGCTGGTGAACCTGTCGGTCCCCTTTGCCCGGGCCTGCGGCACCATCCCGGTGCTGCGGGAGCTTGCCAAGGCCGTGGCCTGGTCCCCCAGCCTGTCCGCCGCCGTGGAGAACGAATACGTCCAGCCCGTGGGCCAGAGCCAGACGGTAAACGGCATCACCGCCACGGTGGAGTACGTCATCGTGGACCAGAAGCAGCTGAATATCTTCTTCACCCTGAACGCCGACGGCTACGACAACCTGAACGCCGAGATGCCCCGCTATGAACCGGAGCAGGTTTGTTCCACCATTGGCTGCGACTGGAACCAGCCTCCCGGAACGCTGCTGAACTTCACTCTGGACTACGGCGATAACAACGTCCCCGACAGTTTCACCATGACCTTCGGCGTTACCTCCTATGTGGAGCCGGACTGGTCGGACCGTCCGGCAGAAGCGCCTGTGGAATCCTATGAGGACGAGATGCTGGAGTCGGTGGAAGCGGAGGAACCGGATTATATGGCGGAGTTCACCTTTGCCCTGGCATTCGACCCCCAGTTCACCGCCAAGGGAGAGCTGATCCCTGTCAACCGGACCGTTACCCTGGACGGCCAGTCCCTGACGGTGACGGAGGTGGAGGTCTATCCCACCCACGTGCGGGTGAACGTGGCCGATGACCCGTCCAATACTGCCTGGCTGAAAAGTCTGTCGTTCTATCTGGAGAACGAGGACGGGGAGCAGTTCCGGCCCATTTCCAACGGTATCAGTGCCACCGGCGGCGAGGATTCTCCTGCTTATGTCTCCTTCCGGCTGGAGAGCCCCTATTTCGCGGACAGTGAACATCTGACCCTCCACATCACCGGGGCGGAGTGGCTGGACAAGGACATGGAGCGGGTCCGGGTGGACCTGGTGAACCGGACGGCGGAGCGGCTGCCGGAGGGCGTTGCCTTCCAGAGCGCAGAAAAGCGGGACGGCGGTTGGGTGCTGACCTTCCGGGTACAGCAACGGGAGGAGAACCACAGCTATCAGGTCTGGTACGCCACCTTCTATGACGAGGCGGGGAACCAGTACGAGGCCAACCGCCGGGGCACCACCACGGACGGCAGCGGGTACTTCGAGGAGATGCTGCCCCTGCCTGGGTATCAGGAGGATGTGGTCTGGCTGCAGCCCACCTATTCCCGCACCACCACGGAGATTACCCCCATCGCCGTCCCCATCAAATGACCCCGAAGGGCGTCCGCCATCCCGGCGGGCGTCCCTTTTTGCGCCACGGAAGTGCGACTGTCTCCGATAAAAATACAGTTGTAAGAAATATCGTTTTTCTCAGGAAAACATTGTGAGATTTGCAGGTTGCATTTTTTCCCAGCTCCGGTATGATAGGAATATGAAATTCCGAGGAGGATGGGACATGGTCACTCTGGAAACCATCTGGGACGCCCAAAACGCCCTGCGGGGCGTGGCACGGGTCACGCCCCTGAACCCCGCCAAGGCGCTGGGGAAGAATGTGTACATCAAGTGCGAGAATTTACAGCTCACCGGCGCCTTCAAGCTGCGGGGCGCCTACAACAAGCTGAGGAACCTGTCCCCGGAAGAACGGGCCAAAGGCGTCATCGCCTGCTCAGCCGGAAACCACGCCCAGGGCATCGCCCTGTCCGCCACCCGGCTTGGGATGAAGTCCGTCATCTGCATGCCCGCCGGCGCCCCCATCAGCAAGATCGAGGCCACCCGGAACTACGGCGCCGAGGTGGTGCTGGTGCCCGGCGTCTACGATGACGCGGCCAAGGAGGCGGCCCGGCTGGCGGAGGAGAAGGGCTACACCTTTGCCCATCCCTTCAATGACCCTGCCGTTATCGCGGGACAGGGGACCATCGGCCTGGAGATTCTGGAGCAGCTGCCGGAGGTGGAGCAGATCATCGTGCCCATCGGCGGCGGCGGACTGATCTCCGGCGTGGCCTGCGCCGTAAAGAGCATCCGCCCCAGCTGCCGCGTCATCGGTGTCCAGGCGGAGGGCGCCGCCTCTATGGCGGCCTCCCAAAATGCCGGAGAGCCTGTGGAGCTGCCTACCGTCTCCACCATCGCCGACGGCATCGCCGTGAAGCGGCCCGGAGACCTGACCTTCAAGATTTGCCGGAAGTACGTGGACGAGATCGTCACCGTCCGGGATGACGAGATCGCCACCGGCATCCTGGCCTTGATGGAGGACCAGAAAATCGTGGCGGAGGGCGCCGGGGCCACCCCCATCGCGGCGGTCCTGTTCAACAAGGTGGACGTGTCCGAGAAGAAGACGGTCTGCCTGGTGTCCGGCGGCAATGTGGACGTGACCACCTTGTCCCGGGTCATCACCAAGGGCCTCTCCAAGTCTGGCCGCATCATGGAGATCACCACCAAGGTGGTGGACCAGCCGGGACACCTGCTGCGGATGCTGAGCATCATCTCCGAGACCGGCGCCAACGTCATGACCATCAACCACGCCCGGGAGGATCAGGATTCCGACGTGAACGCCTGCATGGTCAATCTGGTGCTGGAGACCCGGAACCACCAGCACATCGCCGACATCCAGGCGGCCCTGGCCGCCCACGGCTACGAGCTGCTGAAATGAGAGTTGAGACGCCCGCCCAGCGCGGGTGTCTTTTTCTCGCACATTTGTTCTTTTCGGTTGCGCAAAGGCGGGAAGTCTGCTATACTGACTGTGATTCAACAGGGAAGGGGCGGCCTATGCGCATCTTGGGCATCGACCCGGGCTTTGCCACCATCGGCTTCGGCCTGGTGGAGGCGGACCGGGGACAAGTTCACATGGTGACCTACGGGGCCATCACCACCCCGGCGGGGCTGCCGCTGAGCCGCCGTCTGTACCAGATCGGCACCGACATGGAGGCCCTGATCGGCCAGCTGAAGCCGGACGTCATCTCCATCGAGGAGCTGTTTTTCAACACCAACATCACCACCGGCATCGCCGTGGCCCACGGCCGGGGCGTCATCCTGTACGCCGCCGAGAAGTGCGGCATCCCCCTGTACGAGTACACGCCGTCCCAGGTGAAACTGGCGGTGACGGGGTACGGCAAGGCGGAGAAACGGCAGGTCATGGACATGACGAAGCGGCTGCTGAAGCTGAAAAGCGTCCCCCGGCCGGACGACGCGGCAGACGCACTGGCTCTGGCCCTGTGCCATGCAAGGAGTTTTACTTCACGGATGCCCCAGGCGGCAACTGTAAAAGAGACAGTATAAGGAGAGCGCTATGTTTTACTATTTGGACGGCACCGTGGCGGAAATTTTACCCGGTCTGGCGGTCATTGACTGCGGAGGGGTGGGCTACGCCTGCAAGACCACCAACAACACCCTGGCGGCATTGAAAAAGGGCCAGCGGGGGAAGCTGTACACCCACCTCAATGTAGGGGAGGGCATCTTCGAGCTGTACGGCTTCGCCGCCCAGAACGAGCTGAACAGCTTCCGGATGCTGATTGGCGTCAGCGGTGTGGGGCCCAAGGCGGCGCTTGCTATCCTGTCCGCTGTCACACCGGAGGCCCTGGCCATGGCCGTGGTCACGGAGGACGCCAAGACGCTGACGGCGGCGCCGGGCATCGGCAAGAAGATCGCCCAGCGTATCATTCTGGAGCTGAAGGACAAAATGGCCCGGGAGACCGCGGGCGGGCTGGACTTCTCCGGCGGCAAGGGCGTCCCGGCGGCGCCGCTGTTCGCCAGCAAGGCAACCGAAGCCGCCCAGGCCCTGGCGGTGCTGGGCTACTCCAGCCAGGAGGTCCAGATGGCCCTCAAGGACGTGGACGTGGAGACCCTGCCGCTGGAAGAGATCATCCGCCAGAGCCTGAAAAAGATGGTGAAGTAAGGACGCCTGCGGGCGAATACACCCCAAACAGGGAAGTGAAGCTATGAGCATCGACTTTGGAAATGATATTTACGAGGAGCCTATCGTGGCAAAGACCTTCCTGGCGGAAGACGCCCAGGAGAGCTCCCTGCGGCCCAAGACCCTGACGGAGTACATCGGCCAGGAGAAGGCCAAGGACAACCTTGCCATCTTCATCGAGGCGGCCAGAAGACGGGAGGAGGCCCTGGACCACGTGCTGCTCCACGGCCCTCCGGGCCTGGGCAAGACCACCCTGGCGGGCATCATCGCCCAGGAGATGGGGGCGGGCATCCGCATCACCTCCGGCCCCGCCATTGAGAAGCCCGGCGACCTGGCGGCGCTGCTGACCAATCTGAACGAGGGGGATATCCTCTTCGTGGACGAGATCCACCGGCTGAACCGCTCCGTGGAGGAGATTCTGTATCCCGCCATGGAGGACTACGCCCTGGATATCATCGTTGGCAAGGGCCCCAGCGCCAATTCCATCCGCCTGGACCTGCCCAAATTCACCCTCATCGGCGCCACCACCCGGGCGGGCCAGCTGTCCGCGCCCCTGCGGGACCGCTTCGGCGTGACGCTGCGGCTGGAGCTGTACACCCCGGAGGAGCTGGCGAAGATCGTCACCCGGTCCGCCGGCATCCTGAACGTGGACATCGTCCCCGAGGGCGCCTACGAGATCGCCCGCCGCAGCCGGGGGACCCCGAGAATCGCCAACCGGATGCTGCGCCGTGTCCGGGACTTCGCTCAGGTGAAGGCCGACGGCGTCATCACCAAGGACGTGGCGGACCAGGCCCTGTGCGCCCTGGAGATCGACCACCTGGGGCTGGACCCGGTGGACCGGCGGATGCTGGAGGCTATCATGGACAACTACAACGGCGGCCCCGTGGGTCTGGAGACCCTGGCGGCCACCATCGGCGAGGAATCCGTCACATTGGAGGACGTCTATGAGCCGTACCTCATGCAGCTGGGTTTCCTGACCCGGACGCCCCGGGGCCGCTGCGTGACCCAGAAGGCCTACCAGCATCTCCACCGGGCCATCCCCGGCGGAGCCATGCCGGAGGATGCCATGGACCAGCTGACTTTGTGAGATTTCCGGCGATTTTCCAAATTCACTAAAATTCGCGGAAATAGTTCTACTAAGATTTGATAATTTGCTTGACATTTTGACCGTTGGACAGGTATAATAAGATATGTGCAAATGGCATGAGAACACCTCAATACCGCTGGAGGACCTGACGGACGAAGAACTTTGCCGTCTGGCGGCCTCCGGAAACCGCGGCGCGGAGGAAGCTCTGGTAACGCGGTACAACCGTTTGGTCCGCACCTGCGCCCGGCCCTTCTTTCTGGCCGGCGGCGACAGTGAGGACCTGACCCAGGAGGGGATGGTGGGTCTCATCAAGGCCGTCCGGGAATACGACGGGTCCAAGGAGACCTCGTTCCGGACCTTCGCCGAAGTCTGCATTCGCAACCGGCTGTATTCCGTACTCCGCGCTGCGGCGCGTGAGAAGCATCAGGCGCTCAACCAGTCGGTTTCTCTGGATACTCCTGAATTTGACAGTCATTCTTACACCTCTGGCACCTCACATCTGGCGCAACGTAATCCCGAAGACCACCTGATCGACCGGGAGCACACAGCAGCCCTCTTGACCGGTGTCCGGAAACAGTTGTCCGAATTTGAAGCGAAGATTTTGGGGTACTATTTAGACGGTCTTTCATGCAGGGAAATTGCCGAGACGGTAGGCAAGCCCCCAAAGTCCGTGGACAACGCTGTGCAGCGCATTCGGCGCAAGGTAGCACAGCAACTTCTTTCCGGCGAATTCAGCAAACGCTGAACGCAATATATTTTTCTTTTCAAAGAGAGGGTAAAATCATGTACGAAGACAAGACTTTAGTGTGCAAAGAGTGTGGCCAGGAGTTCGTGTTCACCGCCGGTGAGCAGGAGTTCTACGCTGAGCGCGGCTTCCAGAACGAGCCCCAGCGCTGCAAGGCCTGCCGTGATGCTCGCAAGAACGCCGCCCGCGGCCCCCGCGAGTACTTCACCGCTGTTTGCGCTGCCTGCGGCGGCGAGGCCAAGGTTCCCTTCGAGCCCAAGTCCGACCGTCCTGTCTACTGCAGCGAGTGCTTCGCCAAGATGCGCGAGGGCAGATAACAAACTGATTTCCAGTTTTGTTTCTTGCAAAGGAAAAACGGCGTCCGTGAAAGCGAACGCCGCTTTTTTATGTCCGAAAGGGGAGAGGGCGGGAACTTCCGCAATATCCGCATTTTTCTTTGATTTTCTATTGAATTTCCGTTTACAATAGCGTATAATACCACCGTTGAATTTTAAACTGGAGGAAAACTGCTATGATCACCATTACCAAAGATACCATCATCGGTGATATCCTGGATATCGCTCCCCACACCGCTCCCATCTTCCTGTCCATCGGTATGCACTGCCTGGGCTGCCCCTCTTCCCGCGGTGAGACCGTGGAGGAGGCCTGCATGGTCCACGGCGTGGACGTGGACAAGCTGCTGGCCCTGGTGAACGAGGAGGCCAACAAGGCCCAGTAAGGGACAAATGCACCAATGGGACGCATACGGGGTAAGCCCGTATGCGTCCTTAAACCGACTGCCGGAGGATCGAACATGCGACAACTGGAATTGTCTCCCCGGCTGCAGCTGCTGGCCGACTGGGTGCCCCAGGGCGCCAGGTTCGCTGATGTTGGCACG
>Ga0129317_1001137_pt1 | contig 21318 bp, 18 predicted proteins | sample Cm1ome_FD_94430 | JGI IMG/M metagenome (GOLD analysis project Ga0129317, IMG submission 94430) | Eastern black-and-white colobus group fecal microbial communities from Wisconsin, USA - Cm1105 metagenome | ecosystem: Host-associated > Mammals > Digestive system > Large intestine > Fecal | place... | reverse complement strand
TGCTACCGATTTATTCACTGCCTGCTTCGGAATATTTCTCCCAAAAAGCTCCGCATCCTCCTTATTCCCTATAGTGGCAAACATAGATACCAGCAGCACTGCGATCGTAACTGTCTTCATTCCTCCTGCGGTTCCCACCGGAGAGCCGCCGATCAGCATCAAAAACACCGAAATGATCGCAGAGGTATTGGTCAGATCCTCTTGTGGAATTGTGGCAAAACCTGCGGTTCGCGTAGTTACTGCCTGGAACAGGGATGCCCAGATCCGTTGCGGCACCGTGTAATCCTGCATCGTCAGAGGATTATTGTATTCAAAAATATAAAATGCCGCCGCTCCCACTACAATAAGTATTCCTGTCACCGTGAGTGCTATTTTACTGTGCAGCGTCAGCAGTCGGAAACATTTCAGCTTCTGACTACGGATATTTTTCAAAACCCGCAGTACATCCCACCAGACGATATAGCCTAAGCCTCCCAATATGATCAGCAACATCGTGACCAGATTGACCATTGGCTGAAATACATAGCCGCACAGACTGTCTTCCGCCATAATATCCATTCCTGCGTTGCAGAAGGCAGATACGGCATTAAAGATCGAAATCCATATGCCTCTGAGTCCGTATCCCGGCACAAATACTGTCATGTACAAAAGAGCTCCGCATCCCTCCACCACCAGAGTACCTATGAGAACCTTGCGGAGGAATTTCACGATTCCGGAGATATTATTCAGATTAAATACATCCTGCAGCATCCACCGGTTACCCAGTCCCAGTCGTCTGTGCAGTCCCATCATCACACCGTACATGACCGTAATGACTCCCAGACCTCCCAACTGGATCAGAAACAGGATCACGATCTGTCCCCAGACGCTCCAGGTGGAATATGTGGGAACCGTCACCAGACCGGTCACACATATGGATGTGGTAGCCGTAAATAAAGCATCTATATAAGGAACCGCTTCTCCGGTAGCTGAACTGATGGGTAATGCCAGCAGGAAGCTACCCACTAATATGGCACACAGAAAGCTAAGCATGATCTTCTGTGTCGTAGACAACTGTATTATTTTTTTACTGTTCATAACACACTCCATTCCGCCGATGCTTTATCTCATCAGTGGAATCGCTAATCAAATTTCACGGGTGCAATCCGCAATGTTATGATTATAACACACTTTTAGATAAAAAACTCCTATTGGAGACAGTTTGTTGCCGAATCCATCATAGGAGTTCTCTTCTGATCTTATTTTTCTTCTTTTATACTTTAAATCGGTAGCCCACACCCCAGATGGTCTCGATATACTGAGGCTTTGCAGTATCTTTTTCGATCTTCTCACGAATCTTCTTGATATGCACTGTGACGGTGGCAATATCACCGATGGAGTCCATATCCCAGATTTCCCGGAACAATTCTTCCTTGGTAAATACATGGTTCGGATGCTCCGCCAGGAACGTCAGCAGATCGAATTCCTTGGTCGTAAACGTCTTCTCCACACCGTCCACATAGACACGTCTTGCAGTCTTATCAATACGGATACCACGGATCTCCACGATATCATTCTGCTGCTTCTGGTTGGTTCCCACCAGTCTCTCATAACGGGCCATGTGCGCCTTCACACGGGCTACCAGTTCACTGGGGCTGAAAGGTTTGGTCATATAGTCATCCGCACCCAGCCCTAAGCCGCGGATCTTATCAATGTCGTCCTTCTTCGCAGATACCATGAGAATGGGAATATTTTTCTCCTCGCGGATCTTCTTACATACTTCGAAGCCGTCCATGCCGGGCAGCATCAGGTCTAGAATGATCAGATCATAATCGCCTGCCAGTGCAGTCTTTAGTCCCTCATCGCCGGTATTGCAGATATCCACCTTGAAATCGCTGAGCTCCAGATAATCCTTCTCAAGATCTGCAATTGCTACTTCATCTTCAATAATTAAAATCTTACTCATTATTTATCCTCCATTTACAGAATATCCTTGCATTATCGATGATCATGCCATTTCTGTTTCATTCCTTATTCATTACTTGGTTCCACCCGGCTGCAGCTCGATATATTTTCTCAATACAAAATGCATACAGGTTCCTTCCCCTTCTTTGGCTGTCGCCCATACATAACCGCCATGATCCTCAACAATTTTTTTGACAATGGATAATCCGATACCACTGCCGCCCTGCGCCGAGTTCCGGGAAGCATCCGTGCGGTAGAACCGTTCGAAGATCTTCTGCAGATCCTTCTGTGCGATTCCTTTTCCATTATCTTCAATCTCTACCTGTATGGAATCCACTTCGTCAAGAATACGGATATCAATATGCCCGTCAGGCTTATCCATATATTTTACGCTATTACTAATGATATTATTGATGACCTTCTTCATCTGCTCCGGATCTGCAATGACAACTGTGTCAGGAGATACCAGATTCGAATAATTCAGCTTGATACCCCTCTGCTCCAAATCCAGTCCGACTTCTTCCACACAGTCACCGAAATAATCCGCCACGTTGATCCGGTGGAAATTGTACGGGATCCGGTTATTATCAATTCCGGAATAAGTGGTCAGCTCGTTGATCAGACGATCCATATCAATGGCTTTATTGTAGATGGTCTTGATGTATTTGTCCATCTTCTCCGGCGTGTCTGCCACGCCGTCCATGATTCCTTCCACATAACCCTTAATGGCTGTGATAGGGGTCTTCAGATCATGGGAAATATTGCTGACCAGCTCTTTGTTCTGCTTCTCATGCTGAATGTTCTCTTCTGTGGATTCCTTCAGCCGCAGACGCATATCCTCGTAATTGCGGTAGAGATCACCGATCTCCCCCTTGGCATCCGTCTCCAGAACATAATCAAAGTTGCCTTCCTTGATCTTGCGCATTGCCACGTTCAGCTCATTGATAGGTTCAAATACGCCCTTGTGGATCCACTGGGTCAGCATCAGGCTGGTGAAGATCAGGATCACGATGATAGCCACGAACATATCAATCAGCAGATGTCTCGAGATCAGCGAATTGACCTTCGTGACGATAAATACGCTGCCCGGTGTTCCATCCCGGAAGGTGAAATCAATCTGTTTTACATACTTCTCCAGTTCATTGTAGAAATATCCGCTGTCATCCGACAGATTCTCGTCACCATAGGCAGGCAGTTTTTCAAAAATCTGCTGTGCGGCTTCTTCATTGCCGGCATAATACAGCTTATCACCTTTTCTTACAATAATGTAAGTAGACTTCCGCGATACCTCCTCATTGATATGATCCAGATATTCTTTATCTTCCAGCCTGCTGCTGTCTTCCTTCACCTGGTCCAGCAGCACATAATACGCCTGATCCGTGGTGTTGGTGAATTCCCTGAAATTCTCCGACATCATGGAATAATCAATATCCGTCAGGCTGAGACCCTGAGAGTAATTCATCAGGTAAATGGCAATCATTACAAAAGCCATGATCGTCAACAATAACGGAAGTAATATAATACTTATAAATGTTACACGAAGTCTTGTTTTAAATTTCATATTACTCTTGCCTTTCAGCAACCTGCACGTGAATAATTTATATTTTATACTTTACTTTCGCTCATTATAGCATGATTCCCACCTTCTGTGTATAAAGGAAGCAAGAATATCATTAAAAAAATATAAACAAAATTTTTTCATTTTTCTGTTGACATTATTCTCGCATCATGTATAATAAGCTTATAAGAAACAGTAATCATTACTATTATTGAGAAAGGGGCTTATCATGGCACTGAAACGAAGCAGACAACGGGAAATGATCAAATCCTTTCTCATGGGACGCAAGGATCACCCTACCGCTGATGTGATCTATTCTAATCTGAAGCAGCAGGATCCGAACTTAAGTCTCGGTACCGTCTATCGTAATCTGACTCTGTTGTCGGACATGGGAGAGATTTTACGACTCCGGGTCGGTGACGGTGTTGACCATTTTGATGCCGATACTTCCGAGCATTATCATTTCGTGTGTACGGAATGCGGAAGCGTCATTGATCTGGACATGGATAGTATTGATTCCATCATGGAGACAGCCGGAGAGAGATTTGACGGCCGGATCCGGGGACATGTCACTTATTTCTACGGCTCTTGTCCCGCCTGTACCAGGGTTGCTACGGAGTCCTAGTTTTCTGAATGAAAACTGGCTTCGTTCCATAATATATTTGTGCTGATAAAGCACACGCAAAAAGAGAAAACTGAAAACAAAACATTTCATTAGAGAAAAGGAGAAAAAATTATGGCAAAGTATGTATGTCAGGTATGTGGTTATGTTTATGAAGGTGATGCGGCTCCCGCAGAGTGCCCCATCTGTCACGCTCCCGCTTCCAAGTTCACCAAGCAGGAGGAAGGCAAGACCTGGGCTGCTGAGCATGTAGTAGGTGTAGCAAAGGGTGCTCCCGAGGATATCATTGCTGATCTGCGTGCGAACTTCCAGGGCGAATGCTCTGAGGTTGGTATGTATCTGGCAATGGCAAGAGTAGCTCACAGAGAAGGTTATCCCGAGATCGGTCTGTACTGGGAGAAGGCTGCTTACGAAGAAGCTGAGCACGCTGCAAAATTCGCTGAGCTGTTAGGTGAAGTCGTAACCGATTCCACCAAGAAGAATCTGGAGATGAGAGTAGATGCCGAGAACGGTGCTACCGCAGGTAAGTTTGATCTGGCTAAGAGAGCCAAGGCTCTGAACCTGGATGCTATCCATGACACCGTTCATGAGATGGCTCGTGATGAAGCTCGACATGGCAAGGCATTTGAGGGTCTGTTAAAGAGATACTTTGGCTAAACTACAAGCCATGCAAGGATAAAATAAAAAGTCACTGGGAGGACATTTATGTACTTCCAGTGACTTTTTATTTTAGATTTATATGGCGACAGCCGTCCATGAGCAAATCACGCAGTGACTGCGAATGGGTTGCATGGCGCCAGCCTTAGGAGCGTGGCAGCCCTTATACGGTTCCGGAGATCACCAGCGTGCTGACACCGGGGTTGATCCCCCACGCTCCCGTAACGGGATCCTGGGTGTAAGTCGCTGCGGGTACCGTAATACCTCCTGCAGTTCCGGTAAATAATCCGGTAGTCGTATCATACGTATAGTTTGTTCCCTCTGCCCATGCAGTTCCATTAAAATTCACAGTCAGATTCTCCAATACGGGATTAAAGGTATCCGTGATCACGACACCGGTAGCTGCATCCGCTGCCGTATTACCCAGATTCTGTATCAGGAACGTATATGTCAATGTTCCATTCTCTGTCACAGGTACGGGGCTGACGGACTTTGTGATCGTAAGAAGCGGTCCGCTTGCCGCATTTACTGTCTCATTCACAGTAACAGGAGTGACTCCTGCCCCGGCAATCGTCGCCGTATTCGTAATGGAAGCCTCTGCTGCCAGCGGCGCATAAGAGTTCACCTCAGCCTCATAGGTTAGTGTCACATTACCTCCCGCAGGCACAGTAATTCCTGTGATTGTCAGAGGCGGTCCTGCCGTTACAGCCGGTGTTGCCTGTAAAATTCCGTTTGCATAGTATTTTACGGTCCCCGGAATATATGTCAGAGGTGTCAGTTCTCTGGTATTAAACAAATACTCTCCCAGATTATCTGTTACTGTAATTCCGTTAAATGCTGTAGTTCCTGAGTTCACAATGCTGATCACATACGTCACATTTTCATTCTGTCCGTAGGTATCCCGCACTGCTGTCTTGGTTGCTGACAATACCTCTGTGATCTCACCCACTGCTATATTGGAGTTTGTAATCTCATTTCCATAGCGAAGCTGTGCCTGATTTGTAAATCTAGCCATATATTTTTGTATCCTTTCATTGTATTTGGATTTACTATAATATATGACTGTTTTTAAGAAAGTTGACGGATTCTGTCACTGCATTTCTTGACTTTCCTCTTCCACCTCCGTATGATGGAATCACAAGCATTCACTGGCGTTGCCCCAAAAAACATTGAGGATTCAACATGAAGAAAAAAGTATTTAACATCATCCAGATCGGTGACAAAAGTAACCGTCTGAGCCGGCTCTTTGATATTTTTATTGCTATCGTTATCTGTGCAAATATTCTGGTGACTTTTCTGCAAACCTTTGATGAGCTTGCTACTTTATTTCCGGTATTTCACTTGATCGAGGTTATCACTATTCTGATCTTCTGTGTGGAATATGTCCTGCGGATCTGGACTGCGGACTATCTATATCCTGATAAAAACGAGCTCCGCTCCCGGCTGCGGTTTCTGATCTCCTTCGACGGCATTATCGACCTGCTGACAATTTTACCCTTTTTCTTCCTGTCCGGCATGGTCATCTTCCGGATGCTGCGGGTGGCGAGGATCTTCCATTTGTTCCGCCTGAATGCACGGTATGATTCCTTCAATGTCATCACTACGGTATTGTATGAAAAACGCAATCAGATCATTTCCTCCGTGTTCATCGTACTGATCCTGATGCTCGCCAGCAGTCTGTGCATGTACAGCGTAGAACATGATTCCCAGCCGGAAGTATTCCGCAATGCCTTCAGCGGCATCTGGTGGAGCATGTCAACGCTGCTCACCGTAGGCTACGGAGACATCTATCCCATCACCACACTCGGCCGGATCATGGCGATCTGTATCGCCTATCTCGGTGTCGGTGCTGTGGCTATCCCCACCGGTATCATCAGTGCCGGTTTCGTGGAACAGTACCAGCGCAAAAGCAGTCTCTCTAATATTAAAGCGGCAGATATTCATGAGATCGCCGAGATCTTCGTAGATAAACGCTTTGCGGGCAAATCCGTGGAAGAAATGGAAGAGGCAGAACAGGTTACGATCTTCCTCATTCTGCGGGAGGATCTGTCCATTCTGCCTCAAAAAGATACGATGTTGAAATTAAATGACATCATTGTCATTCGTGGTGAGAATCCCTAACAATAGTGAAGACTGCCTCTTTTGCAGGGGCAGTCTTTATTATTTGTGATACTTATTTGGCTTCCACGGTTTCCGTAGTTTCTGTTGCCACTGTTTCACTTTCTGCGGTTTCAGCCTCGACATTCTCGGTCTCCGTCGCAGCTTCTGAATTCTCGCTTTCCATTTCCGTGGTCTCTGCCGCCTCGGTGCTTTCTGTCTCCTCGGTAGTCTCCTCCACCAGATCATCCAGTGTATAGTTGAATCCGGTGACCACGTTGGTGGTCACGACATACACTTTCATTTCAGAGGGAAATGCAACGTAATACTGGCTGGTCATGGAATTCAGATTACCGACATTAATGATCACGCTGCGATCTGCAGTCTCGTACTGAATGGTACGCTCCGGATCTGCCAATCCATACTGTGACATATCCGTCACATTTTCAATCACCTGATCTGCCTTTAACGGTGCCACCTTCAGGATCATCGCCTTGATACGCTCCTGGTTCAGATTCAGGGAATGATCGTCCGCATAGTACCATGTGTCATCCTCTTTTTCAAAGGCATAGGTCTCTCCCTCATATACATAGCGGAAGCTGGTAATATCATCGGAGTTCACATCCAACACCGTCTCCTGTGTATCCTCGGTTGTGGAAGTCGCAGACGATGCATTTTTATTATACTGTCGGATGCCCAGGAATGCTGCCGCCAGAACCACCAGTGCCAGCAGCATTCCGATCATCTGTCTTTGTTTCTTTTTCATATCTATAACTCACGCCTTTCCCAATTATTTCTTCCGTCTGCGGAACCAGATCACGAATCCGGCGATCATACAGCCGACGGGAAGAATCACGGTAACCAGCAGCCCCAACAACAGAATCTGTGCGGAATCCACTACCAGATTAGATACCTCATAGCTTTTTACCGGAATGGATACCGAGGTCTCATGATCTGCCATTCCACTGAACGTATTGGTGAACAGGGTCAGGTTCGCACCGCTGACGACAGAGTTGGCATCGTCGGTGAACAGCTGCTCGCAACCGTACACGATCAGTGTCGCATCCCCATCATCCAAAGTCTTTACTGCCTCAACACCTAATGCGAAGGGACCATTCACATCATTTTCACCCTGTGAAAAATCCTGTGTATTGTTGACATCCTGTTTTGCAAAAGAGCTGTCGGAGGTGCTCAGGAATACATCATAGGTAATATCGCCGATGGCTGTCTCGTCGGTACTTACTTTCTCCGGGACGATGATGCCCTGAGAATACGGCAGGAACAGATATTTTCCGTAGGTACCGGAGGTATAGCTGTCAGAGCTCTGTGTCGGCAGGATATAATATGGGCTTCTGTAGTAGCCGTTGGAATCATTCTCCACAACCAGTCCTTTGGCAATGCTCAGATTCATGTAGCTTAAGATAGCATCTATATTGGGTGTCTCCTCATCGGTATAACCGGTTACCAGGATGACTTTTCCACCGTTGTTCAGATAGTCGATCACCTTATCCTTATCATCGGATGAAAAATCGCTGGTGGCACCGTTAATGAACAGACAGGCCGCATCGTCGGGGATAGCATCCAGATCCATCAGATTCACGGTCTCATAATCCACATTTTCCTTGTTCAGTGCGGATGTAAAAGTGTTGCTTAAACTCAGTTCATTATGTCCTGTTGTCATATATACCTTGGGCATATCATCATTTAACACATAATCCAGCGCACTGGTGATCTGTCCTTCGCCATCATAACCGGTGGTCGTGGTGTTATAACTGTAGGGCGAATAGTCAAAATCATAGGAAGACTCATAGACATCGTTGTAATCAATGACCTTGCTGCGCTTATCACTGACCACGATCAGGCTGTTCGTGCTGATGTTGCCGGTGGTGTACTGGGCATAGAACATCGGGTTAACGGTGGGATCCACATATTCCACGGTGATATGATCCGACAGATCATCGTATCTCTGCAAAGTCTGCCCCAGTGTGGTATCCTGATTGTCCTGATTTACCAACACATAGATTGTCACATCATCCTGCATATTTTTCACATAGTCGACGGTCTGATCTGTCAGGGAATACAGCTTCTGGCTAGTCATGTCGATTGCTGTCCAGCTGGAAGGCATCTCGCCCATGTTAATATTAACGACTACTACCAGCGCTACAGCTACAGCGATCATACCGGTACTGTAAGCACTGAAGCTTAAGTTCTTCACGGACATGCTGTAACGGCGTTTCTGAATGGACTGTACCGTCAGGAACAGAACCAGTGCCGTAACGGATACATAATATACGATAGAAGATACATCCAGTGTGCCATTTAACAGGTTGGAAAATGGTGTGTAAAGGTCAAAGCAACGCAGCAGCTTTGTCAACAGATTGCCGGTGCTAGAAATAATGGAACAGATAGAATCCATCATATATCCCAGGAACAATACTAAAAAAGTAAGTACTGCTGCGATGACCTGGCTCTCTGTCACGGAAGACAGGAACAGACCGATGGCAATGGCGGTCATCCCGAAGAGGAAATATGCCAGGATCGACAGATAGGCCTCTCCCATGGGAACACTGCCGTACTGCGCCATGATCAGCGGGTAAAAGCAGATGATCGCTACGGGAATGGCAAATATAGTTAACAGCGCCAGAAATTTTCCCATAACGATGCCGCCTACGGACACCGGTGCCGTCAGGATCAGCTGATCCGTCTTGCTCCGCTTTTCCTCCGCCAGGATACGCATGGTCAGGATCGGCACGGTCAGCATGAATAAAAAGGTAACGCTGGATACCACATACGCAAAATAAGGATATCCGTTCATCAGGTTATAAACGCTGAAATACAGTCCCAGGAAAAACAGGGTGACTGCAATAAATAAAAATCCGATAAAGGAACGGAAATAGGATTTCAATTCTCTCTTATAAATGGCTAGCATATGATTCCGCCTCCTTTGTAGTTACAGTTTCTTTTTTCTCTTCTTCGGGCTGTGCTTCCTCTTCCGAAGCTTCTGTCTGCTGTGCGGCAGCATCTGACATTTCCAGCCTTTTTCTTTTTGAGAATAGTTTGTGCTTCTCCGGCTGTGTGGGTGCTACATCCTCGGTCAGTTCCAGGAAGATGTCTTCCAGAGACTTTTCCGCATGGGTCATCTCTAAAATAGGCAGCTTTGCATCTGCCAGTGCATAGAATACCTGCTCTCTGATATCTGCATTCTCTTTGGAGATCACTTTCAGCTTTGCAATATTTTTGGATGCCTCCGTGTTCTCTTCGATCCGGTCGATCTGTGAGATCTCCTGCAATGCACTCTTCACCGCAGCGATGCTTCCCTTTACTTCCAGATCCAGTTCCATGGAACCACTCATAAGCTTCTGCAGATTCTCCGGAGAATCACTGGCTACCAGCTTACCGTGGGCTATGATCATAATATGGTCGCAGACCGCGCTGACCTCCGACAGAATATGGGAGCTGAGGATCACGGTATGATTCTCCCCCAGCTTGCGGATCAGATCACGGATCTCGATGATCTGTTTCGGATCCAGACCTACCGTGGGCTCATCCAGAATGATGACTTCCGGATAGCCAAGGATTGCCTGCGCCAGTCCGACTCTCTGCCTGTAACCTTTTGACAGATTCCTGATCAGACGCTGCTGCATATCGGTGATCTGTGTCATTTCCATGACCTCATCAATCTGCTGCTTCCGCTCTTTTTTCGGCACTTTTTTCAGTTCTGCCACGAATTCCAGGTATTCTCTGACAGTCATGTCAACATACAGCGGCGGAAGCTCCGGCAGATAACCGATAGCACGCTTTGCCTCCTCCGGGTCTTTTTGGACATCTTTGCCATCGATGGTCACAGTGCCCTCCGTGGCTGCCAGATAACCCGTGATAATGTTCATGGTCGTGGATTTACCCGCGCCGTTTGGACCAAGAAAGCCGTAAATCTGTCCCTTTTCCACACGGAAAGAGAGATGATCTACGGCAATATGGTCACCATATTTTTTTGTAAGATTGCTTACTTCTATCATATTTGCCTCCCGGATATGGTGTGATACCCCCACCTGATATCTACGGGTACCCGTAACTGATACCCACGAGTCCCCAGAACTGATACCTACGGATTGTTCCGTGCTGCGCACTCTCACAATCCTGCCCGCTATTTGTACATCGTGGGATTATCATCCCACTTTTGTACTCATATCGGGGCAAATCTCAAAGTCTCTCAATCACATCTGAGCAAGCTCATGTGGTCTCGGACTTTTCGATTTTGGTATCAGTATATGTCTCAAATGTCATGAAAAGGTGAAACATTTGTGAAAAATCTGTGAAGCCCCAACCCTTAAAGCTTCGTCACGGTCAGCGAAATGCTTAAATTTCCTGCCTCCGCCGCCAGATGCAGCGGCAGCTTCGCCACAGGAATATCTTCAAAAATGAATTCCGGATCACCGGATGCGGCCGACTGAAATAAGAAAAGTACCCCCTCCACATAGAGCACCACTTTTTTCTGATTGCTGTAAATTGTCAGGGAGACCAGCCCGTTCTTCTGACGATGCAGGGTGGAAAGTGCCGGATAGAGCACCGGTTCGTTGCTCCACTTCGCCTGATAATAGTAATACCGCTCCGTCAGCGTTCTGCCATTCGCCGAAAGAAGTGCATCTTCTGCCGTTTCTCCGGATAATCCACGATATACCGGAAGATTTTCCGGTCTTATCCACAGGTCCCCAGTGAGGAATCCACGCTTTCTGCACAGGCTGTAAAACGTTCTCACTTCGGAGCAGTTCACCCCCTCTGCCCCGGTCCCGGTTCCTTCCAGCCGGATCACATTTACCCCCATCCGGACCAGCCGTTCCAGATCTCTTCGTACCTGCTCCACCCTCGTCCCGGCATCACTGATCTGCGGGGGAAGCCGGTAGACTACTTCATGTGGCAGAAACTCTTTTTCATTGAGAAAGATTCCCTTTTTATCGATGACATGCACGTCATAAATTGCCAGTTCCTGCTGCCAGTACACTTCCACTGCCTCGGTTATATCCTCAGCATGATCTGATTCTTCCTCGTTCTTTATACCCCCCATATTTTCTCCATACTCCACGGTTCCGAACCTTCCCTGCGCCTTCACCAGATAGACATAGGGATCCCGCATGCCGTCCCAGAGATGCGGCCGCAACAGCAACGCCGTCATGGAATCCGCTTCTTCTGATGAGTATTCCCCATGAAAAACAAGGCGTTCGCCCTCCGCACCTTCCCAGATCTCAATCTGTAAAGCGGACTGCAAACGCCCTATAGTTTCCGGCAGGACAAATTCCAGATAAGCCTTGCCGTTTTCCAGTTTTGTTATAATTCCAAGATCGTCTCTCATCTGCATTTCTCTTTCCTGCCTTTCGCATTCTGTTACTAAGAGTTTTTGCAGATAACATTTTATTTATGCCGGAAATCCATCTTTCCCGCACACTATTATTACATGGGACAAGACCTGCGGCCGGGCACTTCCTCTCCGGATACATAACCTGCATGAAATTCCATGTTGATGTCCCGAAGCTCCTTCTCCCCGTCGATGTATGCCTGATACATTTCCGCCAGTCCCGAAGTACAGCCATCACAGTTGGCTTCCATATATCCCAGAGACTCCGCAACGATCTGCTCCCGCTCTTCTTTTGTGGTATCCTTAATCAGATATCCTGCCATTTTCTTTTCCTCTCTTGTATTTCTTTTACAGCCAATGTATCACAGCAATCTGCCGGGTGCAAGTTTTTCTCTGCATTTAGAGTAATCGAAAATCTACGACCGAAGAATTCTCTCATAGATCTGCAAATCCTCATTCTTAAACACATTAAAGATCACATTTTGACACTGCTGTCAGGAGTCTCCTCCAAATACTCCTGTACCGTCTGTACGGCAATCTGCGCCGCCTTGTCGTTCGGAAAGCAGAATACCCCAGTGGATATACAGCAGAACGCCACACTTTCCAGCCCGTATGCCGATGCCAGTTCCAGACAGGACAAGTAACAGGATCGAAGCAATGCGCAGTGTTTCTCCGTCAGTTTTCCCTGCACAATAGGACCTACGGTATGCAGGACATAACGGCAGGGCAGATTGTAGGCTTTCGTGATCTTCGCCTGTCCGGTGGGTTCCTCATGCCCCTGTTCTTCCATCATCCGGGCGCAGTCCAGTCGCAGCTGCACCCCCGCAAAGCTGTGGATGCAGTTGTCGATGCACTTATGATTCGGCACATAACATCTGGTCATTCCACTATCCCTTTTTCCTTCACAGCTTCCTGTAAATAGGCATCCTGTATCCTCAAAAATTCCTCACTGCATCGCCTGGGCGCCCGGATGTTCATCAGTCCCCGCAGAAGCTGTCTCTGTTCATCCTCCTGCATCGGAATTTCCATCGCTTCATATTCCGGCCGCTCCCGCAAAAGTGCCTAGATGAGGTATTGTCTTCGTTTTTCCTGTTCTCCCATTTTGCTTCTCCTATGCTCGTTTCTGCTCTTTTTACGCTCTCCTGTAATGAAATCATTATATCCCCCATCGCCGGGATCCGTTAAGCAGGCACAATAAAGTGCCCCGGTTACCCAAAAAGATACTATTGGGACAAACATATAAACCTGCAATTGAAATATTTTTACGTTTTTGTAACAATAGGAAAAGGAACCTTCGTTATGACTCATAGAAAGGCCTGGGAACAACAAATGATATATCTGATGATGATCGACGCCGAAGAAGACAAACAAAAGTTTGCGATTCTCTATGAAACCTATCGGCACCTTATGATGAAAGTAGCTCTGAATGTGCTGAAGGATACTTTTCTTGCGGAAGATGCCGTACATGAGGCGTTTATAAAAATTGCAAAAAACATGGAAAAAATAGGGGAAATCGACGCCACGGTGACGAAACGCTACCTGCTTACCATAACGAAAAATGCGACTATAGATATTTACCGGAAGCGAAACCATCAATTTCAACGGGAAATCTATGTGGATGAGCTGGAAGAATGTAATGTCCCGGTGACTTATGCGGAGACGGATGTGGATGACGGAATACTGGACATCCTTAGGTGCCTGCCCGTAAAATACCGGGATGTATTTCTCCTCAAATACTCCGGCAATATGGACAACGATGAAATCGCAAAAGTATTAAACATCACCGAAGGAACGATCCGGCAGCGATTATCCCGGGGAAAGATTATGATACAGGAAGCTTTGAATAAACGGGAGGAAAATAATGAGATCCATGGAAGTAACGGATGAATGGCTCTATCAGCATATGCCTGTGGTGGACAATGCCATGATAACAGCATTAGAAAATCAGGTTGATCGGGAATATGTATTTTCAAAACGTTTTGAACAAAAAATGCAAAAAGTGATCCGCCGGGAAGCCCATCCGGTGCTGACCGGTGCACAACAGCTCCTAAAACGCATGGCAATCTTTTTCACCGGTATCGTATGTGCCGGACTGGTTCTGACGTTAAGTGTGGATGCCTATCGGGATAAGCTTTTCATGACACTAAAGACCCTGCGCGAGGATGCTACGCAGTATAACTACTCTTCCGAGGAAAAAGATGCGGTACTCACTCCCACGATACCGACCTGCATCCCGGAGGGCTATACAGAGACAGACCGAAGAGACAGTCCTCTTTTTTGTGAAATTTTCTATGAAAACAATGCCGGAGAACAGCTCATCTGGGAGCAAATGCTAATTTCCGCAAATAATGCCCTGACACTCGTATTAGACAATGAATACGATGCCGAAGAGGAACATGTCATCGGCGGTCACATTGCCACGGTATATACTTATGTGGATGGTTACGCCATGGCTTATTATGAAGCTGACAATTATGTATACGTGATCACCGCAGATCACATGACCGCCGAGGAAATGTTTCAGCTCATTGCCAGTATGGATATCTGATTGTATAATAAAATAAAAAGGAGGCAAGAACCATGATGCGAAATAAAAAATTAAGAACCGTTTTCTGCGGCATTCTGATTTTTCTGCTCGTATTTGCCTTATTTTGCCTTGGAGACTACGGGATCCGCTATTATCATACTCCCATCAAAAAGGATTATGACTATACCGGAACCGGAATGCTGGTCAGTCTGACGGAACCGGATACCTTCGAACAGGTATCGGTGGAGATCCACGGGAAAGCCTTACATTATCTCTGGGGGAATCAGGAAGATGCCATAGCGGGAAATGTCTGGATGAACGGAGAGAGGCTTTTCGTGGAAGGTGCGGATGACATGGGATTCTATGCACCTTTTATCGATGAAGAACCCTATTACTCCTGCCTGACCGAATCTGTAACAAATATCCCGGGAAATATGTTTCTTATCTCCCGGGATCTGAAAACCGTATTCTGCGGTGTACTTATGGACGGGAAAGAATTTCTGCTGATAATACCGGCAGAAAATAAATCGGATGCCGACCGTACCCTGAAATCCGGTCTGGAACAGTCCCAGCCTCTTTCCCGTTGGCTGAGTGACTATCCCTTATTCCTGTAACTGTCCGTCCACAATACGCACGATCCGTTTCGCAGACTGTGCTACGCCCAGGTCGTGGGTGATCATGACGATGGTGTTGCCCATATCGTTTAGTTCCCGGAACAGCTTCAGTACTTCCTTGCCGCTGGTCTGATCCAGAGCACCGGTAGGCTCATCCGCCAGAAGGATCGCCGGCTGTCCCACCAGTGCTCTGGCAATGGATACTCTCTGCTTCTGTCCGCCGGACAATTCGTTGGGCTTATGTCCGATACGATGATCCAGCCCCAGCAGTTTGATAGTATTTTTACACTTTTCTTCTGCTTCTTCATGGGTCATGCCACGCATCAGCAGGGTCATGATAATATTCTGCATGACATTGTAGGTCGGGATCAGCTGATAGTTCTGGAAAATGAACCCGATCTTCTGGTTGCGCACCATGGTCAGATCGTCCTCTTTGGTCTCGTGGATTGCCATGCCATCCAGATAATATTCCCCACTGTCCATCACATCCATACAGCCGATCATATTCATTAACGTAGTCTTACCGGAACCGGAAGGGCCTAAGATTGCCACATATTCTCCCTTATTTACCTGAAAATTGATGTCCTTCAAAATCGGCAGACGCTCCTCTCCCAGCATATAGCCTTTATTTATATTTTTCATGGTGATCATTGCGTTTTCCATCATAATCCTTACACCTTTCGCACTGCTCCTGATTTAAAGCTTCTACGGGGATCAGTCTCGATGCCTTATATGCCGGATAGAAGCCGAAGATGCTTCCGGTGAGGACACCAAACAACAGCGACAATACTGCACCCTGTACCGACAGGGACACTCTCACGTTGAACAGCTGCACGAATGGCGTAATTCCAAGAGCCACCAGCACCCCCAGTACGGCTCCTACCAGACTGGTAAAGCTTGCCTCCAATAAAAACTCCAACAGGATATCCTTCCGGGAACAGCCCAGTGCTTTCAAAATACCGATCTCGTTGGTACGCTCCTTGATGGATACAAACAGCACGTTCATAATACCGATACCGCCAACGATAAATACGATCACTGCCATGGAGATCAGCAGTAAGGTCAAAGTCTCATTGGAAGCGGAGGCTGCCTCCATCTTGCTTCCGGCATCGCTGATGGTAAATGTGGTATTGGGATAGCTCTCTTTTAAGGCACTCTCCACATCCGTCATTACGGTATCCACCTGATTCACATCCTCCGCAATGACCGTGATGGTTGGACTGATATTCGTACCGGTAATGTATTTGATGCCGGTTTCGTAAGGTATATAGATCGCCGTATCCGGACTGATGCCGGATGCCACAGTTCCCATCTCGGATAGTACCCCTGACACTATATAGGGGCGCCCATCAATATAGACTGTACCGTCATAGGCATCGTAGGCGCTGCCAAAAATTTCCTTTGCCACGGTGGCACCCAGTACGCACACCTTTTCCTTGCTCTCGTTGTTTTCTTCTGTAAGGAAATCCCCGATGGCCATTTCCAGATTACTGATGGTGGCATAATTGTCCTCCACACCGGCAATGGTGTAATAGGAAGCAGAGGTCATATCGCCTCCCTCCACCGATGCTGTAGTGGAATAAGAGATCGTAGTTGCAGAGATTCCCGATACAAAAGTCGCCAGATCATCACCGTCTTCACTGGTCAATGTCACGGCTTCGCTCTCTTCCTCCTGTCCGAATCCGAAAAATCCGCCGAAATCCATTCCCCCGCCGGGACCACCGGACATACCGCCGCCGGAACCTCCTCCGGGACCTCCGCCCATATTTGTGACGGTAACGCTTCCTCCACCGCCCGGCATTTCAAAGCTAAAACCACCGCTGTCACTGCTGTCGCAGGAAATATCAATGGCTCCGGCATTCAGGTTCTTGAACTGCTCCGCCACTTCTTCTTTTCCGCCGGTACCGATTGCCAATACCAGCATAATAGTGGCAGATCCTACAACGATACCGATGGAAGTCAGGATCACTTTGAATTTATTCTGTGACAGGTTCAGCCACACCAGATGCAATATTTCGGATAATCTCATATTTTACTTCTTCCCTTCCATTGACCTTACTTTCCCACAGGTCTCCGCTCTACTTCGTAATGCTGCTTTCGATCAATACGGTATCTCCTTCTGCAATATCTCCGGAGATCTCCACGTTAGAACCATCTGACAGTCCTGTCGTTATTTCCTTTTTCACAATGCTGCCATCTGCTGTCTTCACTTTTACATAAGTCTTGTCATCCTCTGTGATAATGGCTCTGCGTGAGACATACAGCACTTCTTCCGTTTGTTCCGTAACGAAAGTTACATCTCCTGTCATGCCCTGGAACAGTCCGGAGACATCCCCTTCTAATGTGACAGTTACGTCATAAGTTATATTTCCACTGGAATCCGATGTCGCATCTCCGATAGCCGTCACCTTTGCCGTAAAGATATCTTCCGGATATGCCGTCAATGCAATATTCGCTGCAGATCCCAGAGAGATATCCGTCATGTCATCTTCATCCACCGTTACCGTTATGGTCACTTCGTCCATATCGTATAAGGTAACCAGAGAGGTTCCGGTACTGATCTTGTCTCCGGCCTCCAGCTCCACGCCGGTGATGACACCGTTGTATCTTGCACATACTGCATTACCATCGATATAAGTGCTGAACTCATTCCATTTTTCCAGTGTCTCATTATAGGTTTCCTGCTGATCGGACAATTCCTGCGCAAGATACCCCAGTGCAATGTCATAGGTCTCCTGTGCGGTATTGTAAGCCAGTGTCCGCAGTTTTTTTGTCTCAGCTACGGTCAGTTTCCCCTGCTCCAATTCCCGTTTTGCCTTATTGTAGGCGGTTTCGGCAGTAGTTACATTTTCCTCCGCCTGCTCTACTCTCTGTTCTAGCTCTTCCTTCTGCTGCTCCAGGGAATCTGCCGTGGACTGTGCCTGCTCCGTCAGCTGCGCATAATAGACATATCCGTAAGTATCATCTGCTGCGTCGGTACTGTTCAGGCTGTATTTACAGTTCGACAATACCTGTGCCGCATCCTCATAGGCTGCCGTTACTTCTTCCAGCTGTGCCCGGTAATCTTCCAGACTGCTCTTCGCCTGCTCCAGCGTGCTCTCTGCAGAATCTACCGTATTTTGAAGTTCCTGCAATGTAGTACTGTACTCGGTATCAATATAACTGCCGTAAGCAGTGCTGCTGTCATAAGTGTATTTTGCCTGCTGTTTTGACAGGGTCTGGTCGGCTTCCACCGCCTTCAGATCCGCTTTTGCTTTCTCTACGTTGGACTGTAGTTCCTCTTCCAGATCGGAGACACTGTCTTCTTCCAGCAGGTACAGGGGATCTCCCTCGGACACCTGCTGCCCCACGGAGCCCACTACCTCTGCCACGGTCAGGGTAGAATCGTCACCATTGCTGCCGGAGCTGCTGCCGCCCATATTAAAGATCTGCCCAAACATGTCTAAGCCTCCCTGAGCTCCGCCGCCGGAAGCACTCATGCCGCCAAATCCACCGGAACCAGAGCTGCTGCCGGCAGTACTACCGGAGGAACTGCTGCCGGAGGTATCCGTTCTCTGTAGGGCACTCATATCCAGATCAAAGGTCTGATCCACCGTACCGATGTCCACAGAGCCGCTCTCCGTCACACCTTTGACCAGTGTCCCGTATTTTACCGTGGTCTCTTTATAGATGACTTCCGTATCGGAACCACCGGAGAGACCAATGGCACCAGCCACTACAGCGATCACACAGACACCACAGACACCTGTGGTGAGCTTGCGTCTTTTCGACCAGCTTTTCCATGATCCAATCCGGCGCATTTGATTTCTTATATTTTCTTTGATCTTTTTCCCATTTTCATTCTGCTTCATAACTGTTCCCAATCATTCCTGTCTGTTTCTCAACATTTGCTCCATCCGCTTGATTTATTGTCCTCCGTGACCGCCCGGCATTCCGCCGCCGAAGCTGCCGGAATCACCACCCCCGGGACCACCCTGGGGCATGTCACCGCCTCCCGGCATCTGCATATCCTCCGGCATCCCGAACTCCGTATCACTGCCGATTGCGGTATCAGAACTGCTGCCGGCATCGGCAGTCTCCTCCGTACTCTTGACTTCTGCCTCGGAGCTGACTTTACTTGCCAGGTAGATGGTATCGCCCTCTCCCAGTCCTGACAGGATCTCGATGTCCACACCGTTGGTGATACCGGTCTCTACCTCTGCCAGTTCCCTGCCTCCCAAAGCGGTCTTGCGATATACATAGGTCTTGCCGTTCTCTTCTACGATCGCCTTACGGGATACATAGAGGACATCTTCCTTTTCTTCGGTAACGAAGATCACATCTGCGGTCATGCCGCCGTAGAGCTGCTCCAGTTCACCTTCCACGCTGATCTCCACAGTGTAGCTTACGGTATTACTGTAATCGGAAGTAGCCGTGGTATTGATGGAGAGGATGCTTCCGGTATAGGTATCCTCCGGGTATGCCGTAAAGGTGATATCTACCGCATCTCCTACCTGCAGGTCCACGATATCTTCCTGGGTCACATCCACGGAGATTCTCATGTCATCCGACGTTGCATAGGAAAACAGAGCTCCTGTCGTCGTCAGACGGTCTCCCGCTTCGTAGCTGACCTCTGTGATCACACCATCTTCTGTGGCATACAGGATACCATCACTTCCGACAAAATCTTCAAAGACCTGTAACTGTTCTTCCCGTTTTTCTTTGGTCTCTTCCGCTTCCTGTAAGGTCTCCTTCAGATCTTCCACGGTAGCGTTGTAGGTAGTCTGGGCGTTCTGCCCGGTGATCACCGCTTCCTGATAGGTCTCTTCTGTATCCAGCTTGTCAATTTTCTGTTTTGCCTGTGCTGCCGCCAGCTGATTGGTAAGCTCAGTGATGGCATTTTCATTATCTGTTACCGCAGTTTCTGCCTGTGTCAATGCTGATTTTGCCTGTTGATATTTTGTTCTTGCGCTGAGATAACCGTTCTGGATCGTCATGAAATTCACTGTATTATCGGTTCCGGCACCTTCATAGCCTTCCTTTGCCGCTTCGTAGGTCTCCAACGCATCCTGATAATCTTCCTGTGCTTGCGTCAGTTTCTCCTGCAAAGATGCGGTATTCGCCTGCTTCTGCTCCAGTTGTACCTGCAGAGATGCCACATTGTTCGCCACGCTCGTACCGGAAGTATTGCGGATGGATGCCGCATAGGAAGCACTGATCTTCTGGGTATCGTAGTCGGTCTGGGCTTCCAGCAGGGACAATTCATAAGTACTCTCTGCCTCCGCGTAGTCGGACTGTGCCTCCACTACCGCATTCTGCAACAATGCCCGAACCGCCTCCACGCTGTCTTCCGTGAATTTCAGAAGTTCCTCGCCTTCCATGACACGCTGCCCGCTGGCGGCGTAGATCTCCTCTATCTTCAGATATTTTTGTACGGTATCATCGTCATCATCACTGTCATCCTCGTCATCATCACTGACGTCCAGATCCAGATCGTAATCTATGGATTTTGTGTTGTATTCCAGAGAGCCGCTCTCAGTAACACCTACCTTTAATGTACCACGCTCCACCGTCTCTTCCTTGTAGATCCACTGTTCTTTCTGAAGTAACGGTGCAATAAACACGGTATAGCAGGCTGCCAGGATCAGCAGAAGTAATGCGATCCCCGCCAGGATCAGCTTCTTCTGTTTCTTCGTGAGGGATTTCAGTTTATCAAAATGTGGGCCTTTTAATTTCATGACTGTGTCTGTCCTCCCTGCTGTTCATTTGCATTTTCCGTAGATTCCCCGTTGTCGGAGCCGCCTTTCGGCATGCCACCGTTTTCCGGCACTTCTCCGCTGCCCGGGACTCCTTCCGGCATGCCACCGTTTTCCGGCACTTCTCCGTTACCCGGGGCTCCTTCCGGCATCTCACCATTTTCCAGCTTTTCGCCGCCTCCGGGACCGCCCTGCGGCATCGCATCGCCGTCGG
>Ga0129317_1001134_pt1 | contig 21422 bp, 23 predicted proteins | sample Cm1ome_FD_94430 | JGI IMG/M metagenome (GOLD analysis project Ga0129317, IMG submission 94430) | Eastern black-and-white colobus group fecal microbial communities from Wisconsin, USA - Cm1105 metagenome | ecosystem: Host-associated > Mammals > Digestive system > Large intestine > Fecal | place... | reverse complement strand
GCAACAGTTAACGACGGTGCTAAGAATACAGCTGCAACAGCTGCACTCGTTGCTGAGCTCGAGAAGTGCTCTGACAAGTGCGATACTTGTGCAGATATCCTTGAGAACAAGAACTACCTCTCCAAGAAGTCCGTATGGATCTTCGGCGGCGACGGCTGGGCTTATGATATCGGATTCGGCGGTCTTGACCACGTTCTCGCAACAGGCGAAGATGTAAACATCATGGTATTCGATACCGAGGTTTACTCCAACACAGGCGGACAGGCTTCCAAGTCCTCCAACATCGGTCAGGTTGCACAGTTCGCAGCAGCAGGTAAGGCAATCGCTAAGAAGCGCCTTGCTGATATCGCTATGAGCTACGGCTACATCTATGTTGCACAGATCGCTATGGGTGCTGACATGAACCAGACACTCAAGGCAATCAAGGAAGCTGAGGCTTATCCGGGTCCCTCACTCATCATCGGCTATGCACCTTGTGAGATGCACTCTATCAAGGGCGGTATGACTAACTGTCAGGCTGAGATGGAGAAGGCTGTTAAGTGCGGCTACTGGAACAACTTCCGTTATGATCCTCGTCTTGCTGCTGAGGGCAAGAATCCCTTCCAGCTCGATTCCAAGGCTCCCACAGAGTCTTATCAGGACTTCATCATGAACGAGGCTCGTTACAGCGCACTCACACGTTCATTCCCCGATCGTGCTAAGGAGTTGTTCGCGAAGGCTGAGAAGACAGCAGCTAATCGTTACGAGTACCTCACAAAGCTCGCTGAAAAGTAAGCCGCGTAACGCTGCACCTTCCACGTTGACTATCGCTTACGGCAGTTTAACGTGTAATATGCACATACGAATATAAAAGTACTCCCCGATACGGACAAGTATCGGGGAGTTTTTGTATTGTAGGGGACGGCGTTCTCGACGTCCATTGTATTATTGTTATTTACATCTTCTTATTGTAGTATGCAAGGGCTCCAAGGTAGACCAGAAGGTACACGCCCAGAGCAGCACCGAGAGTCCAGTAGACTGTCTCATTGATGTATGAAGCGGCAACAGCGGCTATACCAAGCAGAAAGATGGTGAACAGCGAGGTGAAGTTTCCCGCCTTCTGCTGTACAGCTATGGTCCTTTCGTCGGTATTGCGTACATACCATTGCTTCAGCGCAGCATCGTCCTTCACAGCTTTTTTCATACGCATAATATTCATTATCAGAACGGTAATACCGCCCACAAAAAAGCCCATATTGGTCTCGCCTCTGAGTACGCCCCTGTGCACCAGCACCTGAAGAACTATCAGCGCTATCAGCAGTGAAGCTGCCAGTATCCGGCATAATATGATCTTTGTCCTGAGTTTTTTTCTGAATTCTTCCATGATAACTCTCCTCTTGTTCACATTTTACTGTTATAATAACTGCTTACCGCGATATACACCATAAAGATGAACGCCAGACATACCGAAAGCGTACAGCTGACGGTCTCGCTCAAAAAGTTAGCGATGATAGTGGCAGCGGAAACACCGAGAAGTATAACACGGAATGTAGTTGTGGAAGCCTCTTTGGTTATCTGAGTACTTCTCTCGTCGGTATGCTTTATATACATCTCTTTCAGCTTTGCTTCATTACCCAGCGCCATTTTTGCGGTTATAACATTGCCTATGGCAATTGCCAGCACCGCCCCCAGTATGCCGCTTGTGGCATTAAATCCGTCATTTGCCCTGCCGAAAGCCGTAAGCAAGATAATTCCTGCCACCATGACAGCTGCAAGAAGAATGAAAAAATATATCCTTTTCTTTATTGTAAGTCTGAAATTCTCCATAATGATCCTCCTTATAAGTTCTCCTCGCCCTCGAAAATAAACAGCTCCTCTATGGTGACTCCGAAGAACTGAGCCGCCTTGTGAGCAAGTGTGAGTGAGGCGTTGTATTTACCGTTTTCCAGTGATATGATGGTCTGACGCGTGACGCTGAGCGCGTCAGCAAGCTCCTGCTGAGTGACCTTTCGCGCCTTTCTCAGCTCCTGAATCTTATTCTTCAACTGATCACCCTCCTTACGAAGTAAAGTCTGCTTTACATCTCCTGTGATCATAGTATAGCACGCTTTACATTTTTTGTCAAGCCAGCTTTACATATTTTTATATTTTAACATAAAAGTCTGCCCTCTCTTGCATAACAAGGAGTTTATACTTGATAACATCTCATTGAATTATGTGCCGCCATACCTTCTGCTCATTTGTACATACGTCTGCATTTTCAGCAGACCGCACTCAAAAAACGCAGGATTTTACTATTTTTCATTGACAAATAGTAATAATAATGCTATAATCAACATAGAGTTTGCGCAACCTCTGAAAATACTTTACAAAGGATATGAATTAAAATGAAAAAGACTTTTACCAAGATCGCAGCAGCTCTTTCAGCAGCAGTACTCGGCGCACTTCCCATGGCTAACGCTTTCACAGCAAGTGCAGCAACTCCCGCAAACGAAGTAAAGACATACAGAACATACTGGTACTACAGCGGCGGTGCTCCGCAGACAAAAAGAGTTGACGTAGAGTTCTACACCAGAAATCCCCTCAAGGTTCAGGGCGGTGCAAGAACAAACAATTGCCTTAACGGCTGGATGGACTATGAGACAGGAAGCGGTACACAGTACGGTGTGCTCCATTACAAGCGCTGGAAGACAAGCGACATCACTACAGGCGTAGGCACTATGTTCAAGACAGTCAGCGAGATCAAGTCAAGCAGCCGTACACATGATGATCTTTTCAGCAATTGCACTATCACTGCATATGACGCTAACGACAATGTTATCCCCTACACAGAGTATTCATTCTCTCCCTCAACATATCTCGTTGGCGATATCAACGGTGACGGAGAAGTAGGTCTCTACGACTGGGTAATGCTCAAGGCTATCGTTGACCACAGCTATGTACCTACAACAGGTATCACTATCCGTGCATCTGATATCGACGGTGACGGCGATCAGGATGCAACAGACGTACAGTTCCTCGAGGGCTATCTCCAGGGCTGGTATACTCTCACACAGATCCAGGCATAATTCATATACAAAAAAAGCACCCGCGACTGCGGTGCTTATATAGCAGTTTATGCGTATTATCGGGGGAAAACCTTTCTGAGGAAAGGTTTTCCCCCGACCCCTAAGCATATTCTTAGGGAAGTATATTATTTTTTATGTCTCCGAGGGAGTACCCCCTCGGAGATTTGCTTTATCTGGCTTCACATTTTAAATGTCTGTATCATTACGCCGTCGAGTTTTATATCCTTGTCAGCTAAGAATGAGAAGTGGACTGTTATATCGTTCATGCAGGTCCTCGAACGCTTTTCAGCCTTTTCGTGGACTTCGATACGTTTTATGAAGGCTCGAAGAAGCTGTGGAGTAACTTCCGTCACATCAACGTATTTCTTGGCGTTGTTGATGAACTCTCTGACACATTTCTCTTTTATCGCCAGATAGCTTGTATGCGAATCAAGCTCCTGAAGTTTTTCCTTCAGTTCAGACTGCTCCTTCTCGTAGCCGGATGCAAGGCTGTCGTAGCGTTCGGGAGTCACTCTGCCTGTGACTCGGTCCATGTACAGCATACTGATAGCGCTTTCAAGTTGATTTATCCTTGTTTCATACTCGCTGCGCAGAGCTTCGTTGTTTTTAGATTGGGATCGAGCTTCGTTTTCCCCCTTGCTCATAGCCATTTCATAGAACTCCTCAGAATGCTCTCTTGCATACGTTGTAACTCTTTTTATTACTTCCAGTACGATCGCATCTACCACTTCTTCCCTGATATAATGGGCAGTGCAGTTACTCTTTCTCTTTTCGTATCGACCGCACATAAAGTTGTTATGTGTCTTTTTGTTGCGGTGAAGATAGAGCCTTGAACCGCACTCCGCACAGTAGAGATACCCTGCATATTTGTCCATTTCACCGTTGCCGTTAGCACGTTTTCTGCCGACAAAGTGTTTTTGAACAAGCTCGAACAATCCTCTGTCGATAATTGGCTCATGAGTATTTTCAAATATGAGAACCTTTTCAGGATCATTCTTGATACGCTTTTTGAGCTTATTGGACTTGGTATAGGTCTTGAAATTGACTGTATCACCGCAGTACATCTGATTCAGAAGCATACTGCGAACGGACGCAATCGACCAAGCGAAAGGCTTGTCCAATTTTGGATTTCCCGAACGACTGCCAGTCTTATTAAAGGCGTATACGCTCGGCGACAGCACTTCTTCCTCTTCAAGAGTATTGCATATCTTCTTCATACCAATGCCGCTCGCGTACATTTCAAAGATGCGTTTGACCACAGGTGCAGTCTCAGGATCGGGAATTATTCGCTTTGAATCATTCGGGTCTTTCATGTACCCATAAGGCAATGAAGCTCCGACACGCTCTCCGCGTTCTCCTTTGGCTTTCTGTATTGTCCTGATCTTGCGGCTCGTATCCTGTGCAAAGAAATCGTTGAAATAATTCTTAATGCCCGACATATCATTCAAGCCGTTTATACTGTCAACGCCGTCGGAGATAGCTATGAATCGCACGTCATATGACGGGAATAGTATTTCCATAAGTCTGCCCGTTTCAAGGTGGTCTCTGCCAAGACGGCTTTGATCTTTGACAATGACTGTTCCGACAAGTCCGCTTTCTATGTCTTTCAGCATACGGACATATTCAGGTCTGTTTTTATTGACTCCGCTGTAACCGTCATCTATGTAGTATTGGCAATTCTTGAAGCCGTTTTTATCTGCGTATTCTTTCAGCAGAAGCCTTTGGTTTTCTATTGACAGCGACTCTCCTGCACGCAAGTCCTCCTGACTGAGGCGGCAGTACAGTGCTGTTATCTGATTCGTGTTTGATTCTTTCATTATTATCCTCCTGTTCCGAAGCTGATGCTTCTGGAATCAAACCGAATAGGAGCTATCAACAGTATACTCCTACTCGGCTCGAAAGTCCAGAACTTTTTCAGCTTACTTTTTCGCCATTTATCAAGTGTTTCAGCTTATCGTAAGCTGTCTCAGTCTCATCTTTGGGAAGAGGAAATGTAAAGGTCACATTATAAATCATCCCGTTAATTTCAATTTTGTTATCAGAATAATATCTGACTTCTTCTTTTTCAGCCATTCGTTCATACTCCTTCCATTGATCCCGTTCATGTTTCTGATGTGATTTTCGTTGTTCATTTTCATCATTCCTTTCACTTTTATTGACTTGTAATGTTAGGGGGTTCGGGGTTCGCCCCGACAAGCAATGCGGCAGGCGGAATGCCGTCTGCGATGCTTGCCTTCCAAAAATGGAAGACTTTTTGTCACTCGGTACCGCTCCGTTTCTTCGCCAATAATATCGCCACCGTCCGTTACTGATGCAGCCATCTATACTCGCTCGACGTTGTGCGACAACCGCTTCCACAGCCGCATTTGGGATAACTACCCGATTTCAGTACAGGCGGCAAAAACGGGCATTTTTGTGCGTGACGGTAACTTTGCCGTGACAGTAACTCTACCGACACGGAAGTCTACCGACACGCCCCGCAGATGAAGCTATATAGACGTTTGCAAGCTGTCTGCAAAGTCGGGCGTGACGGTAACATTTCTACCGTCACTACTGTCACGCTGCTATTTGCTGAGAGAAAAAGTGGGAGCAGTATCCTTTTTGCAAATCGGACTGTTTTAAGCACATTTTTATCGTCCCCTAATAGTATTATGGGTCGATTTTCCTGTTTTGCATAAAATCAGGTAACAATTTCAATTCGTTCAAAACGACAATTATTAAACTCAGGGACAGCATATTTTTTGTTAAGCAATCAAGCAACTGACAGTTTGTGAAGATATATCATCGTTTGTGGGATTTCAAGGGACGGCAGGGACATCATTATTGTACAAAGCAATATGCTGCCACTGCTGTCCCTGTCGAACCGACTTCTCTATCCGCAAATAGCAAAATGTGGGAGCAGTATTCTTTTTGCATTTGGCATAAAAAATACCGCAGTCAGATTTACCGACTGCGGCGTTCGCTCTCTGATATATATTATGGTAACTTTTTTCTATTTACATAAAATGTGGAGACATTTATTTATCATTTGCGGAGACATTTTTGCAAAACATCTTGACTCATGCCTATTGATACGCTATTATTTAGCTATCCCATGAATTTACGCCATATAATTAAAATATAAAAATATATTTCAAGGTGCTACACTTTCATTTTTCTGTTGAATATATAAGTGAATGCATTCATATCGGAGAGGAGGAAACCGATGACTCACAGCGAGTACCGTCTGTTATTGAAAACGAACAGGACCAAAGCTCAGCAAACGCTGTTCAATGAGTATCTGAACTATGTTTATGCAATAGCTTACAACCGCCTTCATAGATGCGGAAGCAGAGAAGACATTGGCGACTGTGTTCTGGACGTATTCATGGACGTTTTCTCCTCTTATGACGAAAAATGTGATTTTTCAGGCGATGTAAAGGGCTTTATCGGCACTGTCGCTTTCAGAAAGGCTGCTAATTACTATCGTAAGCTGTGCAGAAACGGTGTCGGAGTTCCTTTGGACGAATACGCAGAAGCTATACCTTCTGACGAAAATATAGCTGTATCAACCGAGAACAGTGAACTCAGAACGATACTGCTCGACCTGATAGAAAGTCTCGGCAAGCCTGACTCTACAATAATAATTGAGAAATTCTACTATGGCAGAAGCTCTCTTGAGATCTCAAAGATCGTGCATATATCGCCGATAATGGTAAGAGTCCGATGCAGCCGTGCATTAAAGAAGCTGAGAAAGCTGCTTGCGGACAAAGATATTACGATGTGAATGGAGGTCAGCATGAAAAAACTTGATCTGAAAATTCTTGAAAATGCCGACAGACAGACAGTCGAACGGCTTGCTGAGTTGTGTCCGTCAGCAGGTGAAAGAGAAAGAAAAATACTGTGGCGAAGACTTGAAAGCCGATGTAAAGACTACAAATACGCATATTCTGTGCAGGGTGTTGAAGCTTACAAAAGTTCACATTTTCGTGAACTACTGAATGCAATCGCCGTTTGTACGGCATTTATACTTGTTATAACAGGGAGCATATTTGGTCTGAAAAGACTCAAAGCTCCTTATAACACGCTCTCGCCGTCCGTTGAGATAACAACTACCGCGGCAACTGAAATGGCTTCAAATGATAAAACAGATGCACAGACTGAGCTCGTCCTGAAAATGCTTAACAGCATTGACTATTACGACAAGGTCTCCGGAAGGCTCGTTGAAAAAGGCAACGGAGACACCTTCAATGATGTCAAGTTTGAAGTTGACCTGACGACTGCACGCTCCTACAGCCATATCAGGCAGTGCTGGTCAGACTCTCACGAATCAGTTATAAACGGCAATATTTCCAGCGCTGAACTCATCAAAGATGAAAATGAGACCTATGATTTCATCAGGTACAGCGACGGAAACAGCGTATATACCTACAATCTGTCATCAAAGAAAAAAGAATACATTTCTCCTGCGGTCAAGCGTACAGAGTCTGAGAAGATACCAGATGATGAGCGCCGTGAGGGGAGTAGCAAAAACTTATGGTGGAAATGGCGAACAGATCCGCTGAACTGCGAATACGCTTCGCACAGTCTGTTTCCGCAGCTGATAGTCAGTATCTCACTGGAAGATCAGGATAAATGGCAGATAGTCGGCAGTCAGACTTACATCGGCAGAGAATGTACAGCCGTGAGCGGCAAGGACGGAAGCTTCACTGCGCTTATCGACAAGCAGACTGGTGTGCTCCTGAAATACGTGGCGACCGACAGCAATGGCGAGATCTGCGACTATATCTGCGTTCAGAGCATTGCATTCGACGATGAAGCGGACGATGTTCGCGAGTTCGATTTTACGGAAAGTGAGGCTGATTAAATGAAAAGGATAGCTTCATTCGCAATTGCAGTTATCACGCTTCTATCTGCTGTATCTTGCAGCTCTGCCAGTGAAAAAAGCAACAGTACATCAAATAAAGCGGCAAATGTAATAACTGATAAGTCCCGTATTTTTAAGAGGTCAGAGCTTCCGTTTCCCGATAAACTTAATACCATAACAGATATTCTGTATGAAGAAAAATCGGGGAAAGTCTGCATTATCGGACAGGATGAGAGCGGTGAAACGTTATGCTGTTTCACTGACAGCAGCTTTTCGATGTACAGGTATGCTGACCTCGGCATAAGAAGCGAAAACGAGTGCAGTGCAGCATATCTTCTGTTCGACGGAAAGCTCTATGCTCTCCTCACGCAGACCAATTATGCGGATGACGATATCGCCAACGCTGAATATACCTATAAGCTGAACATTTACGATGACAGCTTCAGTTTGCTATCGTCTGTCAATATAGAGAATACCGATGAAAACGATTTGGGACAGGCTTCGGGTCTGTACATGGCTAAGGATAGCGGGCTTGTTGCTGAAATAGGTTCGCAGTATGTAACTATAGCTCCCGACGGCAGAATAACAAGCGCAGTACAGCGTGAAAAGAATGACGAGCTTGGTATTACTGAACTAATAGACGATACAGAGAAATATTCATATTATTACAACGACAATACTGCCTTTTATGGCGTAAAGTCAGATAAAAGTAGGGAAAAACTCGTTGACTTTGCAAATTCGGGACTTAACCAGGTCAGGAGCATTGCTCCTTTAGCAGACGGAGAATTTGTATGCACTATGACGGGTAAGCTGTACAGGCTTTCCGAGAGAGATGCTGCTGAATTAGCTGATATCAAAGAAATTACACTCGCTGTTGCGTTCAATATCGACAGCATACAGCCAACGATATCAGATTTCAACGCAGGCAGCAATCTTTACAGGATAAATGTCAAAAACTATCTTGACGGGCATGAGTATAATATCGAGGGACTTGAAAGCGCGGCCCATGATCTTGAAATGGACATAATAGCCGGCAAAACTCCTGACATGGTCTGGCTTGACACAAATGAGACTGAAAAGCTGGCATCAAAGGGAGCGTTCACAGACCTGTATGAGCTTATGGAGACCGACGCAAAATTTACCAAGGCTGAGTTTCTGCCGAATTATCTTGAAGCCGCTGAGATTAACGGTCATCTTTATTCTATAACTCCCACGTTCATGATAAGGACTATGGCTGCAAAGTCTAAATACGCCGTTAAGGAGAACTGGACTTTCGATGAATTCAAGACAGCTTATGAATCACGTCCGGACGGTATGGAGTTGTTTGAAATGGGCAACAACAGGACTGCTGTTTTCAGTATCCTATCAGGCAGTTACACTGATTTTTTTGATCTGAGCAATCACAGTTGTTCCTTTGATTCGCAGGAATTTATTGATATTCTTGAATTTGCAAAGCAGTTTCCAAGCGTTGATGAATATGCAGGAGAACGATACTCCTGCAGAGGTGATACGGCACTGCTCAGCGATATGTATTTCTCATCGTTCAGGGACATAAATGTACAGAAGCAGTGCGTTTTTGACGAGGAAATGACCTTAGTCGGAGCTCCGGATAACGACGGAAAGGGTTCTGTCATGCTGCTTTCCAATCAGTTTGCGATCATGGAAAAGTCAGAAAATAAGGACGGTGCGTGGGAATTCATTAAGTGCTTTCTTGACGATGAGTGCTTCGGACAAAATGCGGACGGCATACCTGTGACTGAAAGCGGCTTTGAAAAAGCAATGGCTGCGGCTCTTGAACCGCCATTTTATTACGATGAGCTGAACGGCAATAAAAAGGTATATATGGACGAAACAGGTATGGATTCATATTCAAATGAACAGATAAAGATAACTCCTATGACTGCCGACGAGCAGAAAAAATACGAGCAGTTTGTCCGCAGCGTTAAGAGGATATCCTCCGGAAATACTGAGCTTGCTATCAGTTCCATAATCAGCGAAGAAACGGAATTCTTCTTTGCAGGGGAATACTCAGCCAAGCAATGTGCTGAGATGATACAGGATCGTGTGTCTATACTGCTTAGTGAACAATCGTGAATACCAGAACAGAGGCACTCGTCTGAGTGCCTCTGTTTTTAGTCCTATTCGGTTTACTTTACTACGATAAGAATATGCTATGCCCCTTTTCCAAAGACTTTATAACTGAATTCAGCCCCGACAGGGCGCTCGCGGTAATACTCTACCGTTTTTCACATCTTGTGAGGAGCTCCCTGTCGGGGCTGAATTTAATGCTGAAAGTTTTAGGAAAGGAGTTTGAGGAAGAACCCTTTTTCAAAAGGGTTTTCCTCAATATCACCCGTAAAATTACCATATAAGCATCACAGTTACGGGGACATTTTTTTGTATTTTGCAGACATTGCCATATAGAGCACCTGCCAGAACAGCATAAAGGGAAAAATGGGAATAAGTATACAGCCAAGAAGTATGCCGTATAAAACGATAGTGCCCCAGAGAACGCTCCAGTCGAAGCCGCCGACGACTGCGCCTGCGATACCTACTATGAGCAGCACCGCTAAGGGCAAAAAGCTGAGCCGGAAGCTCACCTTATACAGTGCAGATATGGGAGCCTTTCCTGCCTCACGGCGCTTTCTGAGCCTCCATGACACCAGCACGCCGATAACACCGAAAACTCCGCCGAACATAAGGTAATATGGCAGAGCTTCTTCAAGGTTATCAAGGTATCCGATACCTTTCCCGAGCATGAAAAATGAAATTAATAAAAATGCAAGTGATAAAACCGTACAGCCGCCGAATACAGCTATAAGTATCTTCTCATATTTTTTCATAAGCTCAGCTCCTTTCAGCCTTCAGCCGTTTCCTTGCTTTTATCCTTCTGACGAAGTAGAACACCTGCCAGAACACGCAGAACGGGAACACGGGGATAACAACGAACACAAGCCCCATAATCATAAACGCACCCTCAAAGGCTTCCCATCCGTAGCACACCGACCACAGGAATGTAAAGCCTGCCTTCATGCAGTAAACGGAGTAAGCAAGCAGCAGCAGAAATGGGATAAACGAGCAGAAGAAGGACACCGTGTAGCCCATTGATATCTCTTTTTTTCCACTGTTTCTGCGTCTGCGGAGGAGTACCGATATGAGCACGCCTATCTGTGCGAGAAAGCATATTACGACCAGCGCTCCCCATGGTGACATATAGCCCATTCCGAAGTAATCGGGCAGCGGCACACGGAGGCGGTCCGTGACAGCGTCTGCAATACACTTTACGATATAAGCAGCGATACCGCCTGCCGCAGTGTAAAGAACTATCTTTTCAGCTTTTTTCATAACAACGCCCCCTTTTGCGAGGTGCCGCCTGCACCTCCTCTGTTATACCCATGATACCACAGAAAGGGGAGATTTTGAAGATGTCACCCGTCACTTCCGCAGTGACATCTGTCACTAAAAAAGCGCCTGTACCGTGAAAGCTCACAAATACAGGCGCATTTCTTTGTGCAAAACACAGAACTTCCGAAAAACTTTTCGGTTATGCAACGCTTTTCCGTTGGTTTCAGTGCCATTCCGCACTGCTTATGAGAGCACTTCCTCGCCGACAGGTGACTTAGCAACTCTCAACTCATTACTGCTTTATTCCCCAGATATTGGCTGCGTAATCCGCGATAGTGCGGTCGGAGCTGAATTTGCCCGAATTGCACATATTCAGCCACTGCTTACGGGCGAAAGCGAGTCTGTCAGCGCTGAAGTCGTTTATGCAGCGGAGCTTGGTCTCAACATAGTCCCTCATATCGCCAAGGAGGTAATAATGGTCGGGAGCGTGCCAGCTTGCGCCGTCAAGGAGAGCGGTGTAAAGCTCGCGGAAGTCGCCGCTGCCGCCGTCGGAAACGGTACCGTCGATAAGTGATGACACGACTTTTTTCACCATGGGGTCATTGGCGAATATGCTTCTGCTGTCATACTCGGGAACTATCCTTTCAAGGTCCTCAACGCGGGCGCCGAAGATGTAGTTGTTCTCCTCCCCTGCTTCCCGGACTATCTCGATGTTGGCACCGTCGAAGGTACCGAGGGTCACAGCACCGTTGAGCATGAGCTTCATATTGCCTGTGCCGCTGGCTTCCGTGCCTGCGGTGGATATCTGCTCGGAGACATCGGCAGCTGCCACCAGCTTTTCGGCGTAGGAAACATTGTAGTTCTGGACGAATACCACCTTTATGAGGTCACGGGTGTCTGGGTCTGAGGAGACTATCCTGCCCACCTCGTTGATGAACTTGATTATTGCCTTTGCGCGGCGGTATCCGGGAGCAGACTTGGCTCCGAAGATGAAGGTCGTAGGAGTGAAGCCCTGAATGCTGCCGTCCTTTATGCCGTAGTATATCCACAGGATAGAGAAGGCATTGAGGAGCTGTCTCTTGTACTCGTGAAGGCGCTTTATCTGGATATCGAAAACAGAATTTGCGTCTGTGTCTATGCCGTCATGAGCCTTTATAAAGTCTGCAAGCTGCTGCTTCTTGCCCTGCTTGATGTCGATGAAGCGGCGGAGCACATTTTCATCATCGGCATACTTGGTAAGAACTTTTAGCCAATCAAGGTCATTTATCCAGTTATCGTCCCCCAGAAGCTCAGTGATAAGAGCGGAGAGCTCCCTGTTGCAGAGGGCTATCCAGCGGCGCTGTGTGATACCGTTGGTCTCGTTGCGGAACTTCTCGGGCGCAAGGCTGAACCAGTCCGCCAGCACGGAGTCCTTGAGTATCTGAGTGTGTATCTCCGCAACACCATTTATATGGCTGGAAGCATAACACGCCATATCCGCCATGTGGATAAGACCGCCCTTGATTATCTTTATACGGTCGGTCTTGTCCCTCTGTACGCCTCCTGCGTACATATCCGCGATAAGAGCTTCATTTATCTGAATGATTATGCTGTATATCCTCGGGAGAAGCTCCTCCACCAGATCGGTGCGCCACTTTTCGAGAGCCTCCTGCATAACTGTGTGGTTGGTATAGTTGAATATCTTTTTCGCCATATCAAGGGCTTTCTCAAAGGTGAAGCCCTCATTGTCCACCAGCTGTCTTATGAGCTCGGGTATAGAGATAACGGGGTGGGTGTCATTGAGCTGAACGGAGATATAGTCCGCTAAGTTTTCGAGAGTTCCGAAGCGAGCCTTGTGCTTCCTGATAATGTCCGTGAGAGACGCACAGCTGAAGAAGTACTGCTGCTTCAGACGGAGCTTCTTGCCCTCGTCGGTATCGTCATTGGGATAGAGCACACGGGAGATATCCTCGGCGTATATCTTCTCCCTTGACGCCTCAAGGTAGTCCTGCTTGTTGAACAGGTCAAAGTCGAACTCCTTCACGGGCTCAGCCTGCCACAGTCTGAGAGTTCCCACATTCTCGGTACGGAAGCCGAAAATGGGCATATCATAGGGCACAGCCTTAACGGTCTGACCGCTGTACTCAATGAGGACTGTATCCTCGTCACAGCGCACCGACCACGGGTCACCATAGCGTGTCCAGTCGTCGATGTCCTCCTTCTGGAAGCCGTCCTCGATGGACTGCTTGAACAGACCGTACTTGTAGCGTATACCGTAGCCGTCCAGCGGCAGAGCCAGAGTTGCGGCACTGTCAAGAAAGCAGGCTGCAAGACGTCCCAGACCGCCGTTTCCGAGAGCGGCGTCCTCTATCTCCTCAAGACTTGCAAGGTCTATACCCAGCTCCCTGAAAGCCTCGTCCACCTCGTCATAGATACCCAGCACCAGCAGATTATTATAAACAGCCCTGCCCACAAGGAACTCCATAGACAGATAGGCAGCACGGCGCTTTGCAAGATGCTCCTGACGGGCGTTATTCCAGCGGTCGGCAAACATCTCCATAACTGTCTTACCCAGTGCGTCGTGAAGCTGCTGCGGCGACGCAGACTTTATATCCTTGGGAAGCTTCCCCGTAAATTTCTCAATAAACAATTCCTTGTCCATACACCCTTCTCCTTTAGAATACTCGTTCAACCTCATCCATCACAATGTCTGCGGAAACGTCCTCAAATCTGTCGAAGACCTCCTGAGATACCCTGCCCACTGTGAGGCTGCAATAATAGCCAAGCTCTCCGCGCTTGCGTCTTTTATCGCGTGATCTGTACATATCCAGTCCATCCGGTATTTCCATACCGTCGGTGATATACAGTTTTGCTCTGACATAACCGTCGTTGTCGATAAACGCCTGCAGGAACTCCTCATATGTCATATCGGCAGAACACTCAAACGGCAGAGCTGTGCCTACCACATTTCTCAGATTTACCTTGCAGCCGGGAACAAGCTTCCGATACAGCTCTCCTGCTTCCTCATTGAACCGCTCCCGATACTTCACGAAAAGATAACTGTCCGTAGTCACAACGTCTGTATTTTCATTGACATAGATATCGAATTCGGTGCCGTCGCTGCAGCGTAGTCCATAATAAACGCTCATAGGATCGCTGGGGTAGCGGCCGATGATATGCTCTGTGCCGTCTTCATCATATACTTTCTCGGGCCACGACTCCCAGCAGAGAAAACGTGATATGACCTCGAAGTCAATGCCGTATTTCTCACCGACCTTGCAGATGCCGTTCCACTCCGCCTCGGGTATCTCCTCACCGTAGGAAGTATAGTGCTTCTGAACAGCTGCCTCAGTCTGAGCCTCGGGAGCCTTGTCTGACTGACCGCTGCTTTCTCCGCTTTTATTGCCTGCTGAGGTATTTCCTGCGGAAGCTGCCGCAGTCGTCGTTTGTGCAGTTGTTGCTTTTGAAGTTGTCCTTTTTTCAGCAGTAGTCACTGCGGTTGACGAAGCTTCCGCAGCAGTTGTCCCGATTGTAACAGCGCTTGTTACGGAAGTGGTCTCTGCTTCGTCTGAAGCCTGTTTTTCATTTCTGACCGAACCGCATCCCGTGAGAAACAATAATGCAGCAAGTGCTATAACGTGTTTCTTCATCTATTATACCACCTGTTCAGTTTCTTTATTTTCTTAGCCAGATCGGGGGTGAAGTCCGACTTCTGTGTGCGGAACTGCCAGTTGCCGCCCAAAGTCGAGGGAGTATTCATCCTGCCCTCCTTGGGGCTGTCAAGGAAGTCCTGTATCTGAGCCGCAGCCACCTGAGCCACGCTTCCCCATGCCGCACGGATGACCGCCGCAGGGATGTCCTTTTTCTTCTTGACGTTCAGATACTTCATGGCGAACTTCAGCGACTTCTTGTCCAGAGTGTCCACCCAGCCGATGAGGGTCTCGTTGTCGTGAGTGCCCGTATATGCGAAATAATTGGTGCTGCTGTAATTATGGGGCAGGTACTCGTTCTCACCGTCGGAGAATGCGAACTGGAGCACCTTCATGCCGGGATAGCCGCACTTGTCCAGCATTGCCCTGACCTCGGGAGTGATGAAGCCAAGGTCCTCGGCGATGATGTTTAGCCTGCCCAGCTTCTCCTCAGCCAGCTTGAATAGCTCATAGTCGGGTCCCTTTTTCCACTCGCCCACTGTTGCGTCCTCGTTGCCGTAGGGAATGGCGTAATAGCTCTCGAAGCCGCGGAAGTGGTCTATGCGGACGATATCGTAGAGCTTTGCAGCCGCGCCGATACGGTCTATCCACCACTCATAGCCCGTCTTTTTGTGGTAGTCCCAGTTATAGAGGGGATTGCCCCAGAGCTGTCCAAGAGGTGAAAATCCGTCGGGCGGACAGCCTGCCACAGCGGTGGGACGGCGCTTTCTGTCGAACTGGAAAAGCTTTGGCGACGCCCACGCCTCAACGCTGTCCAGAGCACAGTAAATAGGGATATCGCCTATTATCTCTATTCCGTTGTCGTTGGCGTACTTTTTCAGCTCTCTCCACTGTCTGCTGAACTCGAACTGTATGAACTTATTGAAGCCGATGTCCTTTTTCAGCTCCTTTTTCGCAGCTGCCACAGCCTTGGGACGGTGCATTGAGATATCCTCGTCCCACTCATACCAAGGCTTGCCGTCATAGCGGAATTTCAGCGCCATGAACAGAGCATAGTCCTCCAGCCATTTCTTGTTCTCCTCGCAGAATTTCCTGTACTCGGGAAACTTGGACGGCTTGAAGCGGTCGTAAGCCATTCTCAGCACATCGAAGCAGTGGTCATACTGAAGGCTGTAATCCACCTTGTTTCTCTCGCTCTCCCAGTCAAATGAGGCGAACTCATGGTGTTCAAGAAGACCGTCCCCCTCCAGCACCTCAAAGTCGATGAAGTAGGGATTGCCTGCCTTCACGGAAAAGGACTGATAGGGCGAATCGCCGTAGCTTGTGGGCGAAAGGGGCAGTATCTGCCAGCACTTCACCTCTGCGGCTTTGAGGAAGTCCACGAACTCAAATGCGGCTCTTCCCATTTTGCCTATGCCGTACTCCGACGGCAGGCTTGATATATGCATAAGTATGCAGCTTTTACGCATATGCTTCAACTCCGTTTCATAACTGTATAATCTCCGCGAAAGCGCCGATAATACACACAGGAGGTGTTATCATGAAGCTTTCGCAGCTTATCTTCTCGTTTCTCATGGGCTATTTCAGCTACAGTCTCATAGAGATACTGCTCCGCGGCTATACACACTGGACCATGTGTCTGACGGGCGGAGCCGTACTCACGCTGCTCTGCGCCGTCAACAGCCGCCCTGCCATGACGCTTATCAGGAGCTGCCTTGCAGGCTCGCTCCTCATAACCGCCATAGAGTTCACTGTGGGATTTTTCGACAATATCATTATGCACTGGAACGTGTGGGATTACTCGGATATGCCGCTGAATTTTCTGGGGCAGGTCTGTGTGCCCTTTTCCTGTTTCTGGTTCCTGCTGTGCATACCTGCCCGCGGTCTTTGCATGGCAATGAACAGCCGCTTCGCAGGGATGATGTACAAAAAGGCTGTTCCGATAGCCTCAGAACAGCCTTAGTGATCAATAGTTCTTGTTGGGATCAGCGTTAAAGAAATTATTGCTGCTTTCTGTATAATAGTCGTTGGGTTCAAGGGACATGAAGTCCTCGTCCTCAATATCGGGGAGCCTTGCACCGCAGCGTCCGCAGAACTGGAAGCGCTCATTGACCTCAGCGTCGCACTTGGGGCATATCTTATAGCCTCTGATGCCGTTGAGTTCAAATCTCATCTTCTTGATCCTTCTGCGTCTTGTGTCAATATCGTCGCAAAGTACCTTCAGAGCTGCCGGGTCCTCGCCGGGATTTTTGTAGTATTTCTTTCCGATATCGGTAAAGATCTCTACGATCCTTTCTTCCTCATAAAGGATCTTCCTTTTGAGGTTGTTTGCCTCAGAGATGCTTTTTGCTTTTTCGGATACACCTCTGCTTGCGTCATTAAATTTATCGAGAATACCCATTTTCCATCACTCCTGTCGAATATTTTCTCGTTAAATATTGCATTTTCATTATACAACATCAAGCTGAATTATGTCAAGAGTTTTCATAATAAATTTAAAAAGAGCTCTGCGTTTTGTGCAATACTTACATTTCGGCTATATCATTTTCGGTAAGCTGAATAATACCGCCTCTGTTGAGTGCTTCCGAGGCAAGGGCATTGTCGTCCACACGGATAACGAAGGAGACTGCTCTGTCGGAAGTGCCGAGGAATGAGTACATATACTCCACGTTTACGTTGTCCTGACCCAGCACATCGAGGACGCGGCTGAGCTGACCGGGAGTATCGGGAATAGAGATCGCCAGCACCTCTGTTACGTTTACGGCATAGGATGCTTCCTTCAGTATCTCCACAGCCTTTTCCGTATCGTTGGCGATAAATCTGATTATACCGAAATCAGCGGTATCCGCAAGGCTGAGGGCTCTGAGATTGACGCCGCTCTCCTTGATTATACGCATAACGCCTGCCGCCTGATTTGGTTTGTTATCTACAAAAACCGAGATCTGTTTTACATTTGACATACTGTCTCTTCCTCCTTTTCGCTATGTCCTCCGCGGAGAGGATCACGCCTTGTTTGCAGACTTGTCCTCGTACATAACGAGGACAGAGAGCTCGTCCACATACTCGTTTACATGGGTCTGTGCGTCGTGGCAGAGCCCCGATGAGGTGCTGAACTTGATGTCGATGACGTCAACGCCCGCGATGAACTGATTGAGCTCATTCTCAAAAGCCGCAAACCTCTGGTACTTCTCCTGCTCGGGCATATAATTTGTGGAAAATATCTTTATCTTCATAAATTTACCTCCTATAATAATTGATATCCTATCCCCCGTGATATCAGTCGTGGAGTTTTCTCTTGTCGATGACTCTTACCGCCTTACCCTCGCTTCTGGTGATGGACTTGGGCGATACGAGATGCACCTTGGGATTGATACCCAGCATGGTCTTGATAGCAACGGCAAGATCGCGCTCCTGCTTCTGCATATCCTTTACCTTGTCCGAGAACTGGTCGGGGTTCATCTCTACGCTGATGTCGAGAGTATCGGTATTGTTTACGCGGTCCACCTCAATGAGGTAGTTGGGCGAGTATCCCTGCTCGATGAGAACTGTCTCGATCTGTGAGGGGAATACATTTACGCCGCGGATTATCATCATATCGTCGCTTCTGCCCATAGGCTTAGCCATCTTGATGAGAGTTCTTCCGCATGAGCACTTCTTTCTGCTGAGGACGCAGAGGTCTCTTGTGCGGTAGCGGAGAAGGGGGAAGGCTTCCTTGGTTATGCTTGTGAATACCAGCTCGCCCACCTGTCCCTCGGGGAGCACCTCTCCTGTTTCGGGATCGATGATCTCGGGAATGAAGTTATCCTCGTTGATGTGCATACCGTTCTGCTCGGAGCACTCGAATGCAACACCGGGACCGCTGGACTCTGTAAGTCCGTATATGTCGTAAGCCTTGATGCCCAGTGACTTCTCGATGGTACGGCGCATTTCCTCAGTCCACGGCTCTGCACCGAAGATACCTGCCTTGAGCTTGATATCGTCGGGAGTGAGTCCCATTTCCTGAAGTGTCTCTCCGATGTACGCCGCATAGGAAGGAGTACAGCAAAGGATAGTTGCACCGAGGTCACGCATGAACTGTATCTGTCTCTCGGTGTTTCCCGAGCTCATGGGGAGAGTAAGACATCCTACCTTGTGTGAGCCGCCGTGGAGGCCTGCTCCGCCTGTGAACAGTCCGTAGCCGTAAGCCACCTGACATACATCGTTTTCGTCGCCGCCTGCGGCAGTGATAGCTCTTGCACAGCAGTCCTCCCACATATCAACATCCTTCTGTGTATAGAATGCGACTACTCGCTTGCCTGTTGTACCGCTGGTGGAATGTATCCTTACGCACTCGCCAAGGGGCTTGGCAAGAAGTCCGTAAGGGTATGCCTCTCTGAGATCTGCCTTACTGAGGAAAGGAAGCTTGTGAAGGTCATCCGTTCCCTTGATGTCCTCGGGCTTAACGCCCTTTTCATCCATGAGATCGCGGTAGTACTTAACGTTTTCATAAACGTGCTTTACCTGTGCAACGAGGCGCTCGTCCTGAAGCTTTTTCATATCTTCCCGTGATGCACATTCGATCTCCTTGTTCCAATATTTTTCCATTGGACTTCATACTCCTTTGATTTGGATTTTTTATGTGAAGTTTATTATGTTCAAGTTTTTAGTTGTCAGAGCTTAGTGCTTAGTTTAGAGATCATAGAATTGATCATTTTGCCGATCTCATCACATAATCCCAATGCAGTTTCAGCGCTTTCCGAAGAAAAATATCCGAGTTCGATACATATGAGCATCTGTGTTTCAAGCTCAAATTTTGATCCTCTTGCGATAGAAAGGTAATGTACGAATTCTTTTGCCGTACTCCTGCCCTGACCTTCTGCAATATTTGAAGGAATAGATATTACCGCCCGCCTCATTTGCGAATCAAGAGCATATAACTCCTTCCGCGGCAAAGCTTCAAGAAGCAGGTAAACAGCCCTGACTAATTGCATGGACTTCTGCCATACTATAAGCTCGCGATAGCTATTCATGATCTCTCCCCCGACTCTAAGCACTGATCACTATGCACTATGCACTATGCACTGATTACTTAGCGTTCTTTCCCAGCTCAAATGCCTTCTTGTTCAGCTCAAGGAACTTGGGCGGTACGCACTGCTCCAGTGCCTTCTGCCACAGCTCGTCGGGATAGTCCATACGGGAAGCAAGTACGCCCATGAGAACTACATTCGATGCCTTAGCGGTACCTGCCTGCTCTGCCAGTGAGAGAGCGTCAACTGCTACCAGCTCTGCGCCTGCTGCCTTCAGCTTCTCAACAAGATTCTCGGGATACTGTGCAGCACCTGTGATAACGGGCATGGGGTCTATCTGCTGTGTGGAGGTGATGAGCTTTCCGCCCTTTTTCAGATAAGGCAGACATCTTGCAGCCTCAAGCAGCTCGAAGGAGATAACGGCATCTGCCTCACCCTTCTCGATAACGGGAGAGTATACCTTCTCGCCGTACTTTACATATGTTACAACGGAGCCGCCTCTCTGCGACATTCCGTGTACCTCGCTGACCTTTACGTCATAGCCCTGTGCAAGAAGCACATTTCCCAGAAGTCTTGAAGCGAGAAGCGAACCCTGTCCGCCTACGCCGACTATCATGATAGATTTAGTTTCCATTTTATATTACTCCTTAAAAGATTATTCTTTAATTTTCTCTTCCGAACTTCATGAACGTTCCTATGCCGCCTATCGCCGCAAAGACATAGTTCTCGGCAAGAGAACCGATATAGCGTCCGTTCATATTGAGCATATCCATGATATTTCCGAAGTTGTCCCAGCAGTTTCCGAAGGATATCTCACCGTCACCGCCTACTATCTCCTTGATGAATGTTTTGGTCTCGCCGCTGTACTCACCGCCCAGCAGCGATCTCATCGCCGATTCCGCTTCCTGTATAGCATCCTGCAGAGCAAGGGTCCACGATATTCTTACCGATAAGTATACAGCGATTATCATTACGACCGCACATATAACTATGCCGACCTTTGCGCTTACCCAGCTGTTTCGTGTCATGAGCTTGTAGCCGAAGAATATGCAGAACGCCATAGCCGCTCCGCAGATAGCTGCGATAAAGCCGAATCTCGCTACCATTATCATCAGCAGCATTCCGGGGATAGCGCCTATAATAGCTCCTATACCGCCCTTGACAGCCGTCATGAACTCCGTATCCTTGGTACCGACAGCTCTTGTCACCATGGAGTCATTGGAGTTGTAGTTCTTATAGGGGTCGTATCTGTAATCATCGCTGCTGTAGCCGCTCTGGTTGGTTCCATATCCGGCAGTCTGTCTGCCGTAGCCGCCCTGCTGAGCACCATAGCCTGCGGACTGCTGTCCGTAGCTGCCCTGTGGACTGCCGTAGCCTGCCTGCTGCTGAGCAGGAGGTGTGTTTCCGTAGGGTGTACTGCGCTGACCGTAATTTGTACGGCGCGGATCGTACTTGTAATCATCACTGGAATAGCCCATGTCATTGACCTTTGCAGGCTGAGGTGCGGACTGCTGTCCGTAGCCGCTCTGCTGTGCGCCGTAGCCTGCGG
>Ga0129317_1001129_pt1 | contig 21515 bp, 12 predicted proteins | sample Cm1ome_FD_94430 | JGI IMG/M metagenome (GOLD analysis project Ga0129317, IMG submission 94430) | Eastern black-and-white colobus group fecal microbial communities from Wisconsin, USA - Cm1105 metagenome | ecosystem: Host-associated > Mammals > Digestive system > Large intestine > Fecal | place... | reverse complement strand
GAGCATTCTTACGAATTGGTCCCCGGTGTATTTCTGACATAACTCCTGATATTTCGCCTTGCTGATTATCCATATACATTCACGGTTGGCGCGAGGTGCTTTAGCTCGTACCTCGGAACTTGATTCTGTTGGCAGCAGCTTTGCATAAAACACAAGCGTCTGTTGAGGCGCAAGAACTTCCGCCGTCGGGTCATTCAGGAATTCAAGGGTATATCCATCGCTGACCTCAAGCGACATCTCGATATTTACGGCATTGATAAGACCCTTATTAGTAATCTTGACCGGAATCACGCTGTAAGGTTCAGGTTTCTCATCAGGCAACGAAATTACTATAACTGGCTTAGGTACACGTGTGTCGAAATCAACAGTCGTTTCAAAAACATATTCATCTTCAATCTCAGTCTCCTCGACATTCCAATTATACGTGATTGCCTGATAAGGCATAAACACTTCCTTGTTCAGCTCCTCTCCCGGACTGATAATAATATTCTCGGTATAGATGTCGTGATTGTCGGCCTCGACAGTCATGATATACCAGCCTTCATTCATTCCGGCTGTAAAAATGCCGTCATTATTGGTTCTGCCTTCTACAATAACTTCCTTGGAAGTAGGATGAGTTATTTTAATCTGCGCATTTGATACATGAGGAGCCTCCTCAGTATAGAAAGTAAATTCATCAACAACATCAATCTTTAGTTTGCCGACGGCCTCAGAAACAGGCATAATATCAAATGATACCGAAATGCCGTCTCCATTACTGCAATTGATGCCTAATTTGCCTTTGGTCGCGACATTTAGTTTCATCTCATCCATAGGCTTGAAACGAAGCATTACCGTCGTAGAATCGCCGGCAGCCAGCGATGCCATTTCTCGCGGAGTAGCCGTTTCAACCCAAGAAGGAAGTGCAAAAGATATTTTACCGGTCTCTCCCTTACCAATATTACGAATTACCAAAGGATAGTCTCGAGGAGTATCCTTCTGCATTGTCGTGCTGATTGAAGGTGTGGACGTGTATAATTTGCCGTGTAACGACTGTATATAATAGTACACGGTAAAAGTCGTTTTTGTGCCCTCTTCAGTAGTAATACTGAGAGGTATCTTTTCGAATTCTTTTCCTTTAGAAAGTCCAGTACCTTTTAAAGAGAATTTTATATCGATTGTTTCACCCGCGTCAATTTTTGACGGAGCATCAAATGTAAACTCACAATTTGCCGGGACAGAAACTTTCTCTATTTTGAGTGAGTTTTGTGAAAGATTGCCCGGATTGGAAAGGCGGAAAGTTCCGTTAAATGTTTCGCCAAGACCAGGCTCGCAGGTTATAAATGCTTTGTTAAGTTGTAAGCCATAAACATCAAACGTTGCAGCATCCTCTACCGGAGAAGATTTCGGATAACAAGCACTGACCGTGAAATGTCCGGTCTGACGAGGAAGCAATTTATACTTATACTCATAGTTGCCATCATCATCAGTTGTTGCATTTAAGACTTGTCGTACTCCGTTATTCGAAAGATGAATCTCAATCTTGGCATTCTTTCCTGCGTCGCCGGAAGCGTGACCGCTGATGATGACACTCTCTTCCTGTGTGTAAATATTCTTGTCAACAGAAGCAGTGACATCAAAAGCCGGCGAGAGAGTCAATTCTACCGATCTGGCTTTGTTATTAGAGTAAAGTAACTCTGTGACGCTTTCGTTTTCATTGATTACAGCGGAAAGCGTCACAAGTCCTGTTCTCGCGGGCAGTTGAAAATCTTCGACTACAAGACGATCGTTATCTCCTTTTTCAATTGCCTTCTTTGTATATACTCGCTTAGTACCTTTGACACCAGTACATTCGATATCAATAGGAGTATTCCGTTGTAGTGGTGCATTGCCAATATTAGATATCGTCAGAATCAAGTCCACAGACTCTCCTGCTGATGGAGACTCTTGAGCCACCTCAAGTTGAATTGTTGCATCGGGTAATGTCTGGTCTGTCAATACAACCCAACATGAACCTGCCGCCATATCCGCACTTTCGGCCTTGAAAGAAACAATGTCACCATCACCAGAAGTTTCATTGCCTAATACCGAGACCTTGACATCGGCTGACATCGCACCTAACGGTATTACAACTGAATGATTATAATCCAGTAAATCGTCTTTATCGGAACTGATTGTTACAGTAATATCCGAATCAGGATTTGTATTACGTGTGATTGTAATGACATTATCAGAAGAGCCCTCAAGGAATGCTTGAGACGCAGATGCAATTGAAAGATGAGGACCATCGTCATCAAGCACTGTCAAGGTTTGAGAAACAAGCCCACCCGAAAGTTCCGATGCATAACAATCACATGCAGATGAATATACAGCAGCTGTAACGTTATAATGTTTGTCGCCGTCAACTTTGTCATTGTCTTTTATATCAATGATAAACTGTACGCTCTCCACCCCTTTGCCCATAGAAAGGGTTTTGTGTGACAGTTCGATAGCACCTTTTGAATCATCAAAAAGAAGGAGTTTGACATTTTTGTCAACATTAGTCAATCTCTTGACTGTTGCAATGACTGCTGACACTCCGGCGTTTTCACTCACCTCAGATGGTGAGAATGAAAGTGAGAGTGTAGGCATATCGTCATCCTGCACTATGATTTCACAGTTTTCACTGTCAAGACCGTCAGCAGTGGCTCTTATTGTAACGGTTGTTTCAAGCTCTGCATCATCGTTGTCAATAACAGTCAATGGAACAGAAACTGAGTTTTGTCCAGAAGGGATAACGATTTCCGCTGGGACTTTAATCTTTGCAGAATTGTCGGATGATAAGAAGATAGTCTTATCATGGGTAAAACTTCGAGGTAACTCGATTGTAAGTGTAAAGGATTCACCCTCCTTAACCTCTTCTTTGGATAAAACCGCATTCAATTTGGGGAATGTGTCATCTATAATAGAAAGGACAGATGAGACTTTAGGATATTCATTTCCAATAATCGAAAATTCTACACTGTCGGATTCGTCAAGTTTCCCATTGGCTGCAAGCGTGACATAAAAATATGCAGATGAATGATTGCGCGGAATCTCCACTGTGGCAGGCAATGTCACACGGCTATCGGGATGCTTCACATCAATGGTGAATGTCTCTTTCTGCAAAGTCGAACCACTCCGAGTTAATTTGTATTTCAGTGGTGTTGAGCTGCTTTCATCTACAGCCTGTTTTATATCTGCAAGATAAAGGCATTTTGCTATGTTAATCGATTGGGTGCTTTGGCATGAGTTGTTTCCAGTCATTGAGGTTGGCTCACCGCAATTTGCATCAGGTACGATTTTTATCATCAACGAGCATTTTCCATCAATTCCCGGAACTTCGGGTAAAGAAACCTTAAAACTCCGAACGGTTTCACCTTGGCTTGGAATAGTATTATCACAATATTGTGTACCGAGTAAAACTTGATATTTACCATCTTCAGAAACAGCAAAGACCTGTTCTTTCCAACCGCCTGTTGTTGGCAAGCCTCCAATATTTTTCACTCTCCATGAGCATTGAATGGTGTCAGTCGGATTTACAGAAGTTTTATTTACAGTAATCCATTCAGGAGTTAAATCTGGTGATTTCATAATTATGATTTTACCGTCCTGACTTGCAGTAACACAATTTTCTCCGTTACTTTTAGTCAGAACAGTCTCTCCGAAATTCACAGGATACTCTTCTCCTTCAACACATGATTCAGAAGCACGTGCTTTCAATAAAAGGATATTGCCAGAATTCCCTTTGAACGGTTTGTTCGATGAAGAATAAACCATCACTCGTGAACGTCCATTTCCGAGACTTTTTACCACCGCCACATGGTCATCCCATCTGTTAGTGGAAACAGTTTCATTAAGGATGTTGATTTTATCTGACACGGTAATGTCAAATTGTAGACCAACAATCTCGTCGGTATTTTCCATTTGGATTGGAACCAAAATATCTTTTCCAATCGGAGATGGAACTGTGCTGATGGAAAGCTTATTTGATGTCTGAGCAGATGCGGAGATTGATCCGAACAAAACCAGAAGCGTCCATAAAAAAACTTTTATCTTATTCATAATTTATGATTATTTTTTCTGTTATAGTAGTTCAACGAATATAGATTTTAGAAATTCGATTATCCGTATGCTTTATTATATTAATGCCCCGTTGCGGCTTTGATATACGAATACCATTAGGGTTATATATTTCATAGCAATCATTAATATCAGAGTTTATATCTTCAATTGATGATGGAATATCAGATAGAATTGATACTTTAAGAGGTTGTGCATCAGGTGTTGACATTGACACATTAATGATTTTCGCATCATTTTGACAGGAGCCAATCTCATAGATTCCTTCAGAAAGGCATCCACCCGTCAATGAATACGCTATTGTTCTTGTTCCTCTCGTTGCCACATCCATGCCATACTTGGATAAATCAAATCCAGCTGAAGAACTTATATCAATTGACATTGCAGCAATTGGAGTAACCGTTTTGAGCATAATTTTACCATGCTCAATCCAAATCAGATTATCATCATAAAGATTTTCCTCATAAAACAGGTTCTCTTTTGACTTTTTTATTGACATTTGATTCTGAACAGGAGCGCTTAAAAGCAGATTTACTGTTGAAACCACATCTTGAACATTAATTGTGTTATCTTTATAAGTGTCAGCTGCCGTAAAATTAAACGGAAGGTACGATGGATAATCATCAAAAGCATATAGAATTGTTGATTGAAGATCTGTAATATCAAGACCATCAATAAAGTTTGCGTCACCAGTTTCAAACAACAGTTTGAGTTTCATTGTGCTATTTGCTTTGGAAGGGTCAGTGTTCAATGCTGTCACTTCTATTGTATCCCCACTTTCCCCATGGTAAGCATTTTGTTCGGACACATCAGAAATCTCAATATGTCCGTCCACATAAGAAAGTGTCATACCAAAACCGTCATCCATAGAACATTGAAGATTAAGAGGTTTTGTGTAAATTTGTAATCCATGATCATATACAAGAATAGTTGGGATTTGTGAGGCAAGCTCTTCCGTTGTAGTACTTGATAAATCATAAATCACAGTCCTGTCAATCGTTTGCCCTGAAATGTCAATATTGATAACCTTACTGGAAATCATCGGATAGACATCAGACAAACAATTCCCGTGTGCATCGATTGATGTCAAATTTGGAAAACAAGCCGCCATTATACCGATATTGCCACTTAATGAATTATTGGCGATATTTAGCTCGGAAAGATTTGTTCCAGCTTCTGGATTTTGTTGTATATAAGCGGCGATTGTTTCAACTGCCCCTTCAATATTATTGTCAGATAAAATTAACGATTTTAGATTCGTAAATGCAAATAATTCTACAGGGAATAGACCAGTTAAAGATGCGTTGCCTAAATCTAATCCGACGACTTTACCTTTCTCTATTGTTAGTCCATGCAATGAAGATACGCTCTTCATGCCATGTGACACATCCCAAGGCTGAGACCACCCCATCTCCGACAGTTTCGGAAGAACAGTCTGAAGAATAGTCCACTCTTCAGCGTTGAACTGATAGATTGAGAATGCTCCAACCTGTGTACGTTCCATTCCATAATAAAGCGTACCATCGGCAAATTCAAGATAAACGGTGTAATCACCGGCTTCTGACGGCAAAGCTGCTGTAGGCTCTGCATCACCTTGTTTCATATATGAAAAGGTTGCCTCGCCTACGCCTTCAGCAGTAGTGATGGAAGCACCATGGCTTTGCTCATCGTATGTGATATCTTCTGCAGGAAGAGTAAGGCTGTAAAGATTATCTGTTAGCAACGCCTTGTCTATATTGAATGTGGCAGTCAACGAGCCTGTATAGTTGTTTTTTCCTGAAACTGTAAGCGAGCCTATGCCTGGCAGTTTGTTCTCACTCCAGACAATCTCATAATCCCTGCCTTCTTCCAAACTGCTGTATAATCCGTTTGTAAACTGCCATTCTGGAGTAAATGCCTGCCCACTATATACAAATTCCGTATTTGCAAGCAAAAGTTCACCACTGAGTGGCTGCGGATTAATAGTGAATGTATATGTTTTGCGGCCTATGGTGTAAGGGAACACGCCTTCCAAATTGAAAGAGGCTGTTCCTGCATTGACATTGTTGCGGTATGCTTTTAGTTCATATTGGCCTTCTTCCATGTCGCATGTAATATTTGTCTGGAAGAGCGAATCGCCAGTATATGTCTTTTCCTCTATGCCAGTAAGCGCATGGAAACTTACATCCTTATACTCAATAGGGTGAAGCATCGTTGTGTTTCCGACCAAGTCCCTTGTCCTGAACCTGATAACATGAGTTGACTTGGTTGCGTCAAACATTGCTACTAAACTTGCCGTGAATTCATCCCCAGAGGCCAGTGTGCCTGTCAAAGCAGTCCATTCCTCACTGTCTTCCACGGCATAATCGATGATACCATCAAGACCTGCCGGACTCTCGTATGAGCCATTCAGCGTAAGGCGGTGTGGACGCGAAAGATCATTCCAGCCTTCAGGGTCATCTGGAGTGACTTCAAATGATGAGTTTGGCTCCAAGTTTACTTCCCCCACGCCTATAAGATAAGAGAATACAACTGTAGAACCAGCCGTAATTGTGCGGTCTTTCCAACACCAGCCCATACCGCTGTCGTAAGAGCCGTTTTCGACCATATAATTACTGCCAGATGAGTAGTGTCCCACCATATTATAAGGATTTGAGTTTGTGCTATAGCCTCCAAACCAGAAATCACTTACGGCGGTTACACCAGCAAGACCAGAGCCAAACAGTACGCATAGCTGCGCTCCCTGTCCGTCCATCATGGTCAAGCCATATGTTTGTTCTAAAGTATCAGTACGACGTGAAATGGGAGCTCTGTCATTACTTCCAATCATCACGTCTGCATGAGTTCCAAGTGAAATTACAACATCTTCCTCATTGGTATTAGTCACCACATAGCAAATCCGTGCTAACTCTCCCTGTTGTTCTATGGAGGGCTGTACTGTTACTCCATTGTTTGTGGTTCCATTCAGGCAATCTACACGAACGGCACTATTATCACCTACCTGAACGGATAATTTATAGCCATAATCACTATAGGTTGACGAGTAGTAATACCCATTGTAATATCCTATCATATCAATGGCATCCGAGTATTGCTTATAGTACAGTTGTGTGTTACCCACTTGACTATAGCCACTTGGTAGATTGGAATAACGACTTGCCCGCGACATGGGGGCTTTCTTTGGGACGGTTTGGGCATTAACGCTTTGCATTATGCCACATAAAAATGTAGTAATCAAAAGAAGCGGTAGCCTTTCGATTCCATTTCTGATACATCTGTAATTTTTCATGTCAATATTTTTATATGTTTTATCATTCCTACTATAACAAAAAAAGCGTGGAATCTTACCTGCTGCCCATTCCACCCTCTGAGGCTCTTGCATTGCCTATTATAGTTGAACAGACAACGTCAGAAGCCCACGCCGATATGAATATACACTTTGCCGTTAGAGACCTGTATAAACAACATGAGTTGCACCCCAAATGGTACAATCCGTGCTTACAAGGTCTCACGGGGCTGATAAATATAATCACACCCGGGACATCTACCGTCATCTATGTTCAAGACTATAATAATGGAGTTTGCAAGATTCCAGAGGGTCTCAAACACAGCGCCAAGTAAACGCCTTTAATATGTCTTGAAAACTCGCTACCCACCCTTCCGCCTCAAGGATTATTCATCCTCTCAGCCCAGCGTGCGCAGACTGTCACTTCTTAATATTGTGATAATATTATTCATAGCGGCTGCGGACACGTCCACATGTGCTACACTGAAGAAACAATCACGAGTAATCGAATGCAAAATTATAAAAAAATCACAAAAACAGCAAAATTTGTTATCTTATCCTTTGTTTTTTAAATATTCTTAACCTAAATGACAGTTTACGGTGATATGGAGGGGAAAACATTCAATAACAGTAAAAGATTACGACAAAGAAACTTCTAAGAATCGCTTAAAATCATCCAACGTATCTTTGGTTTCAAATACGCGAAAATTTAGGTACTTATATCACACTGTTAATCAGGCACTTAAAATAGCACCTTCTTTTTTCTTCATAAATTAGCATCAAAAAAACGGTATTTTTGCTTGTTTTTGAAGCAAAATAAACCTATATTTATCGCCAAAGTAAGTTAACTTCATTGCCAAAGTAAGTTAACTGCGTTGGCAAAGTCAGTTAACTTCGTTGGCTATATCAGCTATATTCGTAGAAAAAATCATTTATTTTGGATTGAAAGGCCATGAAACTGCCACTTGTTTTTCTATTTCAAGAAAAATTTAAGCGGTTATTTTTCAGAATTATATTTACATAATATATTCTTTGTATATAATATAATGCAGGTTAAAATTGAATTTTTTCATCTATTTATGCAAAAGTCTGCAATTCTTTTTGTAATTTTGTGGCGTGAAATAGATAATTCATTAAAACATACAATAAACTGTTCTTAAACAGCATGGATAAGATATCGCATTTTCACTCGTTAGAAGAACTGATACGTGCCCTTGACAGGGAGCGTAGACTGATTCATGCGCTTTTTCAAGACAGGAAGAAACTGTCATTCCGTTATGAACTTGCACGCGAATTAGCAAGCAAGAATGATGAAAGTATTTGAATTCTTACACACCCTCTTTTATGCCCATTTACTTAATTGTTGGCTATCAGGCGTATTGGCATGGATCTGTATATGCCAGTGTTTCTGCCGTTGCTGCCGCTGACGAAGCGTAAGTTGGACATTGTGCATATTTTGCCGTAGGCATCGAAATAGCGATACCAGAAACCAAATTCAGGACTGGTGGGGTCGAACCCCTGGTTGCCCGAGAGCAAGGTGCGCGTCCAAAGATTGGCATGAGTGGCATTCTTGAGGTTCTCTCCCTCCACATAGCCGCTGGCAGGCAGATAGATGACAGGCAGCACCGAGTCATCGCAAGTCTGTATCTCAACACTGTTGTAAGCTTCTCCCGACAGGGTGTAGCGGGTCACCACTTTCAGGTTGTCACCATCAATGAGATCCTGTAATACATCATTCTCAGGTATCTTGAAACCTATGGGAAGGTTGCTGATGAGATTGCCGGCCACAGTCTGGCTCTGCTTCTCTGTGGCTATCTTGAAGTAGCCACCAATAGCAGTTTTGTTGCCTTCCAGCATCTTAGTGTCCGGTACATAGCTCTTGTCGTTTGAGGCACCGAGGTTGCGGTCGAGCATCACATATGTCTTTGTCTTTCCCTTCACCTTCACCACACCATAGTAGAAGCGTCCGCTCACCTTTGCCTGCTGCATGCCATTTTCGTTTACAGGAGTCTGTTGATTATTTTCGTCTATCTTGTGGAAAATGCCGCAGTGGTAGACAGGATATTTGATGCTGATGTCATGTCCGTCTTCGGTGTAAGATATGGTGAAGTCGCCTTTCCAGATATTATAATTGTTGACGCTGGTGTTGTTCAGCGTCACTTTCCAGTTTGAACCATCCTCTATCACTGTGAATCTGTCGCTCTTTTCGCCAAGAGTCACCTTATCTCCAGTTTTTTTTGGTATCAAGTAGCTGAATGTGTTTGTTCCCACACCGAAGTGCAGTCCGTCATTTCTCACGATTGCCTGCTGCATATCCTCTGGCTTGATGCCTTGGGTGTTGGCAAGGAACTTATTGAAGTAGTCGGCATATTCTTCCTCTGTGCCCAAGTCGCTTGACGACACCAGTCTTACGGTTCTGTCGGTTCGCTTGAAGTCTTTGCCCGCCTGCGTCACGGTGATGGTGCAGGCAAGGTCGCCCGACTTCACGGTGACAAATCCCTGTCGGGACTCTTCCCAATAGGCATTATTGTCTACATGAATAGTAATATGATATTTCTTGCCTGCCGAAGAATTAGAACCTTCTGCTTCAGGAACATTGATGGTTTCTCCCCAGTCGATGCCTGTAATCCAACTGCTACCAGAAAAGTCAACTTTAGGTTGCTCGCCGCTTTTTATGGTGGTGACAATCGTTGCGCCAATGGTTCCAGCATTCCAAAGACCGCTCACTTGGTCGCTCACACCGAGATGGTAGTCCTTGCAGGCTATCATTTTGGTCACCAAAGGATTGTCGTCTTTCACTACTACTCTCATGCGATTTTCTGGGTATGGATCAGCAGCAGCTTCCGCTTCCGTCTCCCAGCCATAGGTGTTGACGTATGTAATTTTTACCATGTAGGCATGGTTACGTAGCAGATTTATGAAGTTACCATCTGTATCATAGAATGCCACCTTATAGTAGCCTGTCTTTCCCTTATATTTTCCCTTAACAATAAGGAATGACAGATCGGCTTTTGTTTCCGACTCGTAGAAATCAATATCTCCAGTTGTAAAGCTGATGCCGGTGTTGTCATAGCTGGCGTCTGAAGGCAATGTAGGAGCTGTGACTTCCCATGTTGCGGAGTTCCAGTTCCCCTCCGCAGGAGCTATAGTTCCGCTGCTGGCAGCCTTGTAAAGCTTGTAGCCGTCCAAAGAGAATGTCTCTTTGTCGATAAACTCCGAGCTGCTGTTGCTGGTTGGTCCTATCACTTTCACCTTACCGAACTGACGCAAGAGCGTAATGGACGGATTAGTGCCCATCAGTGCCGACACGCTGATCTTGCCCCAGCAAAGAGGAGTTGCTGTGTTTATTGTTCCACTTACAATGGCTTTGTCCAGGCCGGCGACGCACTGACTGTCGCTTAAAGAGCCGGCATTTGCCACCAAATGTATCATTGATGCACCAGGACTAACGGGCACTTTTACCTTGTAGGTGTTGCCGATGCCTGCTACGAGCTCCCAGGCAGATATGCTTGTGTTCGACAGTAATGTCCCGTTTTCCTTGTAAGCCACCACGTTCAGGCTCTCCAATCCTGCATCTGTGTCTCCCGCTCTGGTAAGCTCCTCGCGGGTAAAATCCGGCAGAGTGATGGTGAGCGTGATGCCGCCATCGTCCAATCCGCTCACGTCAGATGAGCTTGAGCCACCGTTCTCGTTCAGTGTGTCGCTGCAGCCGGTTATCACCAGCAGCGTAAGCAAAAGTGATAATATCTTTTTCATCTTTCTTCGTACTTTAATCTTATTGTCATTGAGGTTTGCCGGGATGCCAGCTGGTGTTGTCAAAATATCCCACATCGCCATATCTCTCATAGCTGTTGCCGCCAAAGATGGTTTTGTTGATACCTGTGTCTTTTTCGTTAGCCTGAACCAGTATCGACTTTTCATGATATCCGTCCACTGCCTTCAGCCTAATCTTTGTCACATGCCATGTTGTGCCGTTTATATTTTCTGTTGAGAATTCCATGCTTTTGGCGGTATGTCCGTTCCATCGGTTGTCCCAAAAGGTGAATTGTGCGTTTTCGCTGCTGCCAGATACAGGATTGTCTGTTGCCACGCCAAATTGGCACATCCATCCCTTAATCTCATATTTTGTATATACTGTATATGTGACATCTTTCACAACAGGTTTTTCGTCGAAGATGCGGTAATATGGGTCGGAGGTCGGGTCGTAGAGAATCCATCCTTCCCTATCTTCATAGTTGAAAAGGGGAATACCAGGCGCCATGTGGTGCGGACAGCGGTGCAGGTCGGCGCCCTCGTTGTTGAAGCTGTAGAATATCATAAAGGTTTCGCCGGGTTTGATGGTTTTCTCTGAGTTGTCGCCTTTCGACCTTATTCCCTGGGCATCCACTGCCATGTCTTTATAATACCAGCCGGGATTGTTGGGGTCGCCCGTCATGTGTTTGTTATCTGTATCATCATAATTGCCATTAAAGAACCATACATTTTCAACAGGTATTGCCGTTCCGTAGGTCTCGCCTATTTGCGAATATATGTATACATTGTGTTTGGCAGAATTGATATTATTGTTCCAATTTTTCCCGTCCCATCCGTCTTGCCAGTTGTTATTGTTGTCGCCTGTTCCATAATATTCGTCAAGAATGCCGTTAAACTGGTTGACCTGAAACTTATTTTCATGCATACTAATAATACCGTTGTAAGCCATGTCATTGATGGCACGGAAATATATACGGTAGGATCCTACTGCAGGCTTTACGATTACTCTGACGAGACGCTCTTCCCGTTTGCCGGTAAGAGGATTTATATCTTTCGAATATGCCTTGAACTCATGTACCGTGGTTGTAACAGGGTTTCCCGCTGTCACGGAGAATGTTCCTCTTGCGTCTGAACTTGCATTATCCAGCTTGATGCTGATGGTTGACGAGCCGATGGTGGAGGAGTATTTCTCCAGTTCGATGCCGCCAAGGTTGGTTGTCCATGTGAATTGCTTGGTGTTGGTGGCAGCGCCATCCTGCCAATAGATTGTCACTTCCAGCGGGTCTACATCGAAGAGAGGCTGTATGTTATACTTCACATCAAGATACTTCACCAGATTGTTTGCCTTTATCCACACTTTGGCTGTGCCTGTCAGCTCTTCAGCTTTGTAAGCCGAATATGGGATGTCGGGGTTGATGGTGAAAGTTATTCTGTCATTATATGTCTTGGCAGCCACAATAAAGTCCTTGCTCTCTCCTCCGTCGATGCTGATTTTCTTATCGCATCCAAACTCCACTTTAGCAGCATTGGTCTTATAATAGATAGAGTCGGTGGTGAGTGATGTGAGCTCAGCCATTGTCTTGTCCACCCATAGTGTGGTGTGGCAGAAGTCGGCATCTATGCTTACAGGCTCCCATGCTTTTATCAATGTCTGGCAATCGAGGGTGATGTTGCCCAGCGACTTCAGACTGCCTATTATCTCGTAGTATGTGCTGCGGGGAAAGGTACGGCGGGGCTCGGTTTCCGGGTTGTCAGTATGTCCTAACGGAATGGTGTAACTGTTGTCTTTGCCGCCAATTTTGCCGCTTAGGGTGAGGAACGACTGTTGGTCGTTGCTGATGATATAGCGCTCGGGCAGATAGTAGGTGCCCTGAAACAGCCATTTGCCTTTTATATTGGTTGGAGCTGCCGCGGCTGTGCCTACGGCTCCGATTACATCCTTGTTGCTTATGTTCATGTTGGCATCAGTGCGTGTCCAATCGGCGTAATATGAGCCGGCGGTGCTGGCCTCTGACGAGGCGGTATACATTTCGGATGAGATGCCTTTGCCTACTTCCTCATCATCAGCGGCATAGAACTTTCCTTTCCATACGAGGCTGGTGGATGATGAGAGTTTTTTTGCGGTGATGCCTTGAATTTTGATTCCGTTGTCCTTCAGGGCTGCCTGCATTCCTGCGTTGGCAGGGTCGAAGATCAGGTTCAGTCTCACCTTTACGCAGGTGAACTTCATGTTTGCTATTATGTCGGTGGTCTTCGTGTTGCCTGAGATTTCGGTGTTCTCCATTGGCTCATATATCATCGGTATGTTGCCGGCTGCGGGCATACCCGGCTTGGTGTCAGGGCTATAGCTGAGCACCACGGCGTTGAGGTCATCCTCGGTATTGATGGTCTTATCCTTAAGCACCTCCTCCATGTTTGCCACCACGTAGATACGGTAGGTGCCGGGCTTGATGTCGAGCTGGTAGGTTGCCACCTCTACGCCGCCATCAAACTTTCCCTTGTCATAGAACGAGGTGCCTGGAACGCCGAGAAACTCGTTGAGCAGTTCACCATGACCGTTTTCGGGAAATGCGAAAAGCCGGAGGCTGTTTATGCGGCACTCTTCCTCTGTGGCATTGTAGATGATATTGTTGCCCTCGCCGACACGGGTATTGTCGCCATGCAACAGAGGTACTGTGACCTGCAAATTACCCGACGCACCTGCGGTGGCTTTGTCGTCACCCAGGTCGTCGGTACAGGCGGCTGTCATAGTCGCCAACAACAAACTAACAATATAATAAAAAACCTTTCGACTTCTCATCTTTTTTATGTTTACATTATTGTTGTTATTCCTTTTTAAAATGTTATCCTGAAAAAACAATCTTTATAACTCTTGAAAAGAGTGAACCTATGATTATAGTGCTTTTATTCTGTATTTACCTTTTGTCTAAAAATCGACGCGCTGTATGCGCTTGCTCCAGCTGAGCACCGATATGCTGAGGTTGATGTATTGCCACTGGCCTCCTTTGAGGAAGAAATCGAGGTGGTAATCGTATTCTCGGTCGAGGAATTCCTGAGGGGAGTAATTGAGATGGGCGAAGGCCCCGCGTCCCTGCGCCAGACAGTCGGTAAGGTTGATGCGTGCCACTTCCTCGCCTGTCTTTTTGTTGAAAATGGAGAGCATGGCGTTTTTATCGTTCTGCTCCGCAGGATAGAGCACCAACCTTGAGAACATCATCGCCGCATGGGCTGTGCGCTCTTTCACGTTGCCCCCTTCATCGCGGAAGTCGGTGTCCCAAGTATAGTATGGGGTGTATGTCAGCCGCTCGTCGTTCCAGAGGCTGTTGTCGTGACCTATGGTACCGTTAGCACAGGTAATCTCGAAACTGAAGTCATCGGCAGTGATACCGGCCGGCTCATCTATCTGGTGCAGACTGACGGTGAGCTGCTTTGTGTCGCGCACAAGGCTGATGGTGTCGTGCACCATTCTAAAATCCTTTACCTCCAGTACTCCTTTTGACAGTCCGTGCCAAAGGGTGTCGAGAGGCATGCCGTGGTGTTCCACGATGCCCTGCTGGCGGTCCAGCGTGGCATGCAGGTGCTCCATGGCATCACCATGCTGGGGCATTTCTATTCTGAATTTTGCTCCCGGTGCGGTCAGTGCCTCGTTGTAGGCTTTCTGATAGGCGAAGGCTGCAAAGCGGTATTTTCCCGACCGCAGTTGCAGGTTCATGGCGAAGTCATGATGCTTGAGCGGCTGGATAAAGCTGCTGTTGACTGCTTCCTGCCGGCTGATGAACTTGCCGTTCTCATCGTAGACGAAGACAACTAACCCACCAACATGATCATTGAACATATCGGCGCGCTGGATGTTATAGTCGTAGACAAAATGCAGGTAGACTCCTGTGTCGCAAGGGGGCAGGTCATCGTGCATCAATCCGTCGCAGCTGTTCAACACGCAACAGGCAAGCATACCCAGCAGTCCTGCCTTCATGCCATGATACCAACCGAAAGTCATTTTCTTTGCCATAATATAATTGTTGATTATTAATTGTTGTTTTGGTGTAATTGTCCTCACATTGTAGCGGGCGGCAGCCTGGCGCTCCAGGCAAGCCCGATACCCGCTACCTGTGGGAAACTAACTTCTACTGTATGAATATTATTTATAAAACCAATCCAATTAATTGTATTAGAGGTCAATATTGTGTACACGCTTTGCCCAAGAAAGAATCCTTACAGAGCAGTTGATATAGTACTTATCGCCTTCGTCATCTGGAGTGTTAGGATTCACTTCAGGAACATCAGGAGAGCCTGGATTGCTGACTGAGTTGACAGTCAACTCATACCAGTTGTTGCGGACCACACCATAACGGCCAAGATACCTCTGTTTAGCTTCCTCGCCAGTTCCGTAAGTTTCTTTATTGCCATCTTTTGCAGGCCATGGTGTCAAGTCGTCACCGAAGTGCTTGATTCGGGCAATGTAGTAAGAAACACCATTTTTGTATGCGGAGATTTTCTTGTCGCCGCTCAAGCCAAGGGCTGCATTTACGTCTGCCAAGAATTTAGCGTCAACGCCCACCTCACCTGAAACCTTAGTGATGTCATTAGCTGTAAGCACATGCTTGCCTGCAGTCTTCATATCAGTAAGAGGTAAAGAGAAATCAGTTGCTGTATATCCAGCGTTGGTGATGGCTGTCTGGATTTGGGTTGTAAGTGTAGCGTCTGTAAAGTAACCGCTCTTACCGTCAATCATATAGAATGTCTCACCCTCTGTCAAACCGTTTGGTATGTATGTTGCCTTCATAATGACGCGGGTTGTCTGATTCTGATACATGTGTCCGAGAGAGAAGGTGTTTTCCAAACAGTATTTCGGGGCACTTGCATTACCGGCATCAGTAAAGTCGTAAGCATTTGTCTTGTAGTTGAACTCGTCGGTGTATTCTTTGTCATTGCTGACTGTGCTGTAGTTAGGATCTATACCCCAGTGGGCACGGTTGAATGCTGTATGACCGCTTGAGAAACGGGGTGTTGCCCAAACGTTGTCCCAGTATTGCTCAAAGCTTTCATAATTGTCTACATTGTGTACAGGATATGACTTTTTGTTGGTCACGTCAAGGTTCCATGCTTCTATAGTCACCTTGTCGCCATCAATGCCTGTAACGTCCATTTTGCTGAAAGTGGTCATTGTAACCTTGGCTACACCACGCTCTACATAGATGGTGGCAGCAGGCTGTGCAGCACTCTCTGTAGTTGTGACCTTACTCTTGTCTATTAGTACCAGGGTGCTTGTAGTCGTTTCTTCCACTTTCACGGCATTCGCCATGTAGAAACCGTTTACAGTGCTGGTCATGCTGTTGGTGACGTTGGCTTTCTGCCAGTCGCTAAATTTATTTCCGTTCACAGGAAGTTTCACCTTCTTATCGCTACCAGTCATATTGTTGTTCAACAGAATAACTGCATAATAATTTCCCTCATAATCACTTTTGAAATTGTTAAGCTTTGCAGTTATATTAGCCTCTGTCGTAATGGCGTTAGGGTCATCATCAACATTAGTCCAAGGTTTCATGTCGCCCAACTCTACACTCTCAACAAATGTAGCATCTTTTTCTGCCCCCCCCGTTTTCACCCTGGAAGATAAGGAGCGTAGCGTTGTTAACCGCATACTCATTAGGTGTTCCGTCCTCATAAGTCGGATTACCTGCACGTGTGCCATTGGTTGTAGGCAAAACGATGGTGAATGTTGCATAGCGTGGACCTGCCGCAGTTGCGCCGTTGTTGCCGTTTTCCGCAAGATCATTCTCACTGCTGCAGCTTGCCGTCAATGCGACCATAGCTGCCATTCCTAATAAATGCTTGATTTTCATAATAATTTTTTTTAAAAGTTTTATGTGTATTATTTGTATATTGTTATTTTAATTCTTTTAGATAGTCATCACCATACTCAGCACGGTATTTGCGGAGCTGCTCCACTGCCTTGCGGGCTTGATTTGCCTCGGGACTGTTTCCTGCCTTAACAAGGTGACGCTCAGCCTGTTCTATATTGCCTTGCTGTATATATGTACAGGCAGCATTGAGGTTGGCTGTCTCATCGTTAGGGAAGAGACGCACAGCTATGTTGAACACCTCGTTGAACTCCTGAGAACCTGGCTCGTAAGTTTGTGCCACGAGGAACATCTCCTGCAATGAGAGCATCTGTGGCTTGTTCCTGAGCAGCTCCTTAGCCTCGTCGATGGAGAATGGACGCACGGTGTAGGTCACGGTGTAGTCGGAGTGGCGCAGGCGTGGATATATAGTATTCAGCATGATGGCGTAGGCCTCGGGATAGATCCGGCGCATCTTGTGGTCGCGCTCGTCAGGATTAAGGCTGTTGTCGCCGGCAATCTTCAAGAGAGCCTGCCGTTCTTCCAGACTGCTCTCGGCGAGCTTAGCTTTAAGACCTTCCCAGTCCTCTGGTGTTGCGTGATGGGTGAACAAATTCGAGTCTATCCGGTAGAGGTTCTTCACGTAGTTGCTCACGGCAGCGGCGCGGTTGTTGGCGAGCTTGGTATTGTTGGCGTATGAGCCTTCAGGTGAGGCATAGCCGTGAATGTCGATGCCTGTTATCTCCACGTTCTTGTCGTTCTTCACCAGGTCGATGGTTGAGGTAATTTTGTTCAGCTCAGTGGTATTCTCGTGGAAGTTGGTGAGAATGTCCCATTTGTTCACAGGGAAGATGATGTATGCCTGTCCCTTCTCAGCGCGGGTCTTGATTGCCTCAGCCTTTGGCTTCACGAAGCTCACCTCAGGACGTGCAGGGCGATTGTCAACATGCTTGATAGGAGTATTGTCCTCGCTCAACTTGTTGCCACAGCCGCAAAGGTCCTCATGCATTGCAAGGTCGAACTGGCTCATCCATGGTTTATAGTCAACCTTTTGGCTGTATTGCAGCTGCTGGCTCTCTCCGTTCTGGCGGCGTACCACCGTGGTGCCCTGATCCTCCTGCTTAGGATTGCGCAGATAGCGTATATGCTGAGACTTGCCGTTCACCACAATGGGACTAAGGGCGAGAGTATCGGTACCGTTCACCATCAGCGGCGTGAAGCGTAGCTTATGTTCCTTTTTCAGCTTCAGAGTACTCATGTCGAGGTAGAAACTGATATCTATCTGTTTGCCGTCCTTATTCGTCAAGATGTTGTTTACCAGCACATTGCCATTAGCTATGGTCTGCGCTGAAAGTGTCTGAGGACTTCCCACTGCCGCGAGCTCTATGGCTGCAACAATGGCATAAAGTGATACTTTACACATGTTATAAGTTTGCTAAATTTGTTGTTTGGTTTTTCTTTTATCCCTAAACCTCTGCTTAAGGCTTTAGAACATATACATCAGGCTAAGTCCGAGCTTTGTGGGTCCCACGTAGTTGCGGTTGTCTTTCAGCAACTCTTTCTCACAGTTGCCATAGAGCTTGTAGGGACTGTAGGCATAGCCCACACCAATCTCCGCCTCAAAATTGAGATGTTTTGAGAGTAGCCACTGATAGCCATAAGTTATTCCTGCTCCCAAATACCAACCTTCGTAGTGGCGCCCCCTCTTTGTCTTGGGCAGAGTGCCGAAAGGCAGGTCGATATTCTTGATGTTATACTCACCACCCAGTGCATGCACACCGAAGAAGTGACCTCCGAACTTCTGACAGGTCCACCAGCGATACTCGGGCATCACATTCCAAAAGTGCAGCTTCTTGTCGTTGCCGAAGTTCCATGGGTTGAGCGTTCCGAAGAGTTGCATCGTCTGCTTCTTTCCCGTCGACATCTCAAGTCCCACATTGCAAGATGTGGTAACCCAGCCTATCAAGTTGGTCTTTAAGGCAATGTCTTGCGCTTTTATCGCAACTGCCGATACTGTCAACAACAGTGCGATGTTTGCTGTTTTAACAATCTTGTTCATCTTTAATTTGAAAAATATAAGTTTCAGGTCTTTAACCCCGTTTTTATTTACTGAGGGTAAGCCTCTATATAAGTTTAAGTTTTGCTACGTTAGCTCTGTTTTCTGGTGCAAAAGTATGAATTATTTTTATAGCCACCCTAAAATTCTTGTAAAAATCTTACATCATCCGTATGCAAACGTTTGCATCTATCATGTGCGCCAAATTCTGCGTAATGCTGTCTCTTTTCTTTATTTCGTTATGTTTCTTATATATAGTTGACGAGGAAGTTTTATATATGGGTACTAAAAAAAACAAAAAAGGTAGCCTCAGCCACCTTTTATGCTTGTTGTCCTTGAATAACAATCTTTATATTACCTTAATTAAAAACTAATACCCCCTTAACCCAAACAATCACTGCTTAGGTTAAAGACCTAAAACTTATATTTTTCAGCTGCAAAGTTACAAGTTTTTTCCAAAATATCGCAATAGTTTGCTTATTTTTCCTTCCACCTTAACTTTTTTTAGTTTCTGTCATTTGGTCATATCTATTCTGATATCATGCTTTTCATAGGTGCAGATTCACATACGAAAAAGTTTTTTCGCAAAATTCACTTTTCTCACAAATCCTTAGCATCTCATTGACAGGCAAGACTAACCAGAGAAGCACTACCCTCATATCTGATATATTCTTATGTGAATAATATATAAAAATGTTGTGTAATCGGAAATAACTCCGTACCTTTGCCGAAAATAAACTTACTGATAAACGAAACATAAAACAAAAATGAACATCAAACTCCTCTCCATAGCATGCCTTATGGTGCCTGCGCTGGCACAGGCACAAGACAACAGCATCAATGACTCGAACACCCCTCTGCACCTGCTTAAGCCCGACTACAAACACGGGTATGGAGTGTCGACAAAGCAAGATGTTAAAAAATCTATCGACAAAGTGTTGGGATATATACTCGACAATCCACAGCAATTCAGAACCACAAGCTATGAATGGGGCGTGACCTACAGCGCATGTCTTGATGCCGCAGATGCCTCGGGCGACAGCAGATATGCCGACTATGTGGCGGATAACTTCAAGACCATAGCTGATGCTTTTCCAAAAGCAATGAAAGACCTGAAAAATGGGAAAAAGCTTGATACCGCCATCCGTAAAGTAGTAGACCCGCATGCCCTCGACGATGCAGGCGCAATCTGTGCGGCTATGATAAAGGCTGAGCTGAAGGCAAGGCAAAATGCCCAAACGCATCTGGCGCAAGCTATAGAGACGAAACCCGTGATTGCCAACTACGCCCAATACATTATGGACAAGGAATTCCGGCTTGCCGACGGAACATTTGCCCGCAAGCGTCCGCATAAGAACACGGTATGGCTCGATGATATGTTTATGGCAATACCGGCAATAGCCTATATGGGCGCATACACCGGCGAGCAGAAATATTATGACGAGGCAGCACGTCAGATTATGTTGTTCAAGGAGAAGATGTGGGTGCCAGGGAAAAAACTTTTCCGCCACGGATGGGTGGAGGCCATGACGCCACACCCAGCCTTCCATTGGGGACGTGCCAACGGATGGGCCGTTCTTACCATGTGCGAGGTGTTGGATGTGCTGCCGGAAAAACATCCGCAACGTAATGACATTCTCCAATTGCTGCAGCAGCATATCGAAGGACTGGCAGCCCTGCAGGGTGAAAACGGATTCTGGCACCAACTGCTCGACCGTCAGGAGTCGTATGAGGAAAGCAGCTGCACAGCCATCTACACATATTGCATAGCCCACGCCATAAACAAAGGTTGGATTTCTGCGCTTGCCTATGGTCCTGTGGCACAATTGGCATGGCATGCCGTGGAAGCATCGATCGACGAGAAAGGAAGAGTTACAAAAACCTGTGTAGGTACCGGTATGGGATTTGACCCTGCATTCTATATGTTCCGTCCTGTAAGCACGGCGGCAGCCCACGGTTATGGTCCCGTGATATGGGCTGGCGCAGAGATGCTGCGGCTGCTCGACAAACAACATCCGAAGCTGAACGACAGTGCCGTGCAGTTCTATCCCGAGGCTGTTGACACCGATGAGCCAATATTCAATTATGACGGGGAAATAAGGTTTTAGTGGTACACATAACAAATAAACTATTTGAATAAAATGACAACATCAAACACAATAAAAATCATCACATACACCATCGCGACAGTGCTCACCTATGCAGCAATGTCTTATGCCTCAATATGGTTGGAACAGTTGGGGATGCAGAACAACACTTTTGGTAAGTTCTCATGTAGATACATCATTTGGAGCATTCCTGCAATAGTGGCGACATTTGTAATCATTCACCCGCAGAAAAACATTCTTAAGGCACTTGGACTTGACGCTAATCTGCCAAAGGGATTCTTGGTGGCGTTAATCAGCACAATCCCTTTATTTGTCGGATTTGGAATTATGGGAACTCTGCGCGATGGTTGGGACATAGAGTTTTTATGCAGAAAGGCACTCTTTCCCGGTTTCTTTGAAGAGTTCATTTTCCG
>Ga0129317_1001128_pt1 | contig 21531 bp, 23 predicted proteins | sample Cm1ome_FD_94430 | JGI IMG/M metagenome (GOLD analysis project Ga0129317, IMG submission 94430) | Eastern black-and-white colobus group fecal microbial communities from Wisconsin, USA - Cm1105 metagenome | ecosystem: Host-associated > Mammals > Digestive system > Large intestine > Fecal | place... | reverse complement strand
TACGACCAGTATATCAAACATCACTAAATATTACTAGATAATAAAACAAAAAAGTTGACAAAAAAATAAGCCTACTATAAGGCTTCGCGGTACTTTTTTGATTATTGATGTGTCAAACTCCCGAGATTTTTCTTGACTCTTTTCCTGAAACATTCCTATTTTCCTTATTTTTTACAATTTTTCCCGAATTATGTATTGACAGTCCGACGACTTTGGACTAATATATATTAGTATGTTTACATTAAACGTCCGTGTCCGATTTTAATGAAACAAACTATAAATCACAATGTTTGGAGGTGTACGGGTTGGCTAATATTAAATCTGCAAAAAAGAGAATTCTGGTGACAAAGACCAGAAACGAGCGTAATAAAGCAATCAAATCTGCTGTTAAGACTGCTATCAAGAAGGTAGATGCTGCTGTTGTTGCTGGAGATAAGGAAACTGCTGCTGCTGCACTGCTGGCTGCTACTGCTGCTATCGATAAAGCTGCTTCTAAGGGTGTATATCACAAAAATACTGCATCCAGAAAAGTATCCCGTTTAGCAAAAGCTGTTAACGGCATTGCGTAAATAGATAAAAATAAGGAATCCCCGCTGATACCGTCATGTCAGCGGGGATTTTTATTTGATAGAAAATCCCTGTTAATAAAAAGCACTCCGGGCAGGATCCCACTGCGGCACAGTGGAATTCTGTCGCAAATGCGACCCGCAGGCGAAGAATCCTGTGTTGCAGGATGCTTTGTTCCAGTTTTCTATTTCTTACTTTTTCTCCTGGCTGTACTTTACAATCAGAAGCTCCACACCAAGCCGGTCTCCCAGCCTTCCGGTTTTAATAGCCTCCTCTGTGCGAACACACTCCTCCACTGCACTTCTCAGCATTTCCGCAGAAAAGTATTCCCCCTGCCGCAGGCAATTCCGCACCACAAAACTCATGAGTCCTGCCCTGGAGGCAATCTCTCCCTGATCAAAGCCCTGACGCCTGAAATCCTTTACCTGCAAAAGCAGGTGGAACTGCCTGGCAATCAACGCAAGGATCCGCAGCGGCGCCTCCTTTAAAGCCAGAAGATCATAATAAAGCTCCAACGCACGTTTCTGCTTTTTCTCTGCAATGGCATTGATCATATCAAAAATCTTGTTTTCTGTCCGAACGGTACAGATAGCTTCCACATCTTCCCTGGTGATTCCTTCCCTTCCATATACATAAGAAATCAATTTTTCCAGTTCTCTGCTGATATTTTCCATATCATTTCCAGCCCGCTCCAGAAAAAGCTGCATGGCAGAGCGGGTGATCTTCAGATTCTCCTTTTGCAGACCTCTTAAAATCCAGTTAGTGAGGGTCTGTTCATTCTGCCTTGGAAATTCTACGATCTTTCCCTTGGATTTCACCGTCTTATACAGCTTTCCCCGTTTATCCACCTCAGTTTCCACAAAAAGGAACACCGTCTCCTCAGGTGTTCCTTCTCCCAGATAATCTGCCAGCTCCGGAGCCGCATTCTTAAAAAATCCGCTGTCCTCCAGCAAGATCAGACGATGCTCTGCAAAAAACGGCATGGTCTCCGCCTGATCGATCACCTGTGGAATGGAGATCCCTTTCCCCTGATACACATTCAGGTTCATGGTATCCTCAGGGCTGACCAGAGCATTCTTCAGCCGATTCTTATACAGGGTTTTCAAATATGCTTCTTCCCCGTAAAACAGGTAGATGCTCTTAAATTTTCCTGATCTGATATCTTCCTCTATCGTCTTCATAAGCTTTGAAATTATTCTGCCTCCTGAGCAGTCTGCTCCTGATCAAAATTGAGAGAGGAAGTCTTTCCAGTAATCCACTTTTTCAGCTTTTCTGCCTGCTTTTTCATGTTTGTTCCACTGGGATCTACTGCCATAAAAAACAGGCCAAACACCACCACTCCTGCAATAAATTTTACAGTCACCTTTACCAGTTTTTTCATCAGCTTCATGCTATCATCCTCCTGCCCGTTTATTGTTTTGCGTTTCTCTGTTTTTCAGTATAGCACAAAAGCGGCAGGAGGGAAATGAGAATTTTTCCGCCAGTATCCTACCAGTAGCGGCTGGCAGATACCGGGGTATTATAGTCATAATTTGATGTAGTGATGCCGGAAGCTGCATTGGCTGCATGTACGATCTGGCCGCCTCCCATATAGATGGCTACATGGCTGATCCCGCCCCCGTCGCTGTAAAACAGCAGATCACCCGGCTGAATACTTCCAAGATCCACAGCGGTGCCGCCGTAGGACTGATCCGCTGCTGTCCTGGAAAGGCTGATGCCAAAGTTGGCAAACACGGACTGAGTGAAACCGGAACAATCAGCGCCATTGGTCAGGCTGGTGCCCCCATACACATACGGATTGCCGATAAACTGAGTGGCATAATCCACAATCTGCTGCCCGAGTCCGGAGGTCTGCTCCTCCGTCTCCTCCACATATTCCGTTTCCTCTACATACTCCGTCTCTTCTATGTACTCTGTCTCTTCTATGTACTCTGTCTCCTCCGGCACATACTCTGTCTCTTCCGGATATTCTTCCTCTGGTATATACTCGGTTTCCTCCGGCACATACTCTGTCTCCTCCGGATATTCTTCCTCCGGTATGTACTCGGTTTCCTCCGGCACATACTCTGTCTCCTCCGGATATTCTTCCTCCGGTATGTACTCGGTTTCCTCCGGCACATACTCCGTCTCCTCCGGATATTCTTCCTCTGGTATATACTCACTCTCCGGCACATACTCCGTTTCCGGCGTGTATTCCGGTTCCGTCTCCGGGACATACTCCACAGACGCCTCGGGTACATACTCCTCTTCCGGCTCAGAAAGGTTCTTACCTGCCTGACTCTCCGCTTCTAACCTGATCCGTTCCTCCTCCAGGGTCTCTCCCACCGGATAATAGGTCTTATAATCTACATAATAGGCATTTACATATCCATACGCATCGTTTCCAAGCGCCACCTTCATCCAGTCATTGCTGTAGTCTACAACCTCCAGCTCTTCTGACTGGTGCGCTACACCCAGAACTCCCGCCTCCTCTGTGGGCTCTGTCCTGACATTTAGATCCTCCGGATGTACCACCGCTACTCGGTAAGCCACCTGATCTGCGATCCGGTCTGCCTCCTCTCCGGTAGCAAAATATTCTGCCTTCACATAACCGCTGGCATTCCCAGATTGGATCTTCAGCCAATCTCCCTCCTGTCCCAGGACTGTGGCAGAATCCTTGTCATAGAGCTTTGCCACGATCTGAGAATCCGTTCCCGCACTGCTGCGGACATTAATATACTCCTCACACTTGGCGAAAATCAGCTCTCCCTCCAGAGACGTCTCTTCCGTCTCCGCCGTTCCTTCGCCTTCCCGGTCCGTTTCTACAGTCTCAGCTTCGGTTTCTGTCGTTTCCGACACCACCTCCGTCGCCCCTGCCTGCAAACTTCCCACACCTGCAAACATCATACCGGACGCAAGGCAGTAAACGGAAACGCGCAACATTTTTCTTTTCATTACCATTTACCTCCATGTTTCCTATTCCTTAATTATTTCAGAATTATTACAAGATTGTTTCCTGTTTCTTTGCAAGTGTAACAAATTACCGCTTTTCTGTCAATGAATCCAGAAATCTTTCACACTTTTTTCATATTTATGATGGAAATGTGAGGAAACAAAAGGCTGGGATTCTCCAAAGAAAAAACAGGGCAGATACAAAATACCTCCTGCAGAGGTTGGGGTGATCTTCCCGGGAAAACCACCCTGTTTTCCTGGAAAAATCCACCGAACCTGTGCAAGGATCAATCCTTTGCATCCGTCCCGCCTATCTTTTTCTCCCGCTTTCTTCTGGTCATAAGACCGCCGATCCGGCCCGTCTCCTTGGCAGACAGGGATTTCCAGCCCTTTTCCCTCACCTGCTCCAAAAGGCCCAATTCCTCGGCAATCTCGTATTTCATCCGCTCCTGCTCCGGCAAATCTTCCCAGCAGATCTCCTGCTTTTTCTCAAATAATTGTCCTTTCTTCTGAACCTGTCCTTCTTTCATGCTGTGCCATACTCCTTTCCAGTTCTATTGTTTTTCTGGAGTATGACCCTTTCCCGTTCTTTTTATACAGTTCTAAACTGCGCTTTTAAACTGCTCCCAGATATTCCTCCAAACAGACTCCCTGTTCCTGAATCTCTCTGGCCGCCTCTTTTCCCACATAGCGGTAGTGCCATGGTTCATGGATCACTCCGGTAATTTCTGTCTTATCCTCCGGATATCTGCGGATGAAACCATACCGGTATGCATTTTCAGCCAGCCACCCATATACTTGATCCCCGCTGGAATATATGCCGTCTGCATTGATATCCACTGCAATTCCCATCTGATGCTCACTGGTGCCCGGAATCGCCACCCAGGTCTCCGCCTTTTCTCTGGCCTCCTGATCAGAATAGCCCTGCCCCTCATACTCTGCAATCTTCTCCGCCATCAGCTGCTCCTGTTCCTCCCCGGTGCGGTAGCCGGAGGCCACGATGGGATAGACCGACTCTGCTCTGGCAGCATCAAACATCTCCTGCAGCGCTGGATAGATTCTGGCATCCACCTGCTCCCCGTTATTCAGAGTCACCAGATCCACCTGATAATCCTCCGGTATCTGATTCCACCTGTTTACCAAAAGCAGACACCAGGAGGACTCCTGCGGAAAGTCGTTCTCCTGCGTCTGCTCCAGACGGTCTGTATCCTCCTCCCAGACATGGACTCCCAGACCTGCTGCTTCCTGATCTGCAAAATCATTATCACTGACTTTCTCAAAGGCTTCCGTCATCACCTGGATTCCCTGCGCATAGTTTTCCCCGGAAGCCGTTCTTTCCTGCCGTGGATTTGGTCCTCCTGCTTCACTTACGAAATGAAGCCCTGCCGCAGCAGCACCGCCTAAAAAAAGACAGCCTGCCAGAATCCCAATCGCCCTTCCTCTATGATGTTTTTTTCTTTTCATCCCGGTTCCTCCTGTCACTCACCCTGTATGTCCATAAATATTCTGCTTTCGTTTTCAACCCTGCGGACTGTTTTATTGTACTAGATAGGAACCACCCTGTTTTTAACATTCCATTGTTTATTTCCTAAGAAAATCCTAAGATTATCCCTGTGCCTTCCCCGACCGTTCTTCGGCCTTCTCTTCTCTTAAAGCTCTGGTCTCCGGTACCTTAGGGAGGGTGATCGTAAAGGTCACAGTATCCTCCCTGCTCTCTGCCATGATCCTGCCCCCATGGAGGGCAATGATCTCCTTTGCAATGGCGAGTCCCAGTCCGGTGCCACCTGTGTTGGAGCTGCGCGACTCATCCATCCGGTAAAATTTTTCAAAGATAGCTTCCAGCTTGTAGGCAGGAATGGTTTTTCCCTGATTTTGGAAGGTGAGAACCACCCATCCGTCGTCCCTCTCTTCTGCCCGAATCACGATTTCTGTGTTGGGAAAGCTGTAGGAGGCCGCATTCTTCAGCACATTGTTAAACACCCGGGCCAGCTTGTCCGGATCCCCGTAAACCGTCAGGTTCTCATCTGCCTGCAGCACAGCACGGTTCCCCCTGGCTGACAAGAGGGGCGACAGTTCATCACTCAGCTGCACCAGAAGATAGTACAGGTCAATCGGTTCCGGACTGATGGTAATCTGCTGAAGATTATACCTGGTGATCTCAAAAAATTCATTCATCATTTTTTCCAGCCGGCAGGCTTTATCCAGAGAGATCCCCACATATTTGGCCCTCTGTTCCGCTGGAAGCTCCGGTGCCTCCTGCAGCAGGCTGAGATAGCCGATGACCGAAGTCATCGGGGTGCGCATATCGTGGGCCAGATACATCACCAGATCATTTTTCCTCTGCTCTGCCTGAGCGGCTGCCAGAGTCCGGCGGGACAGCTCCTCCTTTACCTCCTTTAATCGCCGCTCCGTCTCCAAAAGCTCCGGAGGAAGCTGTATCTTCCCCTCTTCCTCCAAAAGCTGATCGATTCCTCTGTTCACTGCCTGAAAATATCCGATAAACTCATTGAGAACCTTCCGGATCGCCAGAAAAAACACCAGGCTGAACAGCAGAAGTGCAATGGTATCCGTATTGTTCCGGAAGATCTGATTATACAGGATCATGGCAGAGGTCCAATCCAGTCCAAGCCCTTCCTGAAAAAAACCTACTACCCAGTTTCCGCCCCGCTCCTTCCAAAACAGCAGATAAATGGCAAAAACGATCCCCACCGAAACCAGCACAGTCTGCAAAAGCCGGATATAAAATTTTCGTTTCAAACTGACATACTCCGTCCTGTCTTTTTTCTTTTTACTCATCAATCTTATACCCCACTCCCCACATGGTCCGAATATATTTGGGAGAATCCATGGTATCCCCCATCTTCTCCCTGAGATGACGGATGTGAACCGTTATGGTATTGTTGCTCTTACTGTAATATTCATCCTTCCAGATCTGATGAAACAGCTCCTCCGCGCTGACTGCGCTGCCTTTACGCTCCAGCAGAACCTGAAGGATGGAAAATTCCGTGGGAGTAAGCACCAGAGGTCTTTCATCCAGAAGGCATTCGTGCGTCCTTTTATTCAGCACCAAGCCCCTGTGGGTCAGCACCTCTTCCCTCTGTTCCTCCCTTCCGCTGTTGGCAGGATTGTATTTTTTATACCTGCGAAGCTGCGCCTTCACTCTGGCCACCAGCTCCAGAGGGCGAAACGGTTTCGTCATATAATCATCCGCTCCAAAGGTCAGTCCTGTGATCTTATCCGCCTCCTGATCCTTTGCCGTCAGCATGATCACCGGATAATTGTGCTTCTCCCGGATCCTTTGACAAAGCTCCAGACCGCTCACCTGAGGCATCATAACGTCCAAAACTGCCAGATCCAGTTCCTCTGTCTCGATATGCTCCAATGCTTCTTGAGGATTGTAGCATTTTACCACTCTGAAATTTTCATTCTCCAGGTACACCGCCACCAGATCTACGATCTCTTTCTCGTCATCCACCACCAGTATCTTTTCTTCCACAGCTTTCTCCCTTCTTTCCCTTTGATTTTCTCTATTTCATTTAACGATTTTATCCCTGCGACTCCAGGCCGGCCTTTCAACTGCCGCCCCTCCCGTTTCTGCTCCAGAAAATTTTCTCCGGCTCTGAACAATACCATTTTATCATTGTACCGGACACCTTACAACCAAAATAGTTCTCAAATCCTGTCCCGGGTCTTTACTAAAGCTTTTGTGAAAATTTCCCGGCAAAATAATTCTTGAATCTTATCGGCCTACATGGTAGACTACATAGGAATTAATTTTCTGTGAACTAAATTACAATTTCATTAACAAACGTACTGCTGCACTGTGCAGCAATCCAATTAATATAGGAAGGAAATACTATGTGGAAGGATCAAATCGAGTGGGTGAAGCAAAAACGCCAAAGCCATCTGGCCGGCGGCGGTGAAACCAGAATTCAGCGGCAGCATGAAAGCGGAAAGCTCACAGCCTGGGAGAGAATCCACTGCCTGTTGGACGAACAGTCCTTTGTAGAGCTGAATGGATGTATGGCCACAGATACCTCCGCCTCTGCCTTCGGAAAATATAATTCTTTTCCCGGAGACGGTATCCTCACCGGCTGGGGAACCATTGAAGGCCGGAAGGTGTGCGTGGCTGCGGAGGATTTCACGGTGGTGGGGGGAACCTTAGGAGCCACCCATGCAAAAAAAATGGCGAAGCTCCAGGAGCTTGCTTATAATATGAAAGTTCCCATTATCTTTCTCAACGACAGTGGCGGAGCCCGAATCGAAGAAGGCATCAATGCCCTGTCCGGTTACGGAGAAATTTTTCAGAATCATGTGAAGGCATCCGGCGTCATTCCTCAGATCTGCGCCATCTTAGGACCCTGTTCCGGAGGAGCCTGCTATTCCCCTGCGCTGTGCGATTTTATCTTCTGCGTCAGAGATACCAGCAAGCTGTTTATCACCGGCCCGGCTGTGGTGGAATCCGTGCTTGGCACCCGCCCCACGCTGGAGGAACTGGGAGGCGCCCAGATGCACAGCACTACCAGCGGCGTGGTACATGCCCTGTACAATGATGAATATTCCTGTCTGAAGGGTATCCGGACCTTGCTGTCCTACCTGCCTTCCAACTGCACGAACCTGCCGCCCTGCCGCCCTGCCATCGAGCCGGCTGCACAGGTGCCTCTGGAGGAACTGGTTCCGGACAATCCCAGGAAGGCTTACGATATGCACCAGGTGATCCAGCAGATCACAGATGATATTCCCTTTTTTGAAATCCATAAGCACTTTGCCCCCAATGCCATTGTAGGGTTTGGATATCTGAATGGAAGAGTCACCGGCATCATTGCCAATCAGCCCCTGCAGTCAGGAGGCTCTTTAGACTGTGACGCCTCTGACAAGATCGCCCGTTTTATCCGGTTCTGCGACTGTTTCCACATTTCTCTTCTGACCCTTGTGGATGTACCCGCCTTTCTTCCCGGAAAAGATCAGGAACAGAAAGGGATTATCCGTCACGGCGCAAAGCTGCTGTACGCCTACTCGGAGGCCACTGTCCCAAAGGTGACCCTGATCATGCGCAAGGCCTACGGAGGCGCCTACATTGCCATGAACAGCAAAACCATGGGAGCAGACTTTGTCTATGCCTGGCCCATCGCAGAGATTGCCGTGATGGGGGCAGAAGGGGCGGTGAACATCCTCTACAAAAAGAAACTGGCCAGCGCTCAGGATCCTGCTGCTGCCTTTCAGTGTCTGAAGCAGGAATACGAAGAAAATTTCTTAAATCCGGAAATTGCAGAGAACAAGGGCTTTGTCGATGAGGTCATTCTTCCCCATGAGACCAGAAGCCGTCTGATCAGTGCCTTTGATTTTCTGGAACTGCGCAAGGAATTCCAATGCAGTTCCGGGTTTGAGAAAAAACACGGCAACATTCCACTGTAGCCATTCCCAACAATCTTTTCAGGAGAACAATTATGATTTTTTCAACGTATCAATTTATATTTTTATTTTTACCCATTACCTTTGCTGTTTACTTTGCATTAAATCACTTTAAACAGCATTCCGTAGCCAAGATCTGGCTGGTGGTCTGCTCTCTGTACTTTTACGGACAGGGCAGCCCGGACTTTTTCCCTTTCTTCCTTGCCAGTATCACCGGCAACTACATCATCGGAAGCACCATGTCCCGCCTGGAGGGAGAACAGTCCCTTCAGAAAAAACTGCTGCTGGCCCTTGGTCTTGCTGGAAATATCGGTCTTTTAGGCTACTATAAGTATACGGATTTCTTTATTGAAAACTACAACCTGATTACCGGAAGCGACTATGCCTTAAAACACATTGTGCTGCCCATCGGTATTTCCTTTTTTACCTTCCAGCTCATTGCATTTCTGGTGGATTCCTACCGGGGAGAAACAAAACAGTATGACTTCGTAAACTATCTGCTGTTTATCACCTTCTTCCCTCAGCTGATCGTTGGCCCCATTATCCACCACGGCGAAATCGTTCCGCAATTTGAAAATCGGGAAAATCTGAAAATCAACTATGACAATCTGGCCAAAGGGCTGTTTCTTTTTTCCATTGGCTGCGCAAAAAAGATTTTGCTGGCTGACCCTATGACCACCAATGCTCAGGAGTTTTTTAATAACGTAACAGCAAATTCCGATCTGCTGCTCACCTGGTTTTCCTCTATTGAGTACACCATCTCCTACTACTTTGACCTGTCCGGATATGCAGACATGGCCATTGGACTGGGCTGGATGTTTAACATTGCCATTCCCCAGAACTTTGACTCTCCCTACAAGGCGCGGAACTTCCAGGATTACTGGAGAAGATGGCACATGACCCTCTCCCGTTTCTTAAGCAACTATATTTTCCGCTCCGTCTACAAAAAAGACTGCAAGTGGAGAAACTATTACATCGCCACCATGGTCACCTTCTTTGTCTCCGGATTCTGGCACGGAGCAGGCTGGACTTTTGTGGTGTGGGGACTGATCAACGGCTTCTTCGTATGCGCAGCCTCCTGGATGAAGCGGCGGAATCTGAAGTTCCCCTTCTTCATCGCCTTCCCTCTGACGGCTCTGGGGGTAATCCTGGTCCGGGTGCTGTTCGTATCCAATACCTTTACAGATGCCTGGAACGTGTATCTTGGGATGGTAAACTTCTCCTCCCTGGGAACCACTGTCTCTGAGGCCCTCTCCTCTGTATGGCACTTTATCATCTGGCATAAATCCAGCGGTCTGCGGCTGCTCATCGGCATTATCATCTGCTGGTTCCTGCCAAACTCCAAGACCATGACAGAGAAATTCAAAGCCAATATCTGGACTGTACTTTATGCAGCTGTGCTGATGCTGCTGTGCATTATGCAGATGAATAAAGTCGTACAATTTTTGTACTTCCAGTTCTAAGGAGCAATGATCTATGAAAAAGAAAGTATGGATATCAATATTTTTTATAATACTGTTTGCCGGAATTGCCGGCTATATGGGCTTAAATTACGCGGTGGATCCTCTGGGCTACTTTACCGTAAAAAAAGGCACAGAGCTATACGATGCTGATCAGTATGCCCGGGCCATCAAAAGCCAGTATGTCCATGAACATGCAGACACCATCCAGGGCGCCGTCATCGGCGGCTCCAAATCCGGCGTCTTAAGCACCGAACTTCTGTCTCAGTACACCAGAAAAAATTACTATAACTTTTACGTTACCATGGGGAACTTTGCAGACTATCTCACCTACTCCACCTATCTTCTGGAGAACACGGATATCTCCGAGCTGACCCTGCATCTAAGCAGCTTTGAGGTTCGGTCCTACAACCGGGAAAACCGTTCCTCCAATTATAAAATTCCTGCCATTGTAAATGGAAACAGCTGGGACCGTTTTACGGAGCTGTTAAGCTACCTGATGTCGGATCTTTCCACTGTGGCGGAGACCATTGCAGACGGCAACGCTCAGGACACCTGGGCCGCCGCCAATGAGCTGTCCACCGGAGAGCGCATCTGGTTTAAGGAAGACGCTGCTTTTGAAAAAAATCCCGAAAAAGCCACCAAGAGCCGGGTACTGGGAAAACTGGAACAGAATCTGAAAAAAGCTTTTAACGGAAGCGCCAACAGCTTCCCTGCCTTTGACGACAACATTGCTGCTCTTCGAAAGATCAAGGCCCTCTGCGATGACCACGGCGTTACCTTAAAAGTAGTTATCGGCGCCAGCTTTATCGGCGAGCGTGACACCTTTGAGTGCGAACGGTACTACTCCTATTTAAGCCAGATCGTGGATATTACCGATGTGTGGCTCTTTGACGATTTTAATGATGTGAACTTAAATCCCTACAACTTTGTAAACCGGAACCACTATTCCAACGCAGTGGCCGACCTGATAGTCAACACTATGTACGGAAAAGATAGCCATGAAGGCTTTGGGGTCTACCTGACCAGCGACAACATCTACGCCTACCTGGATCAGCGCCGGGCAGACTTCCAGCGCTACAAAGAAGAATTTGAAACCACCGGCACCATCGCTCTCCAGGGCATGGAAGACGAAAGCTATATTCCGAGATTTTAGAGTATACTGCAGCAGCCAGTTAAACGAAAGAGGGAGCTGTAAAACACAACCAGCCCGCAGGCACTTGACAGCCGGGGGACTCTTCCCCCGTCAGTTGCCGCAGCTGCTGCTGTTTTACAGCTCCCTCCTTTTATTTTAAACATTTCCCCGGATTTATCGGACCATCTTTTCTCCTTTCATCCTTTCTGCTCTCACGCCTTCTCCTCTCAGCTTTTCATCTTTGGTTCAAATACCAGACTGGCCAGATAGGACAACACCAGCGCTGCACTGATCCCCACTGCGCTGGCCTGGAAGCCGCCCATAAAGATCCCTAAGAATCCTTCTTTGTCCACTGCCTCTTTCACACCCTTCCACAACAGATTCCCAAATCCCAGAAGCGGAACTGAGGCTCCTGCTCCTGCATACTCCTGAAAGGGTTCATATAAGCCCACAGCTCCAAGCAGCGCCCCGGCACACACCAGGATCACCATGGTTCTTCCCGGCAGCAGCTTAGTCTTTTCCAACAAAATCTGCACCAGCGCACAGATCAGTCCTCCTACCCAAAATGCATTGATATAATCCATAAGTCTTCTCTCCTTATTCCTACACAGGGGACAGGACAGCTGTCCTTGATACCCGGATGCAATCACTCTACATGCTCCAACACGACTCCGTGGGCAATCCCCGGCACCGGCTGCCCCTCATTAAAGCTGATGGGCGATAGTAATGCTCCTGTAGGCAAAAACAGAACCCGTTTCCAGATCCCCCGGGCCAAAAGCGGAAGAATATAGGCTGCCAGAGTCACCGCACTGCACCCGCAGCCGCTGCCTCCGGAGTGGGTATCCTGAGTCTCCTGATCATAGATCTCAATTCCGCAGTCCATATGATTTTCCCGGATATCATACCCTTCCCTGGAAACCAGGTCAATCAAAATCTTCTGACCCACATATCCCAGATCTCCGGTAATGATCTTGTCATAATCCGAAGGCTCTCTGTCAAAATCCCTGAAATTCTGTACAATCACCTGGCAGGCTGCCGGCGCCATGGCTGCTCCCATATTCATAGAATCTTTTATCCCGTAGTCTATAATCTTCCCCGTAGTGATACCGCTGATCCGCACACTCCCATGCTTTTTGGACAAAATAAAAGCACCGCTTCCCGTCACAGTCCAGGTAGCAGAGAGAGGACGCTGATTCCCATATCCCAGGGGAAAGCGAAACTGCTTCTCTGCACTGGCAAAGTGACTGGACGTCAATGCCATCACATAATCTCCATAACCCCCGCAGATGGTCATGGCTCCCAAAGAAAGAGCCTCCCCGCAGGTGGAGCAGGCTCCATACAATCCAAACAGAGGGATGTCCAGAGTCTCCAGACCAAAGGAGGTGGCTATCAGCTGTCCCAAAAGATCCCCTGCAAAAATATAGCGGATCTGGGCAGGCAAAAGCCCGGCTTTCTCCAATGCAAGCTGCGCTGCCTTCTTCTGCATGGTGCTCTCCGCCAGTTCCCAGCTCTCCTGCCCCATCATGGGATCTTCACAGACAAGATCAAATTTCCCCCGCAAGGGTCCCTCCTCTTCCTTACTGCCCACAACAGAGGCACTGCTGATAATATACACCCCCCGGTCCAGGAGAATACTCTGTTTTCCCGTCATTTTATCCATACCTGTTTCCTCGCTTTACACTGTTTTCTCCTAGTATGGATCATTTTCCGGAAACTATCCCTGATTTTTTTCAAATCCATGGATCCAGTCGGAATACCGGTAATAGATCAGATAGATCACAGAGCTGATCCCCCAGGTAAGAGGATAGGCCCAATAAATGTAAACCAGATCATGCTTTACTTTCATCACAATAGTAATGTAACAGATCCGCAAAACACACCATATGGCCAGCATTATGAACATGGGCACAAAGGCTTTCCCGGCCCCTCTGCACACAGCCGCTATGGCATGGGAATATGCCAGAAGGCAGAAAAACAAGGCTTCAATCCTTGCCTGTCTTGTCCCTATGGCGATCACCTCCGGATTATCACTGAACATCCGGATCAGATAGGGAGCTGCCGCATAGATGGCAACTCCTATAAGTTCTGCGCAAATCACAGAGGACCAGATTCCGAAATTCGCTCCTTTTTTCGCCCGTTCGTGCTCCCTGGCTCCCAAATTCTGTCCGATAAAAGTAGTCAGTGCCATGGTAAAGCTGTTCACCGGAAGGAACGCAAATCCTTCAATCTTGGAATAGGAACCATAGGCAGCTGTGGCCAGCTTTCCAAAAGAATTAATATTGGTCTGCACAATTACATTTGCCAGACCGATCACTGAATTTTGGATTCCGGCCGGAAACCCGTAATGAATGATTTCTCTCATCATTCTTCCGTCAAACCGAAGCTTCTTCAGTTCCACCTGATAGAGAGTTCCTTTTTTGCACAGATGAACCAGGCAAAGGATCATGCTGACTGCCTGAGAAATGATAGTAGCCACTGCAGCAGCCCAGACTCCCCAGCCAAAACCGCCGATAAAAAGAAGATCCAGCGCAATATTTAACAGAGAAGAAATAATCAGATAGTAAAGGGGACGCTTGCTGTCTCCCAGCGCATTCATAATACTTTTGCAGTTATTATATTCTACCACTGCAAAAACTCCAAGAAAGTAATACCGGAAATACTCCACCGCCTGAGGCATCACATCCGGATCTGTATCCATCCACTGCAGCAGCACCGGAGTAAACACCACCCCCGCCACAGTCAGAAAAACACCGCAGACGATTCCCAAGGCGATAGTGGTATGCACTGCCCGGGACACTTTTTCATAATCCCTTGCTCCAAAATATCTGGAGATCACCACCCCTGCTCCCATTGCCGTTCCAATAAAAAAACTGGTCAGCAAAAAAATTAAGTTTCCGGAAGAACTCACTGCCGCCAGGGCTTCTGTTCCCAAAAACTTACCTACGATCAGCGTATCTGCTGTATTATAAAACTGCTGAAACACCTGACTCAAAAATATCGGAATGGCAAACTCCAAAATCAAACGATAGGGATTTCCTACCGTCATATTTTTCACACTGTCCTTCATTTTAATTCTCCTCTGTCACGTTGTCTAATGTAATACTGCAAAAGAATACCCTGAAAAAGCACTTTGCAGCGTTACTTTAGCATAGCACAATTATCATCGGTTGTAAATATTCCAACGGAAAAACGCCCGGGGTTACCGGGCGTCTTTCGGGAAAGAGAAAAAATTAAAATGTTTTGAGGGAGTACTTCGCAGCGTGTGGGAGCTGCGAAGTGTGAGTTATGAAACATCTTAGCTTCTTGCTAAGATGTTATTAGTATATCCGGAAAATATGTTTAAAATGTGTCCAAAGGCTAAAGGATTTATGAATTTCTTCCCCTCTTTAAAAAGAAAAAAAGAATTAATTCTTAAGAAACAGAGGATATCTTAGATATTTCCGATTATCAGGAAACCATTCTGCAAAAAAACACAGCTGTCCAAACCTCCGTATACAAAACCGCGCGGAAACAATGGAACTGAATAGAAAAAACAAAATCTGCCATACTGTTAAAAAAGGAATTTTTTATGCACAAACAATTATTCTGCAAACAAAGGAGGCGGATTTTCTTGCAGCAACCACAAAATCCCAAAGAAATGTTTAAAACGCAGCAGTTAAACCAGGCTAAGAAACAGGCCAGGGATAAAAAATACAATGACTATGTAAAACAGGTCACCCCCACCCACAATCTGTTTCTCAATATGATGAAAGCCTTTCTTGTGGGAGGCCTGATCTGTGTCCTTGGACAGCTTCTTCTGAATTATTTTACCTCCGGTGGACTGGACAAGGAAACCGCCGGAAGCTGGTGTTCTCTTCTCTTAGTTGCTTTGAGCGTCCTTCTCACCGGCCTGAATCTGTATCCGAAGCTGGCAAAATTTGCGGGAGCCGGAACCCTGGTTCCCATCACCGGCTTCGCCAACTCTGTGGCTGCCTCTGCTATTGAATTTCAAAAAGAAGGACAGGTCTTTGGCATTGGATGTAAAATCTTTACCATTGCCGGTCCGGTGATCCTCTACGGTATCGTCTCCAGCTGGCTGTTAGGTTTGATCTATTGGGCTCTAAAGTTCCTGGGCATCATCGGCTGAGTAAACGGAAAAGAACGGAAAATCATAACGGAAAAACGCCCGGGATTACCGGGCGTTTTTCGGGAAAGAGAAAAAATTAAAATGTTTTGAGGGAGTACTTCGCAGTGTGTGGGTGCTGCGAAGTGTGAGTTATGAAACATCTTAGCTCCTTGCTAAGATGTAATTAGTATATCCAGAATTTGTGTTTAAAATGTGTTTAAAGGATAAAGGATTTATGAAGAACCTTTCTAAAAAATGATGGTTTTCTAAAGAATGGAAAAGAATCTCCGAAAGACGGTCTCTAAGGGGATCCTCTAAAGGCTGCCCAAGGCCATTGCTTATCAGAAATTATTGCAGCCTCTTTTTCTGTATAACCGTTTCCACATAATTCCCCTTTCCTCTTTTCAAAATATTCTCTGTGATGATCCAGCCAGATCTCCTCAAATTCTATTCTATTTCATCTTTCAGCAGGGAAAATGCTTCCCCAATATCCGCTCCTGACAGATATACAAGGAGCTCCGCCCCGGCAAAGGAAAGCGTACCGGGCGCAAGCACCAAAGCTGCCATCCCTGCTGCTCCCAAAGTCCAAAGGGGCAGCAGCAGCCCTGCCAGATAGTGAGAGAGACTTAAGGAGCTACGGCAGATACATACCGACAGGATTCCCTTTCTTTGAAAGACAATCTCTCCTGCCGGCACTTTCCCAAACAGCCGCCATCCTATGCCATGAAGCCCTTCGTGCAGGAACACACACAGGACGGCTCTGGTGATGAGCAGCGCCCAAGATCCGCTTCCCTCTGCACTGCTCACTCTCCTGTAAGGAAATAAGTATCCGTGATACAGTCCGAAAAGCAGAAGCATCAATGGCAGTGCAAAGAGCAGTCCTTTTATCTGCCTTTGGATCCCTCTTCCCATATCTTTTTCTTACAAAAAGAGCTGCGCAATAAGGATCACAAACCAGACAACCAGCAAAAAACCGTCCATGTGGGCCAGCAGCTGCAGCGGTCTGCTCTCCGGCAACTTCCCGCCGAAAATGGGATTTTCAGAATATACGCAGTTGCCAGCCAGGATCAGCAGGGAATAATTGGATGCAAGGTTGCCATTTCCTTTCGATACTGCAAAGAAATACCCTGCAAAAGCAAGAAAGATAGCTGGCAGCATGACTGCGTGATTGGATAAGATAGATTTTGTTTTCATAAGAATGACCTCCTGTTGTTGTTTTGTTTTCTTGACATCACTATAACAGACAGGAGGTCCTATGGCTCATTTTTTACATGAATTGTCCGTTTCGCTTCATGAACGGTCATATTTTTATGTTACACTCTGTTTTTGCTGTGCGTTATACTCTGTCTTGGCTCTTCTGGAGAGAGGACATTCCTCCCCATTATCCAGGATCACCGCCTGGCGCTTCAGATCCACTGCCCGAATCCGGCTTCGGTTCACCAGAAAGCCTCTGTGACACCGCCAGAAATCTTCTCCCATCTCTTCTGCAAAATGCTCAAGGCTGCTGTTAAATTCCAGCAGCTCCTCATCCAGATGCAGACAGAGGGTGTGCTTAAAGCCCAGAGCCTCGAAATAGAGGATCTCATCCACCGGAATATGGCGGACGGTGTCAAATAACCGGATCGTACAATAGTTTCCCTTCTTCGGCTGTTCACTGATCAGACGCTGCTGTATGCTCATCAGACACTCCCGGACCCGGACAGCCATTGCATCATAATCTCCTTTTACAATATAATCCAACGCCTCCAGCCGCAAGCGAAAGGTTTCAAAAGCCAGATCGTGATGCGCTGTAATAAATACAATAAAGCCCCTGGGATCGTGAAGTCTTAATCTCTGGGCCAGCTCCAGTCCGCTCATCCTCCCCGGGAAATCAATGTCAAGAAAGTATACCGCCGGTATAGTATCCTGCATTTGCAGGTCTAACAGCTTTTCAGGGGTATCCGCCCTGCGGACAGGCCCCATATCTCCGTTCAGTATAACGATCTGTTTTGAAATAATGTGTTCCAGCCGGTCACTGATCCGCTCTTCATCATCACATATATAAATCGGAATCATCTTTCTCCTATCCGCCCATCACCTTCTCTGAGCACAATGGGGGCGCTCCTTTCTCTCAGTTCTCCTCCTACGCTGCCGGAAGCCTCAGCTCCTGCACAAAGTAACCGTCCTTCAAGTAGGTTCTGGTAACGCAGCCTCTGCATCTGGACACAATGCGCCGATAGCTGGTCAGTCCTGTTCCCCTGCCCTTTCCCTTTGTGGTATATCCCTTCCGGGAGATGCCAGAGAGCTCCGGCGTTTTTTCATAATTATTGGAAACTGCGATATACAGTTCCTTTTCTTCCTGCAGCAGAACGATCCGCACCGTTCCCTCTGCCTGGGGCACTGCCTCCATCGCATTGTCAATCAGAATCCCCAGACTCCGAAGCAGATCTTCTGTTTCCATAATCACTGGGGCATTCACTGGTTTAAGCACCTCCAGCACAGACCGGATCCCTCTTTTCCGCATATCTGCCAGCTTTGCAGTCAGCAGGGAGCGCAGCGGATAGAGCCCGATATTGTTCAGGCCGTCCATCTGCTGGATCTCCTGTCCCAGCTTTTCATCAAAATAACTGCTGGTCTTTCTCATAAAATCCTGGATTCCCGCAAGATCTCCTTCTTCTGCCTGCAAAGTAAGGCCGGAAAACAGGTTGGTAAAATCATGGCGGAAGGCCCGGATCTCCTGCTGCAGTTCTTCCAGAAGGGCCATGTGGGCCTGATGCTGGGCAATGGTCTCCTCCTGGGCCCGGATCTTATCCTGTCCCGCCGCATACATTGCCAGAAACTGCACCCAGAACAGAGCTGCCACGATCAGGGCGAAAAAGAAAACATTGTAGCCGATGCCCGGAGTCGTATCCGGATACAGCCAGCTTAACACCTCCCAGACGCACATCAGTCCGAAGCTGAACAATAAGGTGCCCGCTGCCCAGGACTTTCTGGAAAACAGATGGGAAAAATACCGGTAAAAACTGCTCTTTCTCAGAACCGGCACAACGATCCCCGCTGCCAGCAGCACTGCCATATAGGGAATATAGATGGTAATAAACGTATACAGATACATACCGCCAAATGTGGGGCTGTAATAGGAGGTCACCTCCATCAACACAGAATTCACCGTATAGGCGATAAAATTCCCCAAAAATGCTGCGGCTAATCCCTGCCAGAAATCGGCTCTCAAAAATCGGCGCAATACGAAGGCCAGCACAATGGCGTGCAGCAGATTCCCCAGTGTGCCGTTGAAAAGATTGATGATATTTTCATACTTAAAGATATCCATCTGCATATTGGCCACAGCGATCCCTGCCACCATCAGACCATTTGCCAGCAGGTAATAAACCGTATAGATCAAGCCGGGAAGGGCTTTTATCTTTTTCCCCATGATCCCGGATGCCAGAACGTACAGCCCGGCTCCAAAACATACATAGCCAAACCCGGCTGAAAACAGCCGAAAAGAAAGCGGCATAACCATATCCTCCTACATACCCAAAAATCCGTACTCATTATAGCGGATGCTTTTTTTTAATGCAATACACAAAAAAAGTACCGCCCTGGGAAATTTTCCTGCATTGTCATGCTTTCCTAGGGGCAGCTTCTGATCGCCTCCTGCTCCAGCTTCACTCCCTTTTCCTGCATATACAAAAGCATCTCCAGATCCGCTCCCTCCCCTGCCTGTTCTTTCTCGACCAGAAGTTTCAGCCCTTTTTTATCATTGTCTGTCAGTTTCCTGGTATAGTTCCCGTAGGTCTCCAGCTTCCGGATGCCCATGTGATATGTACGAAAAGGGATCTGGGGCTTTTGGCACAGATCCAGATAGATGCGAAAGCCCCCTACATCAATATCTCCGAAAGGAAGATATCTGGCATCCGGAAACTGCCGGTATACCCGGAGCAGCAGGAAAGCTCCATTTGTGATGTTCGTTCTTCTCTAACTGTGTTATCGTTTGCTCACGGATGGTAATATTCCTTTTTAATTTAAATTATAAACGATGGGATGTAAAAGGTACACGGATTTTTTAATAGAACCTTTTTGCCTTCTTTATCTGCATAATATTTTATCCATGCTTTTTCCTCTGGCAAGTTCATCTCTTCCTTTGTCCAGACAGCATATTTTCTCCTTCAATGGTTCTTCCATATTTTTCACCCATCCCCATTCATTTTTCATCTATCTCCTCCTCAGTCTTTTTAATCAGGAAATTTTCAAATAAAACCTATCATAATCCAAACAATTCTTTTGTCTTCTCCATTCTTTCCGCAATCGGCACTCCAAATGGACATCTTGGTTCACATTCGTGACAATCCACACATTCTGACGCATGATGCTCCAGCAATTCATAATGAGACCTTACTGTAGCAGGTACTTCTGACTGCATGATCGCAAGATCATAGTATTTATTAATCATTGCAATATCAAGCTCTGCCGTGCAGGGCTTACAGTGTCCACAGTAGGTACATTCTCCTCTATAAGAATGAAGAGGCGCATTTGCAAGTACAGATCCATAATCTTTTTGCTCATCAGAGGCATTCTCGTAACTGATGGCTTCATCAATCTGCTCTTTCGTATCATAGCCGCATAAAATGGATGCGACGCCTGGACGGGTGAGGGCATAATGGATGCACTGCACTGGTGTGAGGCGTACTCTGAATGGAGAACGTTTCTCGTCAAACAGACGTCCCCCAGCAAACCCTTTCATAACAGTGATGCCAACATTGTATTCTTCACAAAGCTTATATAATTCAGATCTTTCCACATTGATCCCTGAAAGCCCCTCTTCATATCTGTAACTTTCTTTCAAAAGTTCGTCTAAATCCTGTCCCGCCGGCAACATGTCAAATGCAGGATTCACACTAAAAAGAAGCATCTCGATCAATCCTGATCTGACAGCCAGTTTTGCTGTTTCAGGATTATGAGAGCTCATTCCTATGTGTCGGATTACTCCTTTTTCTTTCATTTCTTTTACATATTTTAAAAAATCAGAATCCTGAAGCTTATTCCACTCTTCTACCGTATCTACATAGTGTATCATACCCAGATCTATATAATCTGTCTGAAGCCTTGTCAGCAGATCTTCAAAAGCCGGTTTCACATATTTCATCTCTCTTGTACGGACATACTGTCCATTCTGCCATGTGGAGCCAAAATGCCCCTGTACATACCAGTTCTCTCTCTTCCCCAGCATGGCTTTTCCTATAATATTCCGGGACTTAGGATCTGGCATCCAGCAGTCAATAATATTGATTCCTTTTGCATTCGCATACTTCATCAGCTCGATAGATTCCTCCTCCGGATGACGTTCCAGCCACTCTCCGCCAAATCCTATTTCACTGACATAAAGTCCGGTTTTTCCAAGTAATCTTTTTCTCATATCTTCCTTTATCCTCACTTTCTCCGATATTCCTTTTTATTTTCTTCTATCATCTTTCTGAAAACACGCCAAAGTTTTTTAACTGCTGCACCTTCATCCGGAATCTCACATCCCCCCTTCCTTCCCCGATCACAGAACCGCTTTCCTTCGTTACCACCGGAAGAACGGTAACCGCAGCGCAGATTCATACGCCATTTCCGGCATTTTCCCTCGAAGTACTTTATAAATTCTTCCGTTGTCACAATCCGCTCTGCACTTGAAAGCTTCTTTGCCCCCCTGGGCTCAAGGACTTATATTTTGTTCACCTTATTTTTATGGTTGCAAATCGGTGGCAGCTAAATGGAAGCTTGTACCTTAAAGCCTGTCAGATCGCCTATTTCCGAACAAGAAGAGCGATAGTCTCCACATGTCCTTTCGCTGGAAACACCAAAAAGCTTTCTTTTTAATTCTTCCAGGGTTTCATTGAGATTGGCAATCGTGGTCCGGAGTTCTTTTACTGTAGTACGAAGATCCTGTATGGTCTCTT
>Ga0129317_1001127_pt1 | contig 21548 bp, 21 predicted proteins | sample Cm1ome_FD_94430 | JGI IMG/M metagenome (GOLD analysis project Ga0129317, IMG submission 94430) | Eastern black-and-white colobus group fecal microbial communities from Wisconsin, USA - Cm1105 metagenome | ecosystem: Host-associated > Mammals > Digestive system > Large intestine > Fecal | place... | reverse complement strand
CATTCTTGTGATTTGGAAAGGAGAGTGAGCGGCGATGAAGAAGGAGCTTTGGAAAATTTTGCCCCAGCGGGCGCAGGAGGCCCATGCCATTGCTGATTTTCTCGGACTTCCGCCGCTTGCCGCCTCGGTGCTCGCCGCGCGGGGATACGGCCCTGAATCGGCGAAGGCACTGCTCTCCTGCGAAGATGTGCTTTGTGACCCCCTTCTGATGAAGGACCTCGACCGCGCCGCCCAGACGGTTGCGGAAACAGTTGCCGACGGCGGGATGATCTGCATTTATGGCGATTATGACTGTGACGGTGTGACCTCGACGGTTATGCTCAAGCACTATTTTGACGCCATTGGGGCGCGAAGCTGCTATTATATTCCGCACCGGGAACGGGAGGGTTACGGCCTGAACATTCCGGCGATTGACGAACTGCACCGGCTGGGGGTCGATCTGATCCTTACGGTCGATAATGGGGTGACCGCTGTTGAGGAGATCGCCCATGCCTATTCCCTTGGGATGCGGGTCGTCGTTACCGACCATCACCGCCCCGGACCGCGCCTGCCGGAAGCGGAAGCGGTGGTTGATCCGCACCGTTCCGACTGCGGGTATCCATTCAAAGAGCTTTCCGGCGTTGGGGTGGCCTTCAAGCTGCTCTGCGCTCTCGAGGGGGAGTGGGGAGAGGCGCTGCTCGAGCAGTATGCCGACCTGCTTGCCATCGGAACGGTGGGGGATGTGGTGCCTCTGACCGGAGAAAACCGCCTTTTTGTCACCCGGGGCCTCGGAATGCTGACAGAGAGCGACCGCCCCGGAATCCGCGCGCTGCTGGCCTCCGCCGGACTTGAGGGCCGGGTGCTGAACGGGGATTCCATCGCGTTTGGGCTTGCCCCCCGCATCAATGCCGCCGGCAGGCTCGATTCGGCCGATACGGCGGCGATGCTGCTGCTGACCGAAGATGATGAGGAAGCCGCCGAGCTTTCCGGGCAGCTCGAAGAGCTGAATTCCGTCCGCCGGTCGGAAGAAAAGAAGATTGCCGATTCGATTGCGGAACAGATTGCGGCCGACCCTTCTCTGACCTGCCGCCGGGTCCTCGTCTTTTCGGGGGAGGGCTACCACGCCGGCGTGGTTGGCATCGTCTGCTCCCGGCTGGTGGAGCGGTTCGGCAAGCCCTGCCTGATTCTTGCTGTGGACGGAGCCTCCGCCAAGGGATCAGGACGCAGCGTCGAGGGCTTTTCCCTGATTGAAGCGGTCGCTGCCTGCCACAGCCTGCTGGCCCGCTACGGCGGGCATCCGATGGCGGCGGGCCTCTCGCTTGAGACGAAAGAGATTCCGGCCTTCCGCGAGGCCATTGAACAGTATGCCGCCGGACATTGCCCCGAGATGCCGCTGCCGAAGCTGACGGTGGATGCGGTTGTTTCTCCCGACCAGCTTACCGTGGAGGAGGTCGCGCGCCTCTCCTGCCTTGAACCGTTCGGCAGCGCGAATCCTTCGCCGACGGTGATGCTTGACGGGATGCGGCTCGAACGGATCATCCCTCTCTCGGAGGGGAAGCACTGCAAGCTGCGGCTTTCTCGCGGAAATGCTTCGGTGCAGGTCCTCTGCTTTTTTACCAGGCCGGATCAGATCGAGGCACTGCCCGGAGATCTGATCGACGCGGCCTGCTCGGTTTCGATCAACGAGTATCAGGGACAGCGCAGCGTTTCTCTGCGCTGCCGGGACTATCGCCTGCATGGCTGCGATCTCGAGGCGCTCTGGCGCGGGGAACAGCGGTATGAGCGTTATCTGCGCGCTGAGAATCTGGCGCAGGATATGGTTCCGAGCCGGGAAGAAACGGCGGTCATCTACCGCTATCTGCGGCAGAAGAAAACACTTTCCCTTTCTGCGGAGGCGCTCTTCTGCCAAATCGTCCGCGAAACCCCGCTGGACTACGTGCGGTTTCGCATTGCCCTTTCGGTGATGCTTGAGCTGGGCCTGTTGGAAAAGAAACCCTGCGGAGAGGGCGAATGCCTCTCGGTGGTTCCCTGCGCTGCGAAGGTTCGGCTTGAAAATTCATCGATCCTGAAGGAGCTTGTTGCTGCAATATGAGCGATCAAAACGAAGGCTATTCCCTTACCTTTGAGGAGCTTCAGGACTTTATCCGGCAGTCCGGCAAAAATTATAATCTGGAGCTCATCGAGAAGGCTTATTCCCTTGCCGCCGCCGCCCATGGGGAGCAGAAGCGGCGCTCGGGGGAGCCGTATATTATCCATCCGCTCGCCGTTGCCAAGATTCTCGTCGAGTTGGGAATGGACAATGAGTCGATTGCCGCGGCCCTTCTGCACGACGTGGTGGAGGATACCGGCGTTCCGCTCTCTGATATTGAAAAACAGTTCGGCCATGAGATCGCTCTGCTCGTCAACGGCGTGACCAAGCTGGGCCGGATTCCCTATACCTCAAAAGAGGAGCAGCAGGCCGAAAATCTGCGCAAGATGCTTCTGGCTATGGCGCAGGACATCCGGGTGGTCATCATCAAGCTGGCCGACCGCCTGCACAACGCGCGTACTTTTCAGTATCTGCCCGATGAGAAGCGGCGCTACAAAGCGCTTGAGACGATGGAGATATATGCTCCCATCGCCGACCGGCTTGGCATTCGCCGCATCAAGGAGGAGCTGGAGGATACTTCCCTGCGCTACCTCGACCCGATCGCCTATGAGGAGATTGAAAGCCAGCTTACGGCGCGGGAGGAACGGCAGAAGTTTCTGGCCAGCATCAAGCAGCGGATTTTCGACCGGGTCAAAGCCGAGCACCCCAATGCCTATATCGAGGGCCGCGTCAAGAGCATCTACGGGATCTACCGCAAGGTCTATATGCAGGGGCGCGCTTTCGACGAGGTCTACGATATCTACGCGGTGCGGATTATCGTTGATTCGGTGATCGAATGCTACAACATTCTCGGCATTATCCACGACATGTTCCGCCCGATCCCCAACCGTTTCAAGGACTATATCTCGACCCCGAAGCAGAACATGTACCAGTCGCTGCACACCACCGTGTTCGATAAGGAGGGCATCCCCTTCGAGACGCAGATCCGAACATGGGAGATGCACTACACCGCCGAATACGGCATCGCCGCCCACTGGAAGTATAAGGTCGGCATTCAGGGCAAGGACAAGCTCGAGGAGCGCCTCGCCTGGGTGCGCCAGCTTTTGGAGAATCAGCAGGAAGGCGAGGACGCGGAGGAGATCGTCCGCTCGATCAAATCGGACATTGCCCCAGAGGAGGTTTTTGTCTTTACTCCGAAGGGGGATGTCATCAGCCTGCCCGCCGGGGCTACGGTGCTCGACTTCGCATATGCGATCCACTCGGCGGTCGGAAACCGGATGGTTGGGGCAAGGATTGATGGAAAGATTGTCTCGATTGATACGCCGGTGCAGACCGGTATGATCGTCGAAATCATCACCTCCAACTCCAAAACGCAGGGCCCCAATCGGGACTGGCTCAATATTGTCAAGACTACCGAGGCCCGCAATAAAATCCGCAGCTGGTTTAAGAAGGAACGCCGGGAAGAGAACATCGCCGAAGGCATCGCGATGATCGAACGTGAATTTAAGCGTGCCAGCATCTCGGTAACCGAGGAACAGCGGGAACAGCTCCTGTTGGTCGAAGCAAAACGGCAGCACATGGGCAGCATCGAGGATCTCCTCGCCGCGCTCGGCTACGGCGGCCTGCCGTTTACCCGCATCTTCCCGCATCTTCGAGAGGAGTACCAGCGCCTTTACCGGCCCGAGCCCGAGGAAAAGCCGCTCACCATCAAGCCAAAGAAGGAGAGAAAGGATTCCTCCGGCGTTATTGTCGAGGGACTGGAAGGGTGCCTGGTCAAGTTTTCAAAATGCTGCAACCCGCTACCCGGGGATGAAATTATCGGCTTCGTCACCCGCGGCTACGGTGTGTCGATCCACAAGAAGGACTGTATCAACGTTGCCGCCGCCCTCAAGGATGAGAACCAGAAGGAACGCTGGGTCAAGACTGAGTGGGCCAGCAATATCAGGGAGAGCTTTCAGAGCTCTGTGGAAATTGTTGGAAACAACCGCGCGGGGCTGCTTGCGGAGTTGAGTGTCCTGCTTTCCAACCTGCGGGTTCCACTGCACGCCTTTATGGCGAAGGAGCTCAAAGATGGGCGGCTGAACTTTCATGTCACGATGACCATCAGCGACCTGCAGCAGCTCGCCTATATCATTTCACAAATCAAACGGGTCCCCGGTGTCATCAGCGTCGACCGGGTTTCCGGGTAAGGAAAGGAAGCCAGAGTCATGAGAGCATTGCTTCAGCGGGTGCGCCGCGCGAGCGTTTCGGTTGACGGCGGGGTGATCGGGGAGGTCGGGCAGGGCTACCTGATCCTGCTCGGGGTGCGCCAAGGGGACACAAAGGAGGAGGCGCGTTTCCTTGCCCAAAAGACCGCCGAGCTGCGGGTATTTGAGGATGCCGAAGGGAAGATGAATCTGTCCCTGCTCGACGTCGGTGGGGGAGCGCTGGTGGTCAGTCAGTTCACCCTCTGCGCCGATTGCCGCAAGGGGAGACGGCCCGCCTTTATCAACGCCGAAAAGCCGCCTCTGGCCGAGGAGCTTTATCTCGGCTATGTCTCCTTTTTGAAGGAGGCCGGGGTCGGCCGCGTGGATACCGGAAAATTCGGGGCCGAGATGCTTGTTTCGATTGAGAACGACGGACCGGTGACGATTCTGCTCGACACCGATGAAATTATGAAGCATAGGGAGGCTGCAAAATGACCATCTATCAAACCCAGCTCGGCCCGATTGCCACCAACTGCTATATCGTGGCCGATGAGGAAAAGAACGCCGCTGTCGTGGACCCCGGCGCCGAGGCAGCACGAGTGAAGAAAATCCTTGACGATCATCAGCTCCGCCTCAGGGCAGTTCTGCTGACCCACGGCCACTTCGACCACATCGGCGGAATCAAGGGCCTGATTGAGGCTTTTCCGGACGCCGAGGTGGTGATCGGGGAGAAAGACGCGCCGATGCTCGCCAAAAAACCGGGCGCGATGTGGACGCCCTATATCGACGAGGACGATTATACCGGTCTTTCCGCTACCCGCCTTGTGAAGGAAGGGGATGCGGTGCAGGTAGGTGCGCTGGAGTTTTCTGTGCTTGACACCCCCGGACATACCCGAGGCGGAGTCTGCTATCTCTGCGGGGACTGCCTGTTTTCCGGCGACACGCTTTTCCGCTTCGAGTGCGGGCGCACCGATCTCGACGGCGGGGATTATCCCACCATCCTGCGGTCGCTCAAAAAGCTGCACGATCTGCCCGGAGATTACCGGGTGCTGCCCGGACACGATGCGCTTTCCACTCTGGAGGAGGAGCGCCGCGGCAACCCCTATATGAAGGAAGCGGTGCGATGATCCTCTACCTGGAGGGGCTTCCCTCCGGCTATGAGATCGAGATGCTTTCCCGGATGTTTTTCCCGGTGCTCACCCTTGCCGGAGACAGGACGCCGTTTCCTCCGCCGCCGCAGGAGGACTGGCTGCTGGTCCGCGCCGCACCGGACGGGCTTTCGGTCGTCCTTTCGCGCGGCGGTACGACGCTTTCGGAGCGGTCGTCCGCTGTTCCCGGGGAAGAACAGGAGCTTGCACTGGCCCGGATGCTTTTCCGCTGCGCGGTAAAGAGCGGCTGCGCACCGCTGCGCTGGGGAGTCCTCACCGGCGTCAGGCCGATCAAACTCTTTCACCGGATGGCCGCGCAGGGCCTGGACGATGCACAGCAGGCCGCCCTGATGCGGGAACGGTATCTGCTGGATGATGCGATGATTTCACTCGCGCAGGAGATTCGCCGGTCGGAGCAGGCGATTAACGATCGGAGCCTCCCGAACGGTTTCAGCCTCTATGTGTCGATTCCCTTCTGCCCGCAGCGGTGCAGCTACTGCTCCTTTGTTTCGCAGGAGGTGGAACGGATGCGGGAGCTGATCGGCCCTTATGTCGAACAGCTCTGCGGGGAAATCGGGGAATTCGGCGGGATTGCCCGGGATTTGGGCCTGACCCTGCAAACCGTTTACTTTGGCGGGGGAACTCCCACCACTCTGGATGCCCAACAGCTCTCCTCGCTGTTCCGGGCGGTGGAAAAAAGCTTCGATCTTTCCTGCCTGCTGGAGTACACCGTTGAGGCGGGGCGGCCCGACACCATCGACCGCGAGCGGCTGCTTGCCTGCAAATCCGCCGGGGTGACCCGCCTGAGCGTTAACCCCCAGTCGATGAACGACGAGGTCCTGGCAGCGGTGGGACGCAGGCATACCGCCGCGGATGTTGAACGCGCTTTCGAGCTGGTCCGGTCGATCAGTTTTGGAAGCGTCAATATGGACCTGATTGCCGGCCTGCCGGGCGAAAGCGTCGAGAGCTTTTCCCGTTCGCTCGAGCGGGTGCTCGCACTTGGGCCGGATAATGTGACGGTGCATGCGCTGACCCTGAAGCGGGCAAGCACGCTGGCACAGGAGCGGGAGCTTTACGAGCGCCGGGAACAGGTCGCCGCGATGGTGGACCACGCACGGGAGCGGATCCGTGGGGCGGGGCTCGCCCCCTATTATCTCTACCGGCAAAAAAATACGATCGGCAGTCTTGACAACACCGGCTATGCTCTTCCCGGAAAGGAGGGCTTCTATAACGTCTTTATCATGGATGAGACGCATACTATTTTTGCAGCGGGCGCGGGCGCGGTGACCAAGCTGCGCGCCCCTTGCGGGGATACGATTGAGCGGATTTATAATTATAAATTTCCCTCGGAATATTTGGCCCATTATGCGGCACTGAAAGAACGAAAGGAAAGGGTGAAACGATTCTATGAAACTCATCAGCAGACAGAAAAATTCCATTATTCAGATATCTGAAATCAACCTTCTGGCCCGCTATCCCGAATTTTTTATCTCAGAGTGCGAAAAGGGTTATCAGCACCAGATCAACGAGGTGGTTGATCTGATCCTGGAGTCTCAGGGACGTTACCGCGTCGTGCTGCTTGCGGGGCCTTCTTCGTCGGGGAAAACCACGACAGCGCACAAGATTTCCGAGGAGTTTGGACGCCGCGGAGTCTCGGCGCCGGTCGTTTCGCTCGACGATTTCTTCCTCGGGATGGAGTTCTATCCCAAGCTTCCCGACGGGAGCCCCGACATGGAAGCGGTTGATGCGCTGGACCTGCCGCTGATCAACGAAACTCTCCGGGAACTTCTGGAAACCGGCCATGCCACCTTTCCGACCTTTGACTTTGAGCGGAGCTGCCGCGGCGGAAAGGTCAACGAGATCACGCTTGGGGAAAAGGGCGTCCTCGTAATGGAGGGCCTGCATGCCATTAATCCGCGGCTGGTTGAGGTGCTTGATCCGTCAAGCCTGTTCCGCGTCTATGTCAGCACCCGCACCGCCTATCTTGACGGGGAAACCGAGGTGCTCTCGCCGAAGGACGCCAGGCTGATCCGGCGGATGGTGCGGGATCACAACTTCCGCAACCGTTCTCCGCTGGAAACACTGCTCGCCTGGGAGGATGTCCTGGACGGGGAGGAGAAATACATCTATCCCTTCCGCGATTCGGTCGATTATAAGATTGATTCAATGCTCGACTATGAGGGCTGCGTGTTTCACCACTACATCCTGCCGATGCTCGGAGAGATGAAGGATGACTCTGTATTTGCGGGCAAAGTCCGGCAGATCGTCGAGATTCTCGAGGTGTTCGACGACATCGACTATTCCTACATTCCGGAAAATTCCCTCCTGCGGGAGTTTATCGGCTGAAAACGACCGGTTCATCTTGCATTCGGGATTTCGCGGCGCTATAATAAGACAAGTTGAAGGAAGAAATGGGGCAACACGATGAAGCTATTGGATCAGGCGATGAACAGCGCCAAACAGGTGATCAGCACAGCGGGCAGAAAAACCGGCACCGCGATGGAGCTTTCCAAGATGAAGCTTCAGGTAATGCAGCTCCGTTCTCAGGTGCAGAGCACCTACGAGCGGATCGGCACCCTGACCTATGAGCAGCAGAAAGTTGGTACCGATAACTACGATCTGATCGTCGTCTGTATCCAGGAAGTCGACGATCTTTTGACTGAGATCAATGAGATCAACGCCAAAATTTCTGAGATGAAGGATGGGGTCGTCTGTTCCCGCTGCCGTACCGTCAATTCTGCCGGTACGGTCTATTGCAAGAGCTGCGGAAACCGCCTGAAAAAGGGCCGTGCCAAGGGAGAATAGCTGCAAAATGCCCGTTTCCCAACAAGCGCCGGACGGCACTTCGGGAAACGGGCATTTTTATACCGGGGAAACGTTCAGCTCTCGTGATCGCTCTGGTGCATGACCTTGAGATTGCCGATCTTCCGGCGGCGCTGCTCGAGGATGGCGGTGATCTCCTCAAGAGCAATTCCCTGCTGGGCCATCAGCACCATGAGATGGTAAAGAAGATCGCAGATCTCACCGGCCGTTTCGCCGTTCTCTCCGTTTTTGGCGGCGATGATGACCTCTGCGGCTTCCTCTCCGACCTTTTTGCAGATTTTGTCGAGGCCCTTTTCAAAGAGATAGCAGGTATAGGAGCCTTCCTGCGGGTTGTACTTACGGCCGAGCACTACCTGATAGAGGCCGTCGAATACATCGTTCATGATATGATTCCTCCCGGTTGTTTCGGACAGCGCCGCTGTCCGGGATCTTCTGTGCAAATCGGAAGAGCGGCCCTGAACCATGCTTCACGCCGCGGAATCTTTCCCCGTTTGCATAGAGATGATTTGTAATCAGTATATCAAAAAACAGGAACGCGGACAAGCGTCAATTCGCAAAAAGGATGGGAAAAGAATGCGGCTGATTTCGTGGAACGTCAATGGTTTGCGTGCCTGCCTGGGCAAGGGATTTCTGGACTTTTTTTCTCAGATTGGAGCCGATTGCTTCTGTATTCAGGAAACCAAGCTTCAGGAAGGGCAGGTGTCTCTCGAGCTGGAGGGTTATCGTCAGTACTGGAACAGCGCTTTGAAAAAGGGCTACTCCGGTACCGCTGTTTTTACCCGCAGAGAGCCGCTGGCCGTTACCTACGGCCTAGGGATGGAGGAGCATGACGCCGAGGGGCGGGTCATTACGCTGGAGTTTCCGGAACTGTATCTGGTGAACGTCTATACCCCCAACGCCCAGCGTGGGCTGACCCGGCTGGAATACCGCATGAAGTGGGAGGACGACTTCCGTGCCTATCTCTGCCGCCTCGATGCGGTGAAGCCGGTTGTCCTCTGCGGGGATCTCAATGTGGCCCATCAGGAGATTGACCTTAAAAATCCAAAATCCAACCGCGGCAACGCGGGCTTCAGCGATGAGGAGCGGGCAAAATTTACCGAGCTGCTTGAGAGCGGCTTTTCAGACAGCTTCCGCGCTCTTTATCCGGATAAAACGGGGGCTTACAGCTGGTGGTCCTATATGTATCACGCCCGCGCCAACAATGCGGGATGGCGGATCGACTATTTTGTCGTTTCGAAGCGCCTGCTCGGGCAGGTCCGCGACAGCGTGATTTATCCCGAGATCATGGGCAGCGATCACTGTCCGGTGGGGCTGGAGCTGGAAGAGCAGGCGCTTCTTTCTCCCTGAACGCCGCCGGCCTTTCCGCTTCCTGCGCTTGGCATTTTTCTATCGGCGTTTGCCGGTGAGCAGCGCGGAAAACAAGAGGGGAGGAGCCTCCGGTATTCGTTGCGCAGCAGGTGCGAAAACCGCCCGAAATTCTCTCAGGCAGGCCCTTTATCTCGGCATTTTGACCCGCCTTTGCGGTTGATAAGCGCCCCGGAGGAGCAGCGGTTCCTTCGGGGCGCTTTTGGAAATGCTACGCATATCCACGCTGCTTTCCGGTATTGTCTGCTGACGAAACGGCAGTAGACAATACCGGAGTCAGGACGATTTTGACCTGACTATGAACCAGAGCAGGCCGACTACGAAGAAACGGTAAATTCGCTTCCCGCTTCCTTGACATATCCTGCTGATTTGATATAATAAAGCCGAAGAATAACTGTAATTTTTTAAATTACAGTTAAAGGAGAGGCATAATGTCCGGAATTTTTACCATTGCAGTGCACGCGCTGGTTTATCTCAACCACAGGCAGGAAACCCTTTCGAGCGAAGAACTTTCCGAGAATATCTGCACCAACCCTGCACGGGTGCGCAAAGTGATGGCGATGCTGCACCGCGCCGGGCTGGTGGAGGTGCGTCCGGGAAAGTATGGGGGATACCGCTTCGTACTTGATCCCTCCGGTGTGACGCTGCTTCGGATCTGTAAAGCGGTGGAGACTCCGCCGGTTCCGGCGGGCTGGCGCTCAGGGGAGATTGACGCCCCATGCCTTGTCGCTTCCGGGATGGCGGAGGTGATGGAGCAGGTGCGCGACAGCCTGAACGCCGCCTGCTACAAACGGCTTTCATCAATGACCGTCGCCGGGATCGACCATATCCTTTTCGGCGCCTCCAGAGAGGAAACAAGATGACCTGCTTTTTAACCTTTATTGAAGGAATCATCACTTTTATCTCCCCATGCCTGCTGCCGCTTCTGCCGGTCTATCTCGGCTTCTTTGCGGGTGGAGGCCCCCAAAGGAAGAAAAATGGCGCACTCTTCGGAGCGCTTGGATTTATCCTTGGATTTACCGCCGCTTTTACCGCGATGGGTGCGGTTGCCGGTGGAATCGGGGCGGCGCTGGCCCGTTGGAGCGGCTTGCTGGAAAAACTGGGAGGACTGCTCATCATCCTGTTTGGCCTCAACTATCTCGGGGTTCTCTCGATCAGCTGGCTGAATCGGGTCAGCCGCCGGGAGGTATCGGGCAGACAGCCGGGCTTTTTTGCCTCATTTTTGTTCGGACTCGCTTTTTCGATCGGCTGGAGCCCCTGTGTCGGCGCTTTTCTGGGGTCGGCGCTGCTGATGGCTTCCCAGCAGGGATCGGTGGGTCAGGGAGTATTACTGCTCCTGAGCTACTGTGCAGGGCTGGGACTTCCGTTTTTGGTGGCGGCGCTGCTGGTCGATCAGTTTGAATCGACGCTGCGCTGGATTAAATCACATTACCGCATCATCAATCTTGTTTCGGGTCTCCTGCTTGTGATGATGGGCTTGCTGATGATGACCGGACTGCTGGCCCGCTGGATTGCGCTGCTGGCATAGAAAGGAAAATTTTGATGAAAAGTAAAAAAACGATTGCTCTGATCGCCCTGCTGACTCTGATGATTGCCGGTGCGGCGTTTCTCTATCAAAAGCTTGGTGCGGGCATCCGAGGAGAAGGACCCTCCGTCATACCTGCCTCCTCCGTCCCGGCGGAAGGACAGGGCGGCGAAAGCTCCGAAACCGAGGAGATTCGGACCCCGCTGCCGGGAACCCTTTCCTTCACCGATCCGGATGGCAGCACCATAACGTTGGATAAACTGCGCGGAAAGCCGTTGGTGATCAATTTCTGGGCGACATGGTGCGGCTACTGCCGCAAAGAGATGCCGGACTTTTTAGAGATTTATCAGGAATACCGGGAGAGCGTGCAGTTTGTTATGCTCAATGTGGGTGAGACGAGGGCGGTGGCTTCTGACTTTCTTGCGAAGAATGGGTGGGAGGATCTTCCGGTCTATTATGATGACCTGAATCTTCAGATGGCGCGTGCGTTTGGAGCCTCCGGGCTGCCAATGACCTTCTTTATTGACAGTGAGGGCTATCTTGCCGCCTATGAACCGGGAATGACAAACGCAGAGCGGCTGCGTACTGGTATTGGGATGATTCTGCCCGCCGCGGAGCCGGAAACGGTGGATAGAGATTCTGCGTCTCAGGAGGCTGTAAATCCAAGCTGGTGTACAATGAAGCCGGTCTACACAAAAATTGACCCGGAAAATGCCAAAAACCTGATCGATGAAGCGGTGGAAAGCGAGAGCTTTTTTCTGCTCGATGTCCGCACCGAGGCAGAGTATCAGGAAAAGCATATCCCCGGTGCGGTATTGATCCCGGTCGATGAGCTGTCTGAACGCGCGGAGAGGGAATTTCCTGATCAACGGTCATTGATTCTTGTTTACTGCCGCAGCGGACGCCGGAGTGAGCAAGCGGCCAGAATGCTTGTTGAGATGGGGTATAACCACGTCTATGACTTCGGCGGAATCAATGACTGGCCTTATGAAACGGTGAGCGGAAGCGAAGCGGGCGCCTGACTCTGTACAAAAGCGGAATAGCGGAGCCGCAGACGGGCATTCCCCGAAAGGAGGATGTCCCTCCATTCGAAGCTATCCGCGGACTTTTTCGATAAAAAACAGGCAGGTGCATGGTGCACCTGCCTGTTTTCAGCAACAGCTGAAATCAGCCGAGAACCGAGAGAAGAATACCGGCGGCAATGGCCGAACCGATAACGCCCGCAACGTTCGGACCCATGGCGTGCATGAGCAGGAAGTTGGAGGGATTCTCCTTCTGGCCGACAACCTGAGAAACACGGGCTGCCATCGGGACGGCGGAAACACCGGCCGAACCAATCAGCGGGTTGATCGGCTTGCCACCCATCGAGACGCTGATGACATTCATCAGTTTGGCAAGAAGAACGCCGCCGGCAGTACCGAACGCAAAGGCGGTAACGCCCATGACCAGAATGCCGAGGGTTTTGGCATTGAGGAAAGCTTCAGCGGTCGCGGTCGAGCCGACCGAAACGCCCAGGAAGATGGTGACGATGTTCATCAGCTCATTCTGAGCAGTCTTGTTGATGCGGTCGACAACGCCGGATTCCTTCATCAGGTTGCCGAGCATCAGCATGCCGAGCAGCGGCACGGTGGAGGGCAGAATCAGGCCGACCAGAGTGGTGACGGCGATCGGGAAGATAATCTTCTCGGTTTTGGAAACCGGACGCATATTCCCCATGCTCATGACGATCTGACGCTCTTTCTTGGAGGTCAGAGCCTTCATAATCGGAGGCTGGATAACCGGCACAAGGGCCATATAGGAGTAAGCGGCAACGGCGATCGGTCCGAGAAGATGATCAGCCAGCTTGGCGGTGAGGTAAAGGGCGGTCGGGCCGTCCGCACCGCCGATGATGCCGATCGAACCGGCTTCCTGAGGAGTGAAACCGAGCAGACAGGCGCCGATGTACGCGCAGAAGATGCCGAGCTGGGCGGCACCGCCGAGCAGGATGCTCTTCGGATTGGAGATCAGGGGCGCAAAGTCGGTCATCGCACCGATTCCCATAAAGATCAGCGGCGGGTAGATGCCGAGCTTGACGCCGCGGCCGAGGTAGTAAAGCAGGCCGCCGTAGTTGGATTTCATCGCGAAGACCTCGGCGATCCCGCTCTCGCTGACATGTTGAACCAGATGCTCGCCCGACTGCAGCATAGCGGCAAAGGTCGGGTCGGAGCCGATGTTTTTAGAAGCCTCCGGCAAGGTGCCGAGGAAACGCATCGTCTCATTGGGCAGGTCGTTGACGCCGCCAAGCGGGAAGTTCGCCAGGAACATGCCGAATGCGATGGGCAGCAACAGCAGGGGCTCGAACTTTTTGACGATCGCGAGGTACATCAAAACGAACGAGACCAGAATCATGACCGCTTGCTGCCAGGAGATATTGGCAAAGCCAGTACCTTGGAAGAAGTTTATTAATGCTTCAGTCACGTTATTCCCTCAAATCTTTCTCAATCTTAAGTGGTGTGGATTCCCTTAGCCGATCACAACGAGGACTTCGCCGGGCTGAACAGCAGCGCCCTCATTGATGCGAACCTCCTTGACAGTGCCGTCGCAGGGGGAGAAAATTTCATTTTCCATCTTCATCGCTTCAAGAATCAGAACAACCTGGCCGTTCTTGACGGCGTCGCCGGGCTTGACAAGAGACTTGAGAATCGTGCCGCTCATCGGGGCGGTGATGGTGCCGGCGCCGGCGGGGGCAGGAGCAGCAGCCGCGGCAGGAGCGGGAGCGGCTGCAGGGGCCGCCTTGGGAGCGGGCGCCGCTACAGGAGCAGGGGCAGCCGCTACAGGAGCGGGAGCGGCAACAGCGGCGGCGGATCCGCCGACCTCTTCGACTTCTACTTCATAGGACTTGCCGTTAACGGTAACATTGAATTTTTTCATGTTGTTCTTCACTCCACATTCATTCATCAATTAGTCAAAAGAACAGATTGCACCTTTATCGGGGCCGGATGTTGATGCTGGCGATCTTGTCCTTGCCGACAAAATCGGTGACAGCTGCCATGATGACCGCTACGGTCTCCTCTTCCTCTTGGTTAAAGGTCGGGGCGGCGGGAGCGGCGGGCACTGCGGGAACGGGCTTGCTGCCGAGAATCTTGCCCATAATCATGATCATGAACATGATCATGGCAAGCACGACAAATACGGTCCCCATTCCGAGAATGGTCAGTACGATCGGGGAATCTGGCGCCATGGAATCTACACCTCCTTAAACCGGGAAATTCCCGTGCTTTTTCTGCGGGCGGGCTTCCTGCTTGGCAGCGAGCATTGCAAGGGCGCTCGCCACGCGGGAACGGGTCAGCGCAGGCTCGATGACATCGTCAACAAAGCCACGCTTCGCCGCCTGATAGGGATTGGAAAATTCCGCTTTGTACTCCTCGAGCTTCTCACGGCGCATTGCCGCAGGGTCGGGCGCCTTTTTGATGGCGTCTCTGAAGATGATGTTGGCCGCGCCGTCGGGACCCATGACGGCAATTTCGGCTCCCGGCCACGCCAGCACAGCGTCGGCGCCGAGATGCTTGGAGCACATCGCAATATAAGCTCCGCCGTACGCCTTGCGCAGCACGACGGTAACTTTCGGAACGGTGGCCTCGCAGTAGGCATGCAGCAGCTTCGCGCCGTGGCGGATGATGCCGCCGTATTCCTGGCTGAGTCCGGGCAGGAAGCCGGGAACATCAACGAGGGTGACCAGCGGGATGTTGAAGCTGTCGCAGATCGAGACAAAGCGGCCTGCTTTGTCCGAGGCGTTGATGTCGAGACAGCCCGCCATCACGCGGGGCTGGTTGGCGACGATGCCGACGGTGGAACCGCCGATCCGCACGAAGCCCACGACGATGTTGGCGGCATAGCAGGACTGCACCTCAAAGAATCTGCCGTCGTCGGCAATGTCGCGGATAACCTCCTTGATATCATAGGCTTTGCTGGAGGTCTCGGGAACGATGGATTCCAGACGGGGGCAGAGCCGCGCGGGGTCGTCCTTGGTGGAAACGACGGGAGGCTTTTCCCTGTTGTTGGAGGGCAGGTACCCGATCAGCTCGCGGATTGCCGCGAGGGTATCGGCATCGCTCTGGTAAACAAAATGGGCGACGCCCGAAGTGGTGTTGTGTGTGACTGCACCGCCGAGCGCGTCGGCGGAAACCTCCTCGCCGGTGACGGTCTTAATGACCTCCGGCCCGGTGATAAACATATTGGAGGTCTTGTTGACCATAAAGATGAAATCGGTCAGGGCCGGGGAATAGACCGCACCGCCCGCACAGGGCCCCATGATGGCCGAAATCTGCGGAACAAAGCCAGAAGCCATCGTGTTGCGGAAGAAGATATCACCGAAACCGGCGAGCCCGTCGACCCCCTCGTGGATTCGCGCGCCGCCCGAATCGTTCATGCCGATGACAGGGGCTCCCACCTTAATCGCGAGATCAAGGACCTTGCAGATCTTTTTGGCGTGCATCTCACCGAGCGAGCCGCCGATGACGGTGAAATCCTGGGCATAGACATAGACGAGACGGCCGTCGATCCGGCCGTAGCCGGTGACGACCCCTTCGGCGGGGGCTTCCACTTTATCCATTCCGAAGGCGGTGCAGCGATGCTCAACAAAAGCGTCGAGTTCCACAAAGCTGCCGGCGTCGAGAAGAGCGGTGATCCGCTCACGTGCGGTCATCTTTCCGCTGGCGTGCTGCTTGGCGATCCGCTTTTCACCGCCGCCCGCAGCGATTTTCTCTACCCTGGCGCGCAGATCCCCGGTTTTGGCAGACGCAGGTTTCCCATGGGGAAAGGGATTCATATAAATGCTCAATCGATTTGGCTCCTTTATTTCTGCACACCCCACAGGAGGATGCGCCGCTGAATGCTTGTCGGCACACCGGACCGGAGCGTCCGGGACGGATGGAAGGGTACGCTCTTCTGCGGACTGCCGGGCGCCGGAACACTGCCGAATTGGTCAGTCCACAGATGCGTTCCATATAATTTTAACGAGAAATCGAATCGATGTCCAGCACTTTTCAATATGCCAGAAACATTTGGGATAGAGTGCCATAAAAGCCCGAAAAAAAGGAGATTGTTTTAGTGAATATTTTGTTCAAATCCTGCATGGCAGCTCTGTCCAGGCAGGAAAAATAGGCAAAATTTGAACTTTATTTTAATAATTGAAATAGACAAGCGACATCCGAAATAAATGCAGAGGTTTCGTAAAAATGTGAAATTCCATTTTCACGAAAGAGCCTCCCTGGAAGAATTGCTCTTTTGGGATTCCAGCTCCTCAAGGGCGGTGAGTTTTTTCTCCACCGAAAGGTCATATTCCAAACGCTCCAGTTCGAGGGCGCTGATTTCTTCTTCGAGGCGGCGGCGAGACATATGCCGCTCAAAGAATTCACGGGGAAGGGCCACGTTGATCAGAATGGAGAGAATCACGCCGAAGCCGGTATCAAACATTCGATTCAGGGCATAGCTGATATATTCGTTTTCCGGCGTGTTGAGCATCACGATGTAAAAGACCACCGATGCGGGCGGAATCGCATCGTTCGCATGGAAAAATTGGCTGGCCAGATTCATGACGATGATCCCGATAAAAAGGAAGAGGGACTCAGACCAAAGCTCCGAACCGGGAAAGAACGGCGGAAAGAGCTGATAAAGATAAAAAAAGCCCATCCCCACAAAACCGCCGATGATCGTGCCGATCAGCCGGTTGCCTCCCGAAACCCAGGAGTTCTGCAGGCTGTTGTTCATGGCAAAAACTGCGCCGATGCAGGCAAAGGTGGGATTGCGGTCGAACGGTGCGTAGATCAGGGCGCAGAGGGTAGCTGCAACGGCTGTTTTCAGATTCCGCATGCCGATTTTAGGGAAAGTGACGTTTCCTTTGATGTCCATAAAAAAGGGACCTCCTCTATCATAAGGGAAAAATAGTGAAAATAGCGCCAAAGAGCATTCCTAATTTATAAAGAAAACGAAAAGAAATGAGACAACATGTCAAGAAACCGCAAAGAGTGCAACAAAAACAGTATACCATAGTGCCGCAGTTTTTTCACGCATCTGTGCCCCGTTTTTACAGAATTTGAGAAAAAATTTGTGCCTTATTGCATGAAAAGGAGCAGATATGCTATGCTACCGTTGTGCCAAAGGCAATTTCTTACACCGAAAGGAAGAATCTACATGTCCGAAATGGAAAAGACTCGCTTCCGTTCCAGCGAGGAATACGTCGCCTCGGAGCAGCTGATGAGTGCCGTCAATATTGCGGTCGCCCTGCAGAAGCCTCTGCTGATTAAAGGGGAGCCGGGAACCGGAAAAACGATGCTGGCGCAAGCGGTGTCACGCGCGCTGAACCGTCCGCTGATTATTTGGAACATCAAGTCCACCACCAAGGCGCAGGACGGCCTCTATGTTTACGATGTCGTCCAGCGGCTTTACGACAGCCAGTTCGGCGGAGCGGACGTCTCGGATATTAAGAAGTATGTCAAGCTCGGCAAGCTTGGCGAAGCGTTTTCTGCCGGGCAGGATGTAATTCTGCTGATCGATGAGATCGATAAAGCAGATATCGAATTTCCAAACGACCTGCTCTGGGAGCTTGACCGGATGGAGTTTTACATCCCGGAAACAGGCGAGACGGTCCGGGCTGCCCGCCGTCCGGTTGTCATCATTACCTCCAACGCCGAGAAGGAGCTTCCCGATGCGTTCCTGCGGCGCTGTGTCTTTCACTATATCGAATTCCCGACTCCCGAACTGATGGAGGAGATTGTGCGGGTCCATTTTCCGGATCTTGAACAGAATGTTCTCAACGCCTCGGTCAAGGCGTTTTACGCCATCCGAAACCTTCCCACCATCCAAAAGAAGCCGGCGACCTCCGAGCTTGTTGACTGGATTCGCGCGCTGAGCATCGGCGGGATCTCGCCCGAGCGGATCGAGCGGGAGATTCCCTTTGCAGGGGTTCTGCTGAAAAAGAATGAGGATCTCGACACGCTTGAGCGGTCGAAGAGAAACCGCAGATAAGGGGCGCCGTCATGTTTACGCCATTTTTCACCCTGCTGCGCGCCCGCGGACTTTCTGTTTCGCTCAATGAGTGGTTTACGCTCAACGAAGCGCTGGACCGGGGGCTGGGCTGCGCGGGTCTTTCTGATTTTTACTTTCTCTGCCGGTCGGTGCTCATCAAAAGCGAGGCCGATTACTCGGCCTATCACCGCGCCTTCCTCGAGTACTTCTGGGAGGTGATCGAGGCATCGGAGCAGCCGCTGCCCGACAACCTTCTGCGCTGGCTCGACCGTCCCTCGGTCAATCTCGACAACTTCGATCCTGAGGCGGCCAAAAAGCTGCTGCGCACCGAGCTCGACGAGATTCGCCGGATGTTTGAGGAGCGGCTGCGCGAGCAGCATGAGGAGCATAACGGCGGAAACTATTGGATCGGTACGGGCGGGATGTCCGGCTTCGGCAACGCGGGCAACAGTCCGACCGGCATCCGCGTCGGGGGACGCTCGATGCACCGGCGCGCCTTTGAAGTGGCAGGGGAGCGGCAGTTTGAAGATTTCCGTCAGGATACCGTCATCACTCCGCGGCAGCTTCAGCTCGCACTGCGCAAGCTGCGGCAGTTTTCCGCCAAGGATGACGCTCCGAAGGATGAGCTTGATCTCGACGCAACGATCGATGAAACCTGTGACAACGCCGGACACCTCAAAATTGTCTACCGCCGCCCGCGCAAGAATACGGTGCGGCTGCTTCTGCTGATGGATTCCGGCGGTTCGATGGATGAACACCGCGAGCTTTGCGCCCAGCTTTTTACGGCGGTGCGCCAGTCCAACCATTTCAAGGACCTTCGGATCTACTATTTTCACAATTATATCGGCCGCTACCTCTATACCACGCCGGAGCTCCGCTACTACGACCGGGTGGAGTCTGATAAGGTTCTGGCCGAACTGGATCACCGCTACAAAACCATCATCTTTGGAGACGGAGAAATGTCCCCCTATGAGCTGACTGACCATTACTACGGCATGAGCGGGCTGGAGCGGCTGCGGCTCTTCAAGAATCATTTCTCCCACCTCGTCTGGATTACCCCCACCGAGATGACATACCGCAAAGGTTCGTGGTACCGCGCCTCCTACGACATGATTTCCGAAGAGGTCCCGATGTATGTCATGACCATCTCCGATCTCGAGAGGGCCTTCAAGCACCTGATGGTCAACCGATAAAAAATCCGCCGGAAGCAGCGCTTCCGGCGGATTTTTACTGTGTGATCAGCACTTTGTGTGCGAAAAAGCGGGAATCCGGCGCAGGGCAGCGGCAAAGCGTTCGGCCAGCGCCATCGAGACAAGGTCCTTGATCAGATAGGGCAGGGAGACGAGCAATGCACTTTTCAGAAGATCCATCCCGGTCAGCAGAGAAAACTGGAATACCCCGCAGAGATGACAGAGAAGCAGCCCTGCCGCCGAAAGAAAAATTCGGCCGGGAAGCTTTTTTTCGGCCGCAAGCCCGCAGAGCAGGGCCATCGGCAGAAAGCCGTAGATAAAACCGCCGGTTTTTCCGAACAGAACGGCGGGGCCGCCCATGAAATTGGAAAAGACGGGCGCCCCGACCAGTCCGATGGCGCACCAGACCAGCACTGCCACCGGGCCCTGCTTTGCGCCGAGGGCATAACCGACCAGTCCGACGGCGAAGGTCTGCAAAGTGACGGGAACTCCGGACGGAAGTGGGATTGCAATCTGGGAACAGACAGCAAGGATGGCTGCAAACATTGCAATGCGGGTAATGGTGCGAACTTTGGCGGAACTGGCGCTCATCGTAAAATTCCCTCCGTTGTAAACTGAGATAAGAATAAAGGTTTACCAGACACAGTATACGGCGGAGAAAGCTTCTTGTCAACTGAAAATAAAATTTAGTTTACAATATCTTTTCAAGCTTTTGAATGTTCTCCTCGACAATGTCGCAGGAATGCTGGAAAGCGGCACTTTCTTCAGGGGAAAGCCGCATCTCAAGGACCTGCTCCACGCCGTTGGCACCCAGAATCGCGGGGGTGCCGATAAAGAATCCGCTGCGGCCGTACTGTCCTTCCAGCAGGGTGGAGACCGGCATCATCTGCCGTTCGTCCCGCAGGATGATGTGGACGATCCGCGCGAGGGCGGAGGCGATACCGTACTCGGTGGCGTACTTGCCGGTATAGGTCAGCCAGCCCGCGGCAATCACCTCCTGCTGGATTGCCGCGCGGTCGAGATGCCCAAACTGCCCGGGGAACTCCCGCTCCAGCTCAGCGAGCGGCTTTCCGTTTACGGTGACGTTTGACCAGAGGCAGAACTGGGAGGCGCCGTGTTCCCCCATCATGAAGGCGGTGACCGACTTATGATCGACCCCGGTTTCGCGGGCAAGCACCGCCCGGAAACGGGCGGTATCCAGCGATGTTCCGGTGCCGAGCACCTTGTTTTTCGGAAAGCCCGAAAGCTTCCAGACCTCTCGGGCGATGATATCGCAGGGGTTGGTAATGTTGATGAAGATTCCGTCGAAACCGGCCCGGACGGCGCGGGGAACAACCTCCCGGACAATTTCCGCGCTGGTGAAAAGCTCAGAAAGGCGGTTTTCATCCTGTGTGATGGTGCCGACGCTGATCACAGCAAGGTCGCAGTCGGTGAGATCCTCTGGCTGCCCGATTGAGATCCGCACACGGTGAGGCAGATAAGCGACCGAATCCCGAAGATCCTGACACTCGCTGATTGCCTTCTGGCGGTTGGTGTCCACCAGCACCAGCTCGTCAACGATGCCTTGGGCAGCAAGCGAAAATGCGCAGTGCGCGCCGACGTGGCCGACGCCGATGATACCGACGCGGCGGGGAGAAAGGTTCATGCAAAGATCCTCCAAAGTGAAAATTTTGAGACATATCATACGCCCAAATGACAAAAAATTCAAGTTGAATGTGTGAGCAGTCGATCAAATTTGCCGGGATTTTTTATAATTTCGTAGCAACATAAAGTCCGGAGAAGGTCAAGCGTCGGCGATTTTCCAAGTGCATCATGTGGAGAGAAAAGCTGTTCCAATGAGGAGGGGATACATGTTCTGCTAAAGCAATAGGAAAGAAAATGTGCTCCCTATACTGTGATAAGTATCCGGAGCACAAAAGTTTCAGAAAAGATTTCCGTTTTGGTCAAAGAGGAAGGGATATGGTTGGCTCAAAACGGTGACCATGGAGTTGCACTGCGCTTCTTTAAGAAGCGCTTCAGAAATCTCTATCTCCGAAAGATGAAGCGAGTTGGGAATTCTCACAATACGCGGATATTCCGGATTTCCGTCAATACAGGTTTTGAGGGCAATTTGTATTGTTTCCCGATCGTTAGTAAGCACCATTGGGATTTTTACTTGACAGACCATCCGACTGGTAATCGAGTTGGGATAACTTGCTTCCAAATCAATTTTGTCATAGAGACGACGGGAAATCATAT
>Ga0129317_1001124_pt1 | contig 21599 bp, 21 predicted proteins | sample Cm1ome_FD_94430 | JGI IMG/M metagenome (GOLD analysis project Ga0129317, IMG submission 94430) | Eastern black-and-white colobus group fecal microbial communities from Wisconsin, USA - Cm1105 metagenome | ecosystem: Host-associated > Mammals > Digestive system > Large intestine > Fecal | place... | reverse complement strand
TTGCTTATTAAGTTTATCAACATAATCATTTGTATCTTGAACAAAAGAATAATCATTATCATCGTACAAACGAACTGTATTTTTATAGAAGTCTATGTAATCAAATTGAAAATAAGAATCATTTAAAAAAGCTTTTTCTAATTGTGTAGTTATTAACTTTTCGGCATAACTAACTGCATTTTGATCATAAAGATATGTTAAACGAGTTGCTAAACTGTTTCCAATTGTTAAAATATCACTATTTTTGTTATAACGTTTTGTTTCTTTTAAAGCATTGTAATATTGATAATTTTCTAAATGAAAATCATCGGATTTTATATATTCTATAAATAAATCAATCTGAATTTGATTTTCAATTAAATATGTCTGTTCATCTTCATCTAAATAAGTTTCAAGCAAAACACGATTATCATTATTAATACCATTTAAACGATAAAATTTATCAAATTTTTGATTAATAACAATAAAAGAGCAAATAAATAAAGTGATTATGACAGCAAACAAATGCCATGTTTTCAATTTCATATCATCACCCTTTCTAAGTCATTATAATACAAAATCTATTCTTTTAAAAGAAGAAAATGCTATAGAACCTATAGCATTATAATTCAATTTCTTTCATTTTAATTAATTCTAAAACAGCTTGAATACGTGAATCAACTTCTAATTTTTGAATAACATTAGAAATATGATTACGAACAGTTTTTTCACTAATACATAAATCTTCGGCAATTTCTTTTGTTGAATAATTCTTTGTTAATAAATGAAAGATTTCTTTTTCCCTTTTTGTTAATAAGGAATGCATAGACATACCTCCTTATTTATCATATGAAAAAGAATGAAAGACGTTCTACTCATGTAAAACTTTATATAATTCTTCAGCAATAGTTTGTGGCAAGATTTCAGTTAATTCATCAACAGATGCTTCTTTCATCTTCTTAACGCTTTTAAAATGATTTAAAAGTTGTTTTTTTCTTTTAGGACCAATACCCTCAACTTCATCTAACAATGAAGAAAACAAAGATTTAGAACGTACATTTTTATGAAAACTAATTGCATAGCGATGGACTTCATCTTGCATACGTGTCAATAAGAAAAACAATTCACTTTTTGGATGTATAGGTATAGGATTCCCCTGATCATCTAATAGCATAGCTGTTGAATGTTTATCATCTTTAGCTAAACCACAGATTTTGATAGGCATATTTAAAGAATCAATAATGTCTTTAGCAGCATGAATTTGCCCTAATCCACCATCAACTAAAATCATATCCGGAGGTGTTAAACCTTCCATTAAAACACGATAATAGCGTCGATAGATGACTTCTTTCATACTGGCATAATCATCAGGACCTTCTACAGTTTTAATCTTATACTTTCGATAATCTTTTTTAGAAGGAACACCATCTTTAAAACAAACCATACCAGCAACAGCATAAGCCCCTTGAATGTTAGAGTTATCAAATAACTCTATTGTATGAGGTGTTGGAATATTTAAAAGTTCTCCTAATTGTTTCATAGCACCAATTGTGGCTGCTTCATTTTTTTGAATTAGTTTAAATTTCTTTTCTAAAGATTCTTTAGCATTTTCATTAGCCATTTGTACCAATGATAATTTATTACCTCTTTGTGGTTTTAAGATTTTACATTCTAAAATATCTTTTAACAGCTCATCATCAATATCTTGTGGTATTAACAATTCTTTTGGTAACGTATTATTTTGATAAAAAGTCACAATAAACTGTTGCATGTCATCTTGTACATTTTCACTAATAGGAACAAGATTTAAATCACGAGATAATAATTTTCCATTACGCATAAAGAATAACTGGATACTTAAATAACCATGATCAACATAATATCCTAAAATATCCCTATCAACATGATCATTAAATTGAACATGCTGTTTAGCAGTAACATGTTGAATATGAGAAATCAAATCACGATATTCTTTCGCTTGTTCAAAATTCAATTCTTCACTAGCTACATTCATCTTTTGAGTTAATTCATTCACTTTATCTTTAATATCACCATTTAATAATTTTGTGATTTCTTTTTTAATTTCAACATATGAATCTATCGGTACTTCTTGAATGCAAGGAGCTAAACATTGATTTAATGAATAATATAAACATGGCTTATTGGGAATATGATTACATTTTCTAAGCGGATATAAACGATCTAATAATTTATAAGTTTCTCTTGCTGCTGTGGCATCAGGGAAAGGACCAAAATGTTTAGCATTTTTCTGCTTAGCATCACGAACGATCTTTAAGCGTGGATGTTTTTCATTGGTCATTTGAATATATGGATAATAACAATTATCCATAAACATAATATTGTATTGAGGTGAATAATCCTTAATCAAATTAATTTCTAATAGTAAAGCTTCTTTTTCACTGTCAGTCACAATATAATCAAAATCAACAATTTCACTTACGAGTTTTGTTGTTTTGTAATTATGAGCACCAACAAAATAAGAATGAACACGATTTCTTAATTTTTTAGCTTTACCAACATAAATAATCGTTCCCTCTTTATTTTTCATTAAATAACATCCAGGTGAAGATGGTAATAAAGAGAGTTTATCTTTAATCAATTGATTCATTTTGTAAAATAAGCTAAAGTTGCACCTAATCCACCTTCATTAGGTCCACCATCACGATATGAAATCACATTTTTATTCTTATCTAACATTTTTCTAATTCCCTTACGTAAAACACCTGTCCCCATTCCATGAACAATACGAACATGAGGATATCCTAAAACCAAAGCATCATCTAAAAATTTATCAACCATAGCCATAGCTTCTTCATAGCGTTTTCCAATAACATTGATTTCATAAGTTCCTGTTTTTGTAACAGTTGATTTTTTTATTGTTGCTTTTTTGACTTTTTTTACTTTTGTTTTTGTATGTTTAAAAGTCACTTCATCCTCATGTAGTTTTACATTTAATCCTGAAAGAGACACCATAATCATATGATTATTTAATATTTCAACAATATCCCCTTCTCTTTTCATTTTATGAACCAATACATGATCACCAACTTGTAAATTATGTTGTTGTTTAATTTGTTCTTCTTTTTCAATAAATTGTAATTGTTCTAAATCATGTTTAGCTTGAATAATTTCATGTTGTTTTAAAGAAGATAATTTCATTGTTTCAACAACTAAATCTATATTGTTTTTTGCTTCTTCTATTAATTGATTAGCTTCATCTTGAGCTTTTTTTATTAATAAATCTTTTTGATGTTCAATTTGATGAATCTGATGTTGATATTGTTTTTCCAATTTTTGATTTTTTATCAACAAGTTTTGAAGTTCTTCTTCTTTTAAAGATATCTGTTCAGCTTTCTTTTCTAATTCTTCCATTAGACGTTCATGTTCACTCATAGATGCTTCTTTTAAATCACGTGCATGCTGAATAATATCATCACTCATACCAAGAATACTGGCAATCTCAATTGCATAAGATTGTCCAACACTATCTAGTTTTAAACGATATGTTGGTTTCATTGTTTCTAAATCAAATGATACAGAAGCCAATAAAATATCTTTGTTTTCTTTTGCAAAAGTTTTTAATTTCCCATAATGAGTTGATGCAAAAACAAAGCATTTGATTTCTAAAAAACGTGACAAAATTGCTTCAGCCAAACTGGCTCCTTCTTGTGGATCAGTACCTGAACCAATTTCATCTAATAATACCAAACTTTTATTTGATACACGCTTTAAAATATCAACGATTTTACTCATATGACTTGAAAATGTAGATAAAGATTGAGCAATTGATTGTTCATCACCTAAATCAACATAAATATCATCAAATAAAGGGATTGACGCTTCTAAACAAGGAATAGGCATACCACAAAGTGCCATAAAAGATAATAACCCCACTGTTTTTAAAGTCACTGTTTTCCCACCCGTATTACTACCACTAATTAATAACATATGATGATCTTTTAACATAATATCATTAGCAACAACTTTTGTTTCATCAATTAAAGGATGACGAGCTTCTTTTAAAGAAAGATGATGCTCTTGATGAATCGTTGGAATACAACAATGATGTTGATATCCATATTGTGCTTTTGCAAAAATAAAATCTAATTCCTCTAGTATTTCCAAATTAAAATGAAAATGATAATAATTATTCTTTATCATTTGAGATAATTGATATAAAATGCGTTCAATTTCCTCTTGCTCAGCCAAACGCAAATCACTAACTTGATTATTCATAACCATAACAGCTTCAGGTTCAATATAAGTTGTTTGACCAGTTGCACTTTGAGCATGAATCAAGCCACCAAATTGATTCTTATATCCTGATTTTACTGGTAAAACTAAACGATCATTTTTCGTAGTAATAGAATCAATAGAAAGAGCATCTTTTGATTCCTTCAACAAAGATTCCATCTTTGAACGAATTTGATCTTGTGTCTGTTGTATTTTTTTACGTATACCATGTAGTGTTGGACTGGCAGAGTCACTTACACTACCATCTGGTAAAATACATTTTTGAATCTCATGCAATAAACTTTCATTAGTAACTAATCCATCATTCAATTCTTTTAATGTCTTTAATTCAATTTCTGAAGATTCAAAATAACGATAAACACTATGAACACATTCTAGGTGATTCATAACAAACAATAATTCTTCACCAAATAACGTTCCATCACGTCTTGCTTTTTCTAATATCATATGAATATCACTTAATCCACCTAAAGGTAATCTTCCATAATAAGAAATCAATTGCATTGCTTCTTGTACTTTTGATAATGACTCTTGTAAATCTTCTAAATCATCAAAAATGTCAAAAGAGTCTACTTTATTTTTACCTAAAGTAGACGCACAGTAATTTTTGACTTGTGTTTGAATTATATTCATTTCTAATATTTCAAATTTTGTTTTCATTATTGATCACTCACATTTATATTCTTTAATATATTTTTAATTTCATCTTGATTATACTGAGAATTTTCTAAAAATTCTTGTATTTGTTGTTTATCTTCTACAGATAATGTAATATCTTTATTTTGAAGTTGTTCTTTAATGTTTTCTTCAAAAATATTCATAAATTGTTCTTCATCAATAACACCTAAGTTTTCAATGAGAATCATACATCTTGTTAAGTTTTCAATTGATTTTGCAGAATTAAAATCAATTGAAGTCAAGTTCTGATATTCTATGCTTAAGTCTTGGACTTTATTTGTCAAAGAAGGAACAACGTTTAAGATATGCTTAGCAATATTTGTTTCATTAATTAATGTTTGTCCTTGTGGATAAATAGGTGTTATAAATAATAAAACCACGATATATGATAAAATAACTGCTTCACCAATACTTAAAACAAGTCCTAATATAGAATCCATTGTTGATGTTATAGAAAACTTATGAAGTAATCCTTTTAACGTCGGTTTTAAAACAAAACCAATAATTTTCTTAATAATAAATAACACAACAAATAATATACAAAACATTATCATTTGATTAACAACTTGTCCAATAGTAGAAGCTATCAAATCAGCTTGATTATATTGATAAATAAGAAAGGCACTACTTAATGGTTTAGCTAACCAATATGATAAAATAATAACAATCACAAGACTAACAATATCATAAAGACGTGTAATAAAACCTTTCACATAACCTATAATAGCCATAAAAACAAAAAATAATATAAAAACAATATCAATAATTGTAGAATTCATTTTCATTCACTCCTTTTTTTCCTTCGATATTATAACATTTGAAAATTATTCTGTCAAAAAGTTCAAAAATATGTTATAATTGAAAAGAGGTGATGAGACGTGGAACCAATTATAATTAAAATTGAAAACAATACATTAGAAAAAATGAAAAAATTCTATGATAGTCAAATGGTTCCAGTTGATAACGCTAACCTGCTTTTTAAAGCTCATGCTATTGGTTGTGACATTATTGCCAAACAAGATGGTACTATTGAATTTTGTGGGCAGAACGCTATCAGCGAAGCAAAACGATGGTCTAAAAACATTGCAAGTCGATTAACGCAACCATCACTTAATGAAAACATTTATATGCAACATCATATTGGTTCTGCAGAAACTGGTTCTGCTGATTATTTGGGTCCTATATGTTTTGTATCTTGTTATGTATCTGAAGATGATATTCAATTCATCAACTCTTTAGACATTCAAGATTTATCAACTCTTTCTAATCAGGATATTGTGAATTATGCTAAGCAAATTAAAGATAGATTAGTTTATAGTTTATTAATTTTAGATAATTCACATTATAATAAAATGGTTAAAGATGGTTTTAATCAAGCAAATATTAAAGCTCAATTATATAATCAAGCCACTGTTAATGTTATGCAAAAAGTGAAACAAAATGTTAAGGTTAAAGTTATCAACCAATTTGTTTCTCCTAAAACATATTTTAATTATTTAAAGAATGAAGTTATTGTTGTTAAGGATTTAATATTTGAAACAAATGCTGAAAAACATTATATTGCAGTATTAGCTGCAGAAATTCTTTCTCGTTATGCATATTTACAATATTATGCAAATATGACGAAAAGTTTAAAGATTAATTTATGTCGTGGAACAGGAGCAAATGTAGATGCTGTGGCTGCAAAAATAGCAGCAAAATATGGTGAAAAGATGTTAACAAAGGTTGTAAAACTGAATTTCACAAACACAAAACGTGTAAAAGCTTTACTTGAAGATTTATAGAAAATATGATATTTTCAAAAAAATGGTAGCCAATTGGTTACCATTTATTTTATTTCAATATTAAATTGTTGCATTTTTGTATAATGAACACCAGCTGCATCTAACATACGTTTGGCTGCTTTATCACTTGGTGTATCTCGGTATTTATCATCTTCATAAATAATTTCTTTAATACCACTTTGAATAATGGCTTTTACACATTCATGACATGGAAATAAAGAAACATAAATACGACAATCTTTTAAATTATGGATACTGTTTAAAATCGCATTTAATTCAGCATGGACAACATATGGATACTTAGTATCATACATATCCCCTTCTCGATTATCCCAAGGAAATTGTTTATCATCACATCCCCAAGGTAAACCATTGTATCCAACACCAACAATTTTATTTTCTGGCGTTACAATACAAGCACCAACTTGTGTATTAGGATCTTTTGAACGATATGCAGAAAGTTTTGCAACACCCATAAAATATTGATCCCAATTGATGACTTTTGACATGATTCATCCCCCCTCTATTTCATTTCATTTCTTAATTCTTGTAATTTTTCTTCAAAAAAATCTGGTAAATCACTTTCAAAATACATATCTTCACCTGTACGTGGATGAACAAAGCCTAGTATCTTGGCATGTAAATACTGTCCATGAGTTGTATCATCACGTTTATATCCGTATTGAGGATCACCATAAACTGGATGACCAATATATTGCATATGAACACGAATCTGATGTGTTCTTCCAGTTTCTAAACGACATTCTACTAATGACATATCCTCAAAACGTTCAATAACTTTAAAGTTTGTAATAGCTTCTTTGGCATTTTTATCAGTACATGTCATTTTTTGACGGTCATTAATATCACGCCCAATTGGTGCTTCAATACGTCCAAACTCATGTGGTATTAAACCATGTACTAATGCATAATAACGTCTTATAACACTATGTTCTTGAAGTTGCTGACTAAGACTTTGGTGAGCCATATCATTTTTAGCAACCATTAATAACCCACTTGTTTCTTTATCAATACGATGCACAATACCTGGTCTCATGACACCATTAATTCCAGATAAATCTTTGCAATGATATAAAAGAGCATTCACTAGTGTACCCGTATAAATACCTGCAGAAGGATGAACAATCATACCTGTTGGTTTATGAACAACAACAACATCCTGATCTTCATAAACAATATCAATAGGAATATTTTCTGGTAAAATATCAGTATTTTCCACATCAGGAATATGAACTTCAATAGCATCATTTTCCTCTATCTTATAACTGGCTTTTACAACTTTTTGATTAACCATAACATGACCATCACGTATTAAATTTTGAACTTGGGTACGTGAAAAATCACTAAAAAAAGCTGTGAGTATTTTATCAATACGTTTACCAACAAACTGATTTTCTACTGTGATTTTGACATTTTCCATATTTTATACTCCTCTAATCCAACTTCAAATAATATAAAAGCAACCCCAATTGTAATAGCCATATCAGCAACATTAAAAATGGGGAAATCATAACCCAAAATAATAAAATCAATAAAGTCTCTTACATAACCAAAAACAATACGATCAATAAGATTACCTAATCCACCACAAAAAACCAAAACCAAACCAAAACGTGTTAATTTTTCATGAGCTTGTGTTTGTTTAAAAAAATATACAATCCCTATTCCAGCTAATAAAGAAACCAAATAGAATAAATACATTCTTCCTTGAAAAATACCCCAAGCTGCACCACTATTATGAGAATATGTAAAATAAAAGAAATTCTCAATAATAGGATAACCACTATTCAATTGTAATGTTTTATCAACAATTGATTTTGTAAGTTGATCACCACCAACAACAATCACAAAAGTTATAAAATAAAGCAATAAATTCTTATATGTTATATTTAATTTTTTCATTTTCATCACCTATTCCATTATAACAAAAAAATATGTAATTTCAAAAGAAAAAAACACAACTGTGCTTTTAAAGAATAAATAATAAAACAGCCAAATAGTGCATAAAAGATCCTAACATTACAAATATATGAAATAATTCATGAAACCCAAAATTTTCAGTTAAATTAGGCTTTTTAAAAATATATATAAATGCACCAATAGAGTAAGCAATTCCCCCTGCTGCTATCATAGATAAACAAGAAGCAGGAATCCCAGAAAAAGATTGAAAATCAAAAACAAGTGACCAACCTAAAACAAGATAAATACAAGTTGTTATAGCACGTGGCATATTTAACCAACATATTTTTAAAACAATCCCTAATATAGCAATTGTCCATAAAATGCCTAAGAAATAATAAGAACGAGGTGAATCCATACAATAAACCACAACAGGTGTATATGTTCCAACGATTAAAACATAAATCATTGAATGATCTAATTTTCTTAAAATCGTTTTTATCTTTTGGCTTCCTTTAAAAAAATGATAAATAGCACTTGCACTATATAAAGCTATCAAAGATATACCAAAAATAATAGCTGCACCTAAAATCATTGGTGTTGTTTCTCTATAAATCCCAACAAATATCATAATAAATAAACCAACAAGCGACATACAAGCACCTATAAAATGAGTTTCACTACTTATAGGATCCATAGCTTTTTTAAATAATTTATTCATTTTGTCATCTCCTTATTATGTAGTATTCATTACTACTTTGTACATTTATTATATTCTTATTATATGATTTGTCAACTATATCTTGTTATTTTTATTTATTTCATGTATGATAGAGATGAGGTGAAAATAATGAATAATGACATTTTTCTTGATATTCTAAAACAAGTTGAAAATATAAGTGATTTAAAATCTGATGATATTCCATCTTTAGATTTATATATGGATCAAATCATGACTCTTTTTGATATTAATCTAGCTGATAATAAACGCCATGAAGATGATAAACTCTTAACAAAAACAATGATTAATAATTATTCTAAAGAAGGTATATTAAAGCCTATCAAAGGAAAAAAATATACCAAAGATCACATTTTACAAATGGTATTGATCTATTTTTTAAAGAACACCATTTCTATTCAGGAAATAAAAAAAGTTCTACAACCCTATCATGATGAAACAGAAAAAATAGAACCAATATATAACTCTTTTCTTGAACAGAAAAAACAATTAACTTCACATTTATCTCAAGAAATTAATGGTTTTATCAAAAAAAATAACATTGATTTAAGTAATTCAGATCAATTTACAAGCGTACTTTTACTTATGTGTTGTTTAAGTAATCAATTCAAAACAATTGCTGAAAAAATGTTAGATACATATTATCAAGAAGAAAATAATGACTAATTAAATCGTTTAAAATACGAAAAACGAAGATAAGGATTCTCCTTAAATCTTCGTTTTTTACATAAAAAAGACAATAGCTACAAAATGAAAAAGACTCGCACAATTAATAAACAAATGCCATATAAAATGAAAGAATCTTTTTTGTGGACGAGAATAGAAAAACACACCTGCCGAATACATAACACCACCAATCACAATAAATATAATAAACAATAAAGATGTATGAGATATTAATGAAGGAATAAAGAAAATTGCTGTCCAACCCATAACTAAATAAATTGTTGTTGATAAAATAGGATAACTTTTCTTGGAAATTGACTTCAATAAAATACCAGCAACTACTGCACTCCATTGAATAACAAGTAAAATTATTCTTAACCAACCATCAACAACACACAAAGCAATTGGTGTATAACTTCCAGCAATGGCTAGATAAATGCAAATATGGTCTAATTTTCTAAATACATATTTTTGTTCTGTTGAATAATCCATACTATGATATATTGTTGAAATTAAAAACATTAAAAACAAACATATTATAAAGATAGAAACACCAACGCATCGCATCCATCCACCTTTTAAATATGAGTATACAGATACAAAAGGTAAAGAAAATAAGCAAAGTAACGCCATAACCCCATGACTAACTGCATTTCCAACTTCTTCACCAAAAGTCAAATGAAACATATCACGCATTGTTTTTTCTTGCATAAAATCTCCCCTATTCTTTTAAAATACCTAATTGTTTTAATAAAAATTGTCCATTTGTTGATTTTGATTGTCCGTTTTTTATATGGTAATCAAAGTATATTTTACCATTTTCATAATATTCATCAAAATGATAATTTTGTATAGATGAATTACTCATTTGACATAATTCAAAATCATGTGTTGTCATAAATAATAAGCAATGGGGTAAAGACAATGCTTCTATTGTTGCTTTTGCTCCTGCAAAACGATCAAGTGAATTTGTTCCCTTGAAGATTTCATCAATAAAACAGATCATAGGTTGATCATCTTGACTTTGATCTATCATTTCTTTAATTCTTAACAATTCACCATAAAATGTTGAAATCCCTTCCTCAACATTATCTTTAACACGCATTGATGTATAAATATTCATAAAAGAACAAGTCATTTCATCAGCAAATACAAATCCTCCAGCATAAGCTAAAATAAGATTTAATGCAATCGTACGCATAAATGTTGTTTTCCCAGACATATTAGAGCCAGTAATAATATTTGTATAACCTGTTAATGACCAGCTATTTCCAACAACCTTTTTTGTATGAATAAGGGGATGACGCATATTTTGAAATGATAAAGATATATCTTCTTTTATTGTTGGTATACAAACATCAAATTGATCAATTGAAGTGACACTCAAACTCATACAAGCTTCTATTTCAGCTAATGTATCAATCCATGATTCTAAATATTGTCCATACTCTAATAACCATCTTTGATAACGATAAAGCTGTATATGATCAAAAGAAAACAAAGCATTCAATAAAACAAAAGCAAATATATTTTGACGATAAGTAACACTTTGAGATATTTTAGATAAATGAGCAATACCTAATGTTGAATGTTTAGGTTTAATTAATTTTTTTTGTAATGTTTTTAAATACTCTGATTCAAAGTTTTCATTTTCAATAAGTTCAAAAATACGATAATAACCCTTTAGACTCTTATGAAGTTTAGCAATAGGCTCAAAAATAGAATTATGATGCATCATTCTTATAAAAGCATATCCTAATTGAATAACGATTCCTACTTCACCAATAATATAACTATATGGATCAAATAAAGAAAACATGGCAAATAATAATGCAATACAAGTCATAATTGGACATAACATAAAATATAAAGATATTGTTTTTTCTTGTTTGGGTAATTGTATAAATTGATGAATAAACTTTTCATTTTGTTTAGAAATAAGTTTTCCATATGTTTGAATATGAAAAACAAAGTCAATGTGTTGACTTAATTCCTTTACTGCTTCTTGACGTTCTTTGATTTGATTATGTCCTTTTTGACATGTGAAATACATTGCCAAACGTGCTCTCCCTAATTGGGTAAAACATATATTTATCATTTGATATAAAGAATGTTTACCAAAGATATCCAAATCATAAGAACGATAATCATCATCTTTTATAAATTCCTTACCATCTTCAAAAACATCCCATTTATTATCAATACGTTGTATATGATCATTTAATATATCTTCTCTCGCTTTTGAAACACGTAACTTGTCTTGAATATGTTGATGATAAACAACAATAATCATAAAAATCATAAGACTTAATAATGCTAATATATAAAGAAATGGTTTATTTTGAAAATATCCAATCAATAAATCAACAATAACCATAATACTTAATCCAAATCGTATCATTGATAAAAGATTAGATTGTTTTTTTAGATGTTTTGTTAAATGCATAGCTTGTTGATATAATTCTAGAAATTGTTGCTTTGTCATAATTTATCTCCTTGTCTTTGATATTATAACACATTTTATAAAAGAAAAAAGACTAATAACTTAGTCTAATTTCCATCTAGCCCATCTTTACGTTCTCTTAAATCTGGGTAATATTTCAATGAATTATTTGTCCATTGATTATGAGTTGCACTTTTTTTAGTTTCGCAACTTTCTTTCTTTTTTCATGATTTCACCTCAATATATTTTGTGAAGAATATTGATAATCATGAATTAAAAAATCATAAAATAAGCTAAAACAATAATACCCAATACAATACGATACCATCCAAAAACCTTAAAATCATGTTTCTTAATATATGACATTAAGAAACGAATAATCAATACAGATACAACAAATGCAACAATCATTCCAACAATTAAAATCATTAATTCTTGTGTTGTAAATACAAAACCAAATTTTAACATTTTTAATAATGATGCCCCAAACATAACAGGAATAGCTAAAAAGAAAGTAAATTCAGCAGCCACTGTACGTGATACACCTAATAATAACGCTCCAACAATTGTTGCACCTGAACGTGATGTTCCAGGGAAAATAGCAGCAATCAATTGAAAGATTCCAATTAATAAAGCAGTATTTATTGTAATATCTTCTAAAGAATTAATTTTTGAAACTCTACCTTTATTTTGATTTTCAATAACTATAAAAGCAATACCAAAAACAATCAAAGAAATAGAAACTGTTTGATAGTTATAAAATAAAGCCTCTAATTGTTCATCAAATAAAAGACCAATAACTGCAGCAGGCACACATGCAACTAATATTTTAATCCATAACATAAATTTATCCATCTTAACATAAGATAAAATACCAGTTTGTTGCATTGGTTGTTTATTATTCTTTTTTCCAAAAGGAAAGAATGAATTCCAGAATAAAACAACAACAGCCATAATAGCACCTAATTGAATAACAACTTGAAACATACTATAAAATTCAGGTGAAACATCAAGTTTAATAAATTCATCTAATAAAATCATATGTCCCGTACTACTAATAGGTAACCATTCAGTAACACCTTCAACAATACCGAATAATATTGCTTTTAAGATTTCTAACATTATATATATCCTCCAAACCTTAGTTTTAACATACTTTAATACTATATCGTAATTTATACTGAAAGTATAGTTTTTTTTAAAGAAAACGCCTCTTAAGAGGCATCAAACAATAATAACATATCATTCCATTTGGCATCTCCAAGTGAAGATGCAGATACACCTATATGTTGATAACCAAACTTTTGATAATAATGAATTAATCTGTCTTTACATGTTAAAACAATACCTTTTTTTCCTCTTTGTCTAGTACATTCAACAAAATGACGCATCAATTTTTCACCTACCCCATGTTTTTGATAGTCAGGTAAAACAGCTAAACTAAAAACAGTTTGATATGCACCATTTGGCTGATGCAATGATGCATCAAAATAAAGTTCATCAGTAAATGATGGTGCATCTGTTGTTGCTCCATCAATAAAACCAATTATCTGATTGTTATATTCGGCAACAAAAAACCATTCTGGAAATGCATGATATCTTTCTTTAAATAAAGCTGCACTCCCAGCCTCCGCTTTAGGAAAACATACTTGCTCTATTTCGATAATACTATTTAAATCTTCCTTAGAAGCTAATCTCACATGAATATTCATAACTTCATCTCCTTTTACATATTTAGAATAATCTTTCTTCGTTATCATTTTTATATATTTTATTGGAACATGTTTTGTTAACCAAACACCATTAACAGATAAGTAAAATTTATACCCATCTTTTATCATATCTTTACAATTAATGAAATAAACAACTGGTTTTCCATGTCTCAATCCAACTTTTATGGCAGTATCATAATCCGAAGATAAATGAACATATAAACGTGATTTTGATATTAGTCCGCTTTCCTCAATTGAACTCACATATTTTTCACCGGTACCATGATATAACATGTCTGGTGGGATAGATTCTTTAAGTTGAACATCAACATTGATAGAATGACCTTGATTAGCACGTATTAATGTTTTATCACTATTAAAAGAATAACGTTGCTTATCATCAGTTCTTACAATCTCTTCTAATACTTCCATAGAAATTGGATATGTTTGTGACACTCCTTCAATAAGGTCATTGACATTTGCCCATCCATGTTTATCTAATGTTATACCTATTGTTTCTGGTTTATGTCTTAAAATAAGACTTATATATCGACTTATGTTTGTCAAAGACATTTATACCATCTCCTTTATGACTGACAATACTTATTGATCATATGAGAAACTCTATCTATTTTTTCACTAATAATACGATAGACTCAATATGTTCAGTATGTGGAAACATATCATATAAATAAACTTCTTGAAAAGTATATCCAATCTTTAAAAATTCTTTTAAATCATTGACTTGTGTATGAGGATCACATGATACATAGACAACTTTTTTTGGTTTTAAATTCTTAATTGCATGAATAAATTCCTTTGTACTTCCTGCTCTAGGTGGATCCATAATAATACCATCAATTTTATCATTATTCTTAACAAAATCCACCATAAATTGTGTCGCATCTTTGTTTACAAATGAAATATTTTCTAATTTATTCATTTTAGCATTATTTAAAGCATCTAAATAAGCTTGATGATTAGATTCAACACCTATAACTTTCTTAACATGTGGAGAAACAATCATCCCAATTGTTCCAATACCACAATAAGTATCCAAAATTGTATCATTTTGTTTAGCATCTAATAATTCAATAACCTTTTGATACAGATTTACACATTGTTCATGATTAATTTGATAAAAAGATTGTGCTGAAATTTTAAAAGTCATTCCGCATAATTCATCAACAATAAACCCTTTTCCAAATAAAACCTTTTCTTGTTGAGACAATACAACACTTGTTTGTCTTTTATTAATATTCAAAACAACAGTTTTTACATCAGGACATGCTTTTATTAATTCACTACAGAAATTTTTTGAACCTTTAAAGACGGCATCATTTGCTACTATAGCAACTAAACTTTGATTTGTTTGAATAGCACGTCTAATTAAGACATGACGAACAAACCCTCTTTTTCTTCTTTCATCATAAATAGGTACACGATATTTTTTAAATAAAAATTGAATTTTATTTAAAATAGCATGTGTTTGTTGATCATGTAATAAACATTGTTTCATAGGTACAATTTTATGTGACGATTCTTCATATAAGCCATAATTATAATTTTGATCAAAAGCAACAATAACCTTATTACGATATGCATATGGATGATTCATTCCACTGACTGCTTTAACATCGACATTGAAATCTTTAAATAATTCTTTCATTTGAGTTTGTTTATGAATTAATTGTTTAGAATAATCTTGATGAATATATTGACAACTTCCACATTGTTTATAAATTGAACAATTCATGCATTTCCCTCCTCGTCTTAAAAAACAGAAAGCTTAAACTTTCTGTTCTATAGTGTTTCAATAAAAGAAACTAATAATTCATATGTGTGTAAGAATGATTTTAATTCTAAACGTTCCTCTGGAGTATGAATATCAGCCATGTTTGGACCTAAAGTTAAAATATCAAGTTCTGGAATCTTACTTTTAAAAATACCAGTTTCTAAACCACCATGAGTAGCAACTTCTTTTAACTCTAAGCCTGTTTGTTGATAATAAAAATCTTTAAACTGTTGTCTAATTTTTGAATGAGCATCATAATCCCAACCTGGATAATCTCCTGATACTTCAATATATCCATTATAAAGTGATGCTATCAATTCTAATTGATTAACAAGTTCATCTCTAGCACTCTTTAATGGTGAACGTACTGAATAATCAATAGTTATATCATTTTCATTTGTATGCACAATACCCATATTTAAAGAAACAATTGCAAGATCATCAATAACTTGTGATTGTTCAATCATACCATTAGGACACAAATACATCATCGAAATAATGGCTTCACTATCTTTTGCACAAATACAAACATCACATTCATCTTCATGTAGTAAAACTTGAACATGAGAATCACTTATTTCTAATTCTTTCTTTATCTCACCATAACATTTTTCAACAATATGATAAATATCTTGTGAATCACTTTCACTAGCAAAAGCAACAACACATTCACGAGGAATGGCATTATTTTTTAATCCCCCTGTTATATCAACCAATCGTATATCAAGACCTGCTTTTAACATACAATAAAGAATTCGTGCAGCTAGTTTATTCGCATTTCCTCTTCCCATATGAATACAACCACCAGAATGTCCACCTTGTAATCCTTTAACTTCCAAGCTATAAACAGGTGATGTATTATCTTCTCCAATAATTTGTTTCGTTATAAGAACATCACAACCTCCTGATGAAGAAGTACAAGTTTCTCCTTCTGTTTCACTATCCAATCCAATGAAACGCTTTGCCTTTAAATCATTCATATCTAATCCAAAAGCACCATATAAACCAACCTCTTCTTGAACAGTAAATACACACTCTAATGGTGGATGTTTTAAAGTATCATCTGTTAAGATTGCTAGCATATAAGCAACAGCAACTCCATCATCAGCACCTAATGTTGTTCCATTTGCTTTTAAATAACCATCCTTAACATATATTGATAAAGGATCATTTTCAAAATCATGAGAACAATCATTATTCTTTTCACAAACCATATCTGTATGACCTTGTAACATAAGTGGCTCATGATTTTCATAACCTTTTGAAGCATCTTTAAAAACGACGATATTATGCATATCGTCACGACGATAACACAAATCAAATTCTTTTGCGATTGTTTCAATATAATCAGCAATCTTTTCTTCATGATAAGAACCATGAGGAATTTGGGTAATCTCTTCAAAATACTTATATATTAAAATATTTTCATCTAAAACTCTCATATATATCTTCTCCTTTTCCATATTCTAACATGCCTTAAATCAATTGTCTATTCATCCATTTTCCACTAAAATAACGCCATACAAAGAATATACAACGAACTATCCAATCAATAAACATTGCCATCCAAACACCAATTAATCCTAGATTAAAATAACCACCTAAAATATAACTAAAGATAAGTCTAAATGTTAACATAGAAACAGCTGATACAATCATTGTATACTTAGCATCATTCGCTGCTCTTAATGCATTAGGGAAAGTAAATGCTAATGGCCAAAAGATAGCACCTATAAATCCATGCATAAAAATACATTGATATGCCAAATCAATTGTTTCACTAGATAATGAATACCATTGAATGATTGTAGGTGTTGTTATCATAAGAATGACAATTAAAGTTGTCATAGTTATATAAGTTAACTTCATAATCTTTTTTATATAATATTTTGCTTGGTTATAATCATTTGCTCCAACACATTGACCAACTACTGTCACCATTGCAAGTCCCATAGCCATACCAGGAATGATTTGCATTTGACACAAACTGTTACTAACAGCATTGGCTGCAATAGAATATGTTCCAAATGTTGCAATTAAACTTTGAACAAGAATCTTACCTAATTGGAACATTCCATTTTCTAATCCTGATGGAACTCCAATTGTTAAAATTTTCTTTATATAAACAAAATCAAATTTCCAGTGTTTATAGTCGTCAATATAAAGTTCACTTTGTTTATGAGATAACATAATAAGAATAACAACACAAGCAACTGCTCTTGCTATTAAAGTTGCAAAAACAGCTCCAAAAACACCCCATTGACATATAAAAATAAATATCGCATTCAATATAATATTAATGACATTCATAATTGCACTACTAATCATAGATATTTTTGAATTACCAACTGCTCTAAATAAAGCTGCACCAGAATTATATAAAGCTATAAATGGATACGATAAAGCCGAATAAAAGAAATAAACCTCAGCATTGATCATAACATTATTTTCTACATTACCAAAAATAGCATGTAACAAACTCGTATTAAAACAAACAACAATTCCCATAATAAAAACTGATAAAAAAGCAGTAATCAATAAAAGTTGTTTTGCTGAATAACGTGCTTTTTTATAAGATTGTTGTCCAATAAACTGTGCAGCAACAACTGCACCCCCTGTTCCTAAAGCCGCAAAGACATTAATTAATAAAATATTAATACCGTCAACTAATGATACTGCTGAAACTGCTGCTTCGCCAACACTTGAAACCATGATTGTATCAGCAAAACCAACAGTAACAGCTAATAATTGTTCAATAATCAATGGAATAATTAACTTTTTCAAATCTTTATTTGAAAATAACATATTTACCCCTCCTCTTAACTATGCAATTATATACCTCTTTTTATATCATTTAAATGTTTTTTTAAAAATTGAAATTCTTTATCATTAAGTTCTTTAACTTCACCTTCTTTTAAAGAACTATCTAAAACAATATCACCAAAACCAACTCTTTTTAAATCAACAACATAATATCCACAAGATAGAAACATTTTTTTAATTTGATGATATTTGCCTTCATCAATAGTTACAAAACAACTTCTATCATCAATAATCTCTAGTTTAGCACTATGACACTTATAATGAAAATCAATAATAATACCCTGTTCAAATTCCTTTATTAACTCATCATTTAAAGAACGATCAACCTTAACTAAATATTTTTTATTGATATGATTTTGTGGTAACAACAATGCTTGACAAGAAACATCATTTGTTAAAATCAATAATCCTGTTGTATCTTTATCTAAACGTCCTAAACAAAAACAATCTTTATTATTAATGAGTTCTAAAACATAATGTTCATTCTTATCATATGTTGCACTTAAATAATTCTTTGGTTTATTCAACATATAATAAACAAAAGGCCATTCAACTTTTTGCTTATCAATTCTAATATCATCATCTTTATCCACTTGAAAATACACATCTGTTATGAGTTCCTTATTTACATTCACATGACCATGTTTTATCATAGTTTTACATGTTTTTACATTACCAAAATGAGCCTTCATTAAAACATAATACAAATCTTTAATGAGAATTTCTTCCTCTCCAACAATCATTAGAACGACTATCACCGTTATTTTCAATAATCACATTCACTTGACTTCCTCGATGATAATCTGGATGTTCTTTTAAAATATCATGCAAAACAGATAAACGTTTATGTCCATCAACACATATATATCCCTGAGCTGTGAATTGAACTTTGATAGGAAAAGAAAAACCAATTCTGATAATTGAATCATAAAGATCTTGGTTATAGTCTTGATATATAAATTGTATATTTGAAATATCTAATTTTGTAATACGCATAATAAACCTCCTGCTAAAGAATTATAACATTTTTTTGCAAATGAGAAAATATATCTAAAATAAAAAAAACGTGATATAATAAGGGAAATGGGAGGATTTTGTTATGAATATATTATTAAGTCGTATACTGACATATTTAAATGGGACATTGTTTCACGATTATCATTACAAGATTTGTACTTTTGTGATTTTTCATTATCTTGAAATTGAGGATATGAGTGAAGAAGATTTTTTAAGATTAGGTTGTTTTAAAAAGGAAGAACTTTATTCTTTTATTGCATTATTGGGATTTAATCAATATGAAGAATTTAAAAACACTTTGATTAACCATCACCAAACAAGACTCAATCAAATTAGAGTTAGAATGCTAGGAGTAGATAGTCGTGATTTAATTAAAAAAATGGATAAAGATTGTACAGATGATGAAATGGAAAAAATAATCAGTGATATTTGTGCAAAATTATATAAAGCAAAACGAATTGTTATTTTTGGAGCTTTATACCCTATTTCTATAGCAATTGAATTACAGACAGATATGATTACTTTTGGTAAACCTTTTATTCAATATCATAATTATGACCCTATTGTTTTAAATGAAAAAGATGTTGCGATTGTTATCAGTGCAACTGGACGTTATTTAGAAGGTTTTAAAAAAGCAAGAGAAAATGTACATATCGAAAGAGCTCAACAAATCTTAATTACCCAAAACAAAAAATATTTAAAAACCGAAACAACTGATAATTGTAAAGTGATTTATGTACCTGGTAAGTTTGATAGTATCAATTTTAATTATCAAACTATGACAATTTGTGATTTGATTAGATTGCATTATTTTCAACAATATTATTTATAAAAAAACTGTTATAAGGGAATTTTCCCAAATAACAGTTTTTTATCTTAATAAAATTCGATCATTATATTCTTTAGTTGATGATGAATACAAATGTATCAGTTCATCGACACTCATATTCTTTCTTTGTTCTCCTTCAATGAAAGCAATAATTTCTCCATCTTTCATAATCAGTGTTTTATTACCATATTTTAATGCATCTTCCATGTTATGCGTAATCATTAAAGTCGTAATGTTATGGTCTTTAATTAACTGAGAACTTATATTTAAAACTTTTTGAGCAGTTTTAGGATCTAATGCCGCTGTATGTTCATCTAATAAAAGTAATTCAGGTGTTACATAAGTTGCCATCAATAATGTTAAAGCTTGTCTTTGTCCCCCTGAAAGTGTACCTACTTTTGTTTCTAGTCTTTCTTCTAATCCTAAATCTAATGATTTTAAAGCTTGAATGAATTCTTCTTTATGTTTATGTGAAAATAAAGATAATGAAAAATGTTTTCCACGTTGTGAAGCAAGTGATAAATTTTCTTCAATCGTCATTGAAGGTGCTGTTCCTTTCAATGGGTCTTGAAACAATCTCCCAATATAACGAGAGCGTTGATATTCTGGATAATCCGTTATATCTTCTTGATTTAATAAGATTTTTCCTTCACTTACTTGAGTTGCTCCAGAAATAGATTGAAATAAAGTTGACTTTCCTGCACCATTGCTACCAATAATAGTTACAAAATCACCTTTATCTAAATGGAGGTTGATATGAGAAAGAGCAACCTTTTCATTAACAGTACCTTTATTAAAAACAACTGTTAAATCTTGTATATCTAACATTTTTTCTTCCTCCTTTTTCCTGTTATACTTGTTGAAGCAATAGCAATCACAACCAAAACAGCTGATAATAATTTTAAATCACCTGATGGCAATCCCATATGCAAAGCAACT
>Ga0129317_1001121_pt1 | contig 21616 bp, 24 predicted proteins | sample Cm1ome_FD_94430 | JGI IMG/M metagenome (GOLD analysis project Ga0129317, IMG submission 94430) | Eastern black-and-white colobus group fecal microbial communities from Wisconsin, USA - Cm1105 metagenome | ecosystem: Host-associated > Mammals > Digestive system > Large intestine > Fecal | place... | reverse complement strand
TAACTTACAAGCAAGAGTAAATGCAGAGCATGGAGCTTGCCAAGGTAAAAAAGATTTAGCTACTTTAGCTAAACAATTAAACTTAGATGCAATCCACGACACAGTTCACGAAATGTGTAAAGATGAAGCTAGACACGGAAAAGCTTTCGCTGGATTATTAAACAGATACTTTAAATAAGAATCCATCACAAATTGTTTGTATTGATATATTTATAAAGAAAACACCACTAAAACACCTAGTTTAGTGGTGTTTTTCTAGTTTGAAAGGTATTTTTTGATTTGATATACTTCCAAATGAGGAGTGATTAAAATGGGGAAAGCTTATGAAAAAGTTTATGAAGTTACTTATGGAGAAACAGATGGAAGAAAAGACTGTAGAATAACTTCAATGATGAACTTCTTTTCAGACTGTTGCTTAAGTCAAGAAGAAAAGAATTCAATGAACTATGCAGATAATAGCAGTGAAACTACTTGGGTATTTTTTGATTATGAAATAATAGTTAATAGATATCCAAGATATAGAGAGAAAATTAAGGTAAAAACTTATGTTGAATCTATAAGAAAGTTTTATTCTAACAGAGTATTTGAGGCTTATGATATGGATGGGGCCTTAGTAGCTAGAGCTGATGTATTAGCCTTCTTAATAAACAAAAAAACTAGAAGACCAGCTAGAATAAGCGACGAAGAATATGAGATTCATGGATTAAGTAAGGAGTCTTCAAAATTATTAAGAAAAAAATTAAACTTTGAGAAATTTGATAAAGAAGATTTAGAGATGAAATTTCACATAAGATATTTAGATATAGATCTAAATATGCATGTAAGTAATATTAAGTATGTAGAGTGGATTTTAGAAACAGTACCAGTTGATATCGTTCTAAATTACAAAATGAAAAAAATAAAAATAAAATTTGAAAAAGAAATTACATATGGTCATAATGTAATTATAAAGTCAAAAATAATTAAGGGTGAAGATGAAGTAAAGGTTCTTCATAAAGTAGAAAATGAAGAGGGAGAAAGCATTACTTTAGCAGAAACTTATTGGTATTAAAATTTTTCTAGGAGAATTAATTATGAGCGAAAATAAATTTATGAAAAAATATGATGTACTATATTATGATTCAGATGTTAATGAAAACATAAGAATGGTTCCACTTATGAAAATCTTTGGTGATGTATCTGCAATCCATGAGGAAGAGTTAGCTTATGAAGGAATTAAGTATTTAAAAGATCATGAATTAAGTTGGATTATTTATAGTTACTCAATAGATATAAAAAAGCCAATACCATATAAAAGTTCAATAAATGTAGAAACTTATCTAGAAGGAATAAAGAAATTTTACGCTTGTAGAGTGTATAAAGTTTATAATGAAAAAAATGAACTTGTGGCTGAAGGAAAGATTATTTTCTTATTAATAGATTTAGAGAAGCGTAGAGCTGTTAGAATTCCTAAAGAGTATTGTGAGTTAATAAACATGAGTGATACTGGAGAAGTAGAGTTAAAATCAACTAAGGTTGAAAAATTAATTAGGGAAGACTTAGAATCAAATATTTCTGTAAGAAGAAGTGATATAGATTTTAATAAGCATGTTAATAACACTAAATACTTAGAATGGACTATGGAGGCTACACCAGAGTGTATTTTAGATGAATATAGCCTTATATCAGCTAAAATAAAGTATGAGAAGGAAGTTAGACTTGGGGATGATGTAAATATTATCTGCCAATGGGATGAGATTGAAGAAGGTTATAAGTGCCTTTACAAGATTGTAAACAATAGGTTAGGAGAAGTTTCAGCTTCAATAGAAACAATTTGGAAAAAAGAGTTTTAAAAGTAATAAAACCCTCGGTATGGCTAGGAGTTTGTAGCCTAGTTATACCAAGGGTTTTGTATTAAATAAAAATAAATTTTATTTAATTAAAAAATATATTATTCATAGAAAATATATTACTGAAGGGTACAAGAAAGTGCGGCGTTAAATCCAGAACTCCAAGCCCATTGAAGGTTAAATCCTCCACAATCTCCATCTACATCTAATAATTCACCACAAAAATAAAGGTTATCTACTAACTTTGACTGAAGAGTCTCAGCATCAACTTCCTTTGTATTTATTCCACCAGTAGTTACCTGAGCTGCTTGGAAGCCATTTGTTCCAATACATTTAAATTCCCAAGATTTCATAAGGCTTATTAAGGCTTTTTTCTCTTTCCAAGTAAGTTCATAACATGGTTTATGTAAATTATCTATACCTGCTTCTCTTAATAATATAGGTATCATTTTCTTGTTAACAACACCTATAAGTGAGTTTATAACTTCTCTACAAGAAAAAACAGCAAAATGTCCTTCTAAGAAATCTTCTAATTCTTTTAATGATTTATCAGGCATCATATCAACTAAGATTTTAACCTCTTTACCTTTAAAGCATCCTAAGGAAGCTTCTCTAGATATTTGTAATATTGGAGGGCCAGATATGCCGTAGTCTGTAAAAAGAATCTCTCCAAATTCTTTTCTAATACTTTTTCCATCACATAAAACTTCAGCATAACCATTAAACTTTATTCCTGATAAAGCTTTAAGTTTATTGTGAGATAGTTTTAATTGTACTATAGCTGGATTAGGTTCAATAATAGAGTGGCCTAAACTTTTAGCAAGAGTATATCCAGAGCCATCAGAACCAGTTTTAGGAGCAGATTTTCCTCCACAAGCCATTATTAACTTTTTACACTTAATCACAGGTGAATCCTCATTTCCTGTGGATAAAGTAAATTTCCCCTTAGATTTGTTGATAGATTTTACTTTGTAAGAATTATAAACAGGAATTTCACGTTCTTCTAAGGCCATTTTTAAAATATCTACAACAGAAGATGCCTGTAAAGATTGAGGATAATTCTTTCCTTTTTCAAGTTCTATTATTGGTAATCCTAGATTAAGAAAAAAGGCTTTTGTATCTTCTACAGAAAATTTATTTAAAGATTTAATAAAAAATCCATCATTTGTACTATGAAAGTTTTCAAATGGAAAACTTATTAATGAATTTGTTATATTACATCTACCGTTTCCTGTAGTAAGAATTTTTTTGCCTATTCTGTCTGTTCCTTCAACTATGGCAACATCTAATCCAAAATCCTTTGCTGTAATTGCAGCTGTCATACCAGAAGCTCCGCCTCCTATAATAACTACATCATGGTATATCATAAGTTTAATTTCTCCCTTCTAAATTTGTATATATTAATAATCAAAAATAATTTTCTAAATTTCTTATATGTTTAATCATAACATTTCTAAGTTTGAATTGTATCATATTTGACTAGCAATAGATACTTAAAGAGAAGAAATTATAAAGTTATATTATTTTCTTTAAGGAGTAATACTAAATAGTGAGGTGAATATTATGAAATTTAGAATTACCAATGAAAATATAGAGGGGTATAATACAGAATTAAAAATTAGAAGAATGAATTATGATCAAGTGGTGGTGAATTATCAAAATAATTCTGAAATAAAAACTTTTAAAATGAATGAGGGAGAATTAGTTTCAGAAGGAGAAGTTGATGATATAATTAAAAAATACACTGACTTATTAAAAATAAAAATAAACAGAGGAACATCAGCTTTATTTTATAAAGGTATAATAGATTCAATTGAAGAATCTATTGAGGAAGTAAAATCCTTAAAAGTTTTAAATGATTTTACTAAATCAACAAGCAAAAGAGGAATTTGGGATAAAGAGATACTTATATACCTAAACGAGAGCTATCCAATAAAAATTGAAGCAAGTGGAAGAAATTTTAGGGAAGATAGTTATAAGTTCAATATTAAGGTTCTAGAAGAAGCAGAATTCATTGAAATGTGCCATTTTAATATAGGAAAATTAAAGAATCAAATAGGTTGGAGAGAAAGGCAGTTAAATATCTATAAAAAAATAGTTAAAAAAATAGAAAAAGAGAGTAATTTTGAGTAAAATGGCGAATTATAATTATAATTTTATTAAATAGCTGTAAATGACCTAAAATAACTAAAAAAAGTGTTGACATAACTTTAGTTTTTGGGTATTATATTCCTTGTCAGGTCGCCAAGTGCGAAAGACGAAAAACAAAATAAACAAATTTAGTTTAAAGCTAAAACTGGTCAAAAATGATGTGGTTTTAAGAGTTAATGTGGCCCCTTGGTCAAGCGGTTAAGACACCACCCTTTCACGGTGGTAACAGGGGTTCGATTCCCCTAGGGGTCACCAACATGGTCGCATAGCTCAGCTGGGAGAGCACCTGCCTTACAAGCAGGGGGTCACAGGTTCGATCCCTGTTGCGACCACCATAAAACTTTTAATGGCTCAGTAGCTCAGTTGGTTAGAGTGCCGGCCTGTCACGCCGGAGGTCGAGGGTTCGAGCCCCTTCTGAGTCGCCACATTTTTGGCCCCTTGGTCAAGCGGTTAAGACACCACCCTTTCACGGTGGTAACAGGGGTTCGATTCCCCTAGGGGTCACCATATTACGGTCGCATAGCTCAGCTGGGAGAGCACCTGCCTTACAAGCAGGGGGTCACAGGTTCGATCCCTGTTGCGACCACCATAAAAGTTTTTAATGGCTCAGTAGCTCAGTTGGTTAGAGTGCCGGCCTGTCACGCCGGAGGTCGAGGGTTCGAGCCCCTTCTGAGTCGCCAGTTTTGGCCCCTTGGTCAAGCGGTTAAGACACCACCCTTTCACGGTGGTAACAGGGGTTCGATTCCCCTAGGGGTCACCATATATACGGTCGCATAGCTCAGCTGGGAGAGCACCTGCCTTACAAGCAGGGGGTCACAGGTTCGATCCCTGTTGCGACCACCAAAACTTTTAATGGCTCAGTAGCTCAGTTGGTTAGAGTGCCGGCCTGTCACGCCGGAGGTCGAGGGTTCGAGCCCCTTCTGAGTCGCCACATGCTGGTGTGGCTCAATTGGCAGAGCAGCTGACTTGTAATCAGCAGGTTATCGGTTCAAGTCCGATCATCAGCTCCAAAGAACTTCAGTTAAACTGAAGTTTTTTTTTATTCTTTTAGAGAGTAATTCGCCATTTAATTTATTTATGCAAAAAAGTACACCTTATCTTTTAAGTAAGATAAGGTGTATTTTTTCTTTTTTGAAGATTTTTCTTTATTCTTATGTCATCTCCGTAAGTTTTAAATAGAAGAAAGTTTCCTAGCAATCTAGAAGTTATTCTTTCTGCATAAGCTTGCTTCAATTCAGGAAGATTTAAATTTGTAGATATAATCATCTTTTTATTTAATAATATTTTTTTGTTTAGAAGGGTAAATAACTCAGTTGTAGAGAAATCAGTTATTTGTTCTGCACCTAAGTCATCTATAACAAGTAAGTCACAATTTATAAGCAAATCTTCTAATTCATGATCATTATTAAATCTTATTTCTCTAAGATTTCTAATAAGTTCATCTGATGTTCTATAAACTACAAGAAATCCATTATCTAATAATTCTTTAGCTATGCAATAAGTTAAAAATGTTTTTCCAGTTCCAGGACTACCATAGAAAAGTATATTTTCATTATGCTTATCAAATTTAGGGATATATCCATTAACCATCTTATCAATGATTATTTGCATATTTTCTCTTGGAGAATACTTTTCATTACCATTGTTTAAAGGAGAAAAAACATTTATATCAAATTTTGAAAAATTATTTAGCTTTAAAGCATCAGCCATATGAGAATTTTCATAGTATATGTCTACAAGTTTTTTCTTATAACAAATACATTTTTTAGTACCTATATATCCTGTATCTTTGCAAGATGGACATATATAATGCATATCTAAATAATCTTTTGGATATCCACTCATAGCAAGTAGTTGATCTTTTTCATCTCTAAGATTTTCAATTTCTTTTTTTAATTTTTCAAAACTTTCTTTTTCATGTTTTCTTAAAGCAAGCATTGAAAGTTTTAAAGAAAGCTTATTTATTTCTCTTTCATACTCAAAAACTTGAGGTAGCTTTTCTTTTAACTCTTTTTGTCTATTAGCTAGATTTGATTTTTCTTTTTGACGGATTTTTTCATACATATCCATCAATTGACTTTTATAACCTTTAATCATTCAATATCCCATCCTAACAATTGTTTTTCTAAGGAATCATAGTCATAATCTCTTTGGGTAAAGTTTGCTTCTCTAGCTGGTTTCTTTTGAATTGGAGCTGAATTATTTTTGTTAAATGGTTTTTTAATACTAGATGTCTTTTTAATATCTTTTTTTGCCACATCATCAAGCGTTTTTATACCATCTTTAAACCATTTACCTAAGATACCATCTATATATTTAAAATCAGCTCTGTTTAAACGTTCAAAGCATATATCGCAAGCCTTAAGTATTAACTCAACAGAGAAGTTATAAGTTAAAAGCCACTTTTCCATCATAGTTTCCTGTGGCTTCATTATTTCGGTATTTTGAATTCCTAAATACTTAAGAATTTTTCTTATTTTAACCCATTTGTCTTCTGTTTTAGTTATATAAGCTTGAGCTTCCTCTATTGATTTTATTCCGGCATTATGCCATCCAAGAGCCACTGTCTCTATGTATCTAACATCTTTTTTACCCTTAGATACACAGTACTCTATTAGTATTAATATAAGCTCTGAGGAAAAATTAAGCTCTGTTTGCCAAGAAAGATAAGTTGTCATTTCCTTTGTGGATAAAGGACGACATATAAGCTTTTCTATATCTTTGAGCATATCCTTAGTGTTATTTTCATCAAGGGCTGATAATAAATCAACAGAGTTTTGACTTGATGAATGATTACCTTCTGATAAGTCTAAAAATTCTATTTTAAAGTTATTCATTTTATCTATAGGAACTAGTTTTATAACACCTTCGTCATGCCAATAATTAAGAGCATTCATTATATCTGATTCTAAAAGATTTAAGTTTGTTGCTAAAATTGAAGAGTTAACTCCAGGTTCTCCAGTGAAATTATATTTTAGCAATAATAAATAAACCTTAATAAATTCTCCACGAGCTTTAGGCATATATTCTTCTAGGAATACATTACTAACAGGAGTAAACTTAGTGGCTGAGTTTTTTAACATAAAAGTACTCAAAAAATAACCACCTTTCTAGATTTATAAATAGTCTAAATTTTAAAATGTATATAAATAAAAAATAGACTATGTTTAATTATATCAAAGTGTCTTTTCTATAACAATAAAGGAGGCTTCTATAAATTGCAAAAAATATTTTATTTACATGAATAATTTTTTGTTAAGTGGGAACATTAATTTACGTGTTTAAATTTATACTAAAATTTTTATTAAAAGGAGAATTACCAATATGAGTATTTCAGAGGGTGAGGGGAGAAACTCTATTAAAGTTTTTCTAATTACCTTAATTATTTTATTTTTTACAGTTAAAACTAATGTTTTTGCTAACTCTTTATATCAAAGATGGGGAAGTGAAAAACTTATTTTTGTAAATATGCCTTGTATGGCTAATGTTTATGTGGAGGCTTATGAATTATCTCTAAATAACAAGGTTATAGGGTATATAGGAAATCCTGATATAGTTGAAACTGTTTTAAATAAAATAAAACAAACATACATAGATAAGGCTTCTGAAAAGGGAGTTTTAGTTAAAGAAGTAAATTTTGATACAAAAATAGATTTAAAAAAGAATATGATTCAATCTAAAGATTTAAGTTCAGTAGAGGATATAACTTCAAAGATAATGCTTGCTAATGATATTTTAGAGGAATCTTTACTAGATGTAACTATTGAAGCTGAAATTGATGAAATTGCATCAATAGAGCCAGCAGTTGAAGTTATAAAACTAGAAGACAAGTATTTAGGAGAAAATACTATTGAAGAAGGAAAATTGGGAGAGAAAAAGGTTAAAAAGAAAGTAACCTTTGTAAATGGAAAAGAATCAGAAAGTGAAATAATATCTGAATCAGTTTTGAAAGAAGCTGAGAGTACAAAAATATATAAGGGAATAAAAAATCCGATTATCTCAAATATGGCATTTTTAGCTCATCCAACTAGAGGAGGAGTTATAACATCTGTCTTTGGAGAAAAGAGTAGAGGAGGCCATAGAGGGGTTGATATAGCGGTTCCTAGTGGAACGCCAATAGGAGCTGCTTGTGATGGTGTAGTAAGTTTTGTTGGGTATGACGACATATATGGCAATATGGTTAAAATAAAGCACGATGATAATACAGAAACTCTTTATGCTCATGCTAGTTATATATTAACTGAGCTTGGAAAAGAAGTGAAAAAAGGTGAGACTATTGCCAAAGTTGGTAGTACTGGAAGAAGTACGGGGCCTCACCTGCATTTAGAACTTATATATAAGGGTAATCCTATTAATCCTGTAGATTATATTAGTTAGTTTTATATATTTTCAAGTAAAAAAGATAAATCTATGACTCCTTCTCCAACAGAATCAGAAGGTAGTTCATATTTATTATTAGAAGCTATTTTTAATAAAGAACATAAATCTTTGTAATTTAGTTCTGGCTTGGCCTCTAAAAGTAGTGCACATACTCCAGATATGTAGGCACAGGCTAAGGAGGTTCCTTGAAAGACTGTGTAACTACTATCTAATTTATGAGGATATAGTTTTATTCCATTTCTTTCAGAAATATATTTTTTATCTGAGTTTAAGCACATTATATTAGCACAGGCTGCACAAAAATCTGGTTTTTTCACATTAGAATTTCCAGATGAAGAAAATTTAAAAGTTGTTGTTGGTGTCTTTGTAGAATCTATACCACCAACTGTTATACACCAAGGAGATAATGCTAAACCCTGAATAGTGTTATCTCCTTCTATGCTTCCAGAAGGGACAACAGGAATTATATTTTTACTAACTGCTAACTTAAAAAGTTCGTTAAAGTAATCTGATATTTTAATATTATGGCTAGTAAGTTCAAAAGGTAAACATAAAACTCTTATAGGATTATTCTCTTGATTTATAAGAGTTTCAATGGCGAAAAGTATATCTGAAACATAGCCCTTTCCATTAGCATCAAAGGCCTTTACACAAGATATTTTGGTGTTTTCTGCAATACCTCTAAAAACAAGCTTTGATGAATATCCACTTCCACATATAATCCCACTTAAGGCAGTTCCATGTCCATTATCATCATAAGGATAAGAGTAGTTATTTAATAAATCCAAAAACATATCTATTTTGTTTGTAGGATTTGTTAGATCTTGATGAGGATAGACTCCACTATCAATTAAACCAATAGATACATTCTTGCCAGTAAAATTAAAAGATTTATTGGTGGCAATTCTATTAGCAGTACCTATACTAAGCCCACAAAGTATAGCATGATCATCAAAAGAAATAAATTCTACCTCAGGATATTCAATTAACCTATTAATAGCTTTTGGTGTAAGAATAGCGCAAATCAAATTTAATGACTTAATTTCTCTTATAACAATACCTCTAAGCTTAGGTATCTTCTTTGTTATATCTTCCATAAATTTTTTGCATTTTATAAGAACTCTATAATTCGTATAATAAGAGCGATTTATATAAATTTTTAGATTGCTATCCAATTTTTGTTTTATTGAAAACATAATAAATACTCCCATATTATTTATTATTTTATAATATATGAATGGGAGTATGATTTTGACAATGTATTAACTTTTCCATTTAAAAATGATAATTCCAACTATCATTAATATTATTCCTAAATAATTGTGGGCAGCAAATCTGATTTTTTCACTATCAAAAAGGGCAAAAGCATCTATTATTCCTGCTGTTAAGAGTTGGGATATTAAGATTATTGATATACCAAAGGTTGGTCCTAAGGTTCCCACAGCAGCCATAACAGTATAGGTTATAACAACACCAATTGCTCCTCCTAGTAGATATATTTTGTTTACAGAACGAAGTTCAGAGTAATTACCATTTCTTAGCATAAGCATAATAAGCAGTGCTAAAACAAAAGCAGAACCTTGAACTATGGTATTTGTTTCCCAAACACCTATCTTTTCTGAAACTCTTGTGTTAAAAACTCCTTGGATACTCATTGCTGCTCCAGAAATAATTGCTAAAATAATACCAAGCATAATAAATCACCTCAAGCTTAGTATTTCCACAAATAAAAAAATAACTCTCTAAATTTTAGAGAGCTATCTTACAACAATCATTTTTGAAAAAAATTTCTTCTATTTGATTTATTGAAAAACCTAAGCTTATTCCTAAGCTTATAAAATCTTCAAATAATGTTTTATAGTGATCAATAGATGGAGATATTATTAAGTCATTTACATCTATAAGTAAAGTTAAAAATTGATCGCTTAAACAATAATCATTTGGTTTAACTATTAATTTCTTTAAGCAAGTATAATTTTTATTTAAGCCTATAGTAAGGATTTGTTTTAAACAATCGATATATTTTTCTAAAACTAATTGTTTTGAAACTCTAGATTTATTGCTATCATTCCAATAAATAAAGCATTTTGTTTCATCAGCTAATTCGCTTATTTTAACTTGAAGCGCTAAGTACATTCTAGTTGCAACTTTATAGTCATTTAAATTACTATCGATAACAAGTTCCTTGTTAAACTTATCTTGTTGAATAAAAAAATTATCTAACTCCATGAGTATATCCCCCTATCTTCTTAAGCAAAAAATGCTTACTAGTTAATTTTACAGAATCTTTTCACAATTGAAAAGGAGAGAAAACGAATACAAATCTAAAAAGTTACGAAATGTTAATTTACAATTATTTTAACCTAAGTTAATTGAATATATGTCATATAAATATTAATATAAATAGACACAATATAAATTATTTAGTAATTTCTTAGATCGTATGATTTTACAGGGATTTCTCTTTTGTTATTTTGAAATCTCCAAAGTTCTATTTTAGAAATTTTTAATATGTTCTTTTGAGAAGATTCTCTTAAGTTAAAAACAGTAGGTTGCGTATTATTCTTTTTATGATTTTCTTTAAAGTTAGGGGTGTTTATAGGTATGTATAGAGGAGAGTCAACACGCTCCCTAACATTAAAACCATGTAACTTTAACATATCATTGAATAATCTATGAATTTTTTTAATATAACCTTTGTTTTCGATTTGTAAGTTTAGAGCTTTATTAGTACTTTCATTAAACTCAGCACTACCAGTTAACTCTATCTTAAATTTCTTATAAGGTTTGATTAATTTAAGGACCACTTCATCTAGTTTATCTAGATTGGGGTTATCAATTGTTTCAAGAGGAATGTGTAAACTTATATGATTTCTTGGTAATTTGTATTTTCTTAATAAACCTCTTTGAATTGATTCAAGGGATTTACAAGACTCCTCATCAAACAATGCTACTAAATAATATTTCATAACAAAACCTCTCTTGAATATTAGTTTGTTCCAAATAAATACAAACTTTGTTATAAATTATAACATATAGAATTTTTAAAAAAAATAATAAGAGAGAAATTTCAGAATAAAAAGTATTTTTAGACAATATAAATTGGGTAAATTTTAAAAGTAAACAATAAAAAAAATCTTTAAATATTAGCTTATTATGATATAATGAAAATTATGAGTAATACTTTAAATTTCACGGTTTAGCCAGTTTAAATATGGTTAATCGAAATAAAAATTTTAACTAAACAAGAATAAAAAAGAAGAAAATGGTAATTGTATACATATAAAAAATTAGCAAGGGTGAATTGTATGAATAGATTAATTATAAATGGCGGTAAAGCTTTAAAGGGATCTATAGAAATAAACGGAGCTAAAAATGCTGCCGTAGCTATATTACCGGCAGCTATACTAGCTAGCAAAGGTGAATGTATTATTGATAATGTACCAGATATAGCTGATGTACATTGCTTAGAGAGAATAATTAGATCATTAGGATGTAATGTTGAAAAATTAGATAATAACACATTAAAGATAAATGCTGAAGAAATAAAAACTGTAGAAGCTTGTGGAAATGATGTAAGAAAAATGAGAGCTTCTTATTATTTCATAGGAGCACTTTTAGCACGTTTTAAAGAGGCTAAAGTTGAACTTCCAGGAGGTTGTCCAATAGGAGTTAGACCTATTGACCAACATATAAAAGGATTTGAAGCACTAGGAGCTAAGGTTTCAATAGAGCATGGTGCTGTAAATATAATGGCAGAAAAATTAATAGGAACAAATATATTCTTTGACGTAGTAAGTGTTGGAGCTACTATAAACCTTATGATAGCGGCAACTTTAGCAGAAGGAACTACAGTGTTAGAAAATGCTGCAAGAGAGCCACACGTAGTAGACGTAGCAAACTTTTTAAATGCTATGGGAGCTAATGTTAAAGGGGCAGGGACGGATGTCATAAGAATCAAAGGTGTTAAGGAATTAAAAGGCTGTAATTATAGTGTTGTACCTGATCAAATAGAAGCAGGAACATTTATGATAGCAGCGGCAGCTACAAGAGGAGACGTAACAATTCAAAATGTTATACCAAAGCACTTAGAATCAATTTCAGCTAAGCTTTTAGAAATGGGAGCTAAAGTAGAAGAGGGAGACGATAGTGTTAGAGTTTATGTTGATGGAGATTTAAAAGGAGTAAATTTAAAAACTGCTCCATATCCAGGATTCCCAACAGACGTTCAACAACCAATGTGTACTCTACTATCTACAGCTAAAGGTAGAAGTATAATAGTTGAAACTATATGGGAAAATAGACATAAGCATGTAGATGAACTTAAAAAAATGGGAGCTACTATAAAAGTTGAAGGAAGATCAGCTATTATAGATGGTGTAGATAGACTTACAGGGGCTGTTGTTAAGGCTACTGACTTAAGAGCAGGAGCTGCAATGGTTATCGCAGGTTTAATTTCTGATGGAGTTACAGAAATAACAAGTATTGAACACATAGATAGAGGATACCCTCATATAGAAGAAAAGTTCAGAATGCTTGGTGCTGATATAGTCAGAAAATAAGAACAATAAATGGGGGAAATATATGATTTTTTGTTCACTATATAGTGGAAGCAGCGGTAATAGCATATTAGTAGGTTCAGAAAAAACTAAAATACTAATTGATGCAGGATTATCAGGCAAAAAAATAATAGATGGTTTACAAGAAGTAGGTCAAAATCCAAATGAGATTGATGGTATTTTCATAACCCATGAGCATAGTGACCATATAAAAGGAGCAGGTATATTATCAAGAAAATTTAATATACCTATATATGCAAATGAGCTTACTTGGAAAGCCATGGAGAAATCCCTAGGAAAAATAAAAGAAGAAAATATAAAAATTATGCCTAAGAGAAGCACCATGAGTTTAAATGATTTAGATATAACATCTTTTAATACTCCACACGATTCTGTGGCTTCAACAGGTTATACTATAAAGCACAAAGGAAAAAGTGCAAGTATTGCGACTGATATTGGAACATTTACAGAGGAAATATTAAGAAATATTAGAGAATCTGAAGTTATTTTATTAGAATCAAATCATGATGTACAGATGGTTAAGTTTGGACCATACCCTTATGAACTAAAAAGAAGGGTACTTAGTGAGGTTGGACATTTATCTAATGAAGATTGCGGAAAAGCTATCGTTGATATAATGAAGCATGATAAGCATAGAAAAATAATATTAGGTCATTTAAGCAATACTAATAATGTGCCAGAATTAGCTGAACAAGCTGTTATTAATGTATTAAATGCACATAAAATTAACATAGGGAAAGATTTAGAGCTTAAGTTAGCAGATAGACATAAACCAAGTAGTTATATAAGTTTTTAAGTAAGGGGAATTTATATGAAAAAAGGGATGATTTTATTAATTCTATCATCTTTTTTGTTAGTTGGATGTGACAGCATAAAAATGGATAAGTTAGCAGCTAACAATAATGAGAGGGTAAAAACAATAGCTAATGATTTAATAGGAGATATTGATTTATCTTTATACTTTGATGGAACTAAGGATGAACAAAATCCTAAAATAGAGCAACAAGAAATACTTGTTGATGGTGATGAAATTTTAGGGCAGTATTTAATACAAGCTCTTATTCAAGGGCCATCTCAAAAGGGAAGTTTAGCTCCTATATTACCTAAGGATACTAAATTATTATCTTTTGATATAAAAGATGATATTGCAATCATAAATTTAAGCAAAGAAGCTATTGTAAATATGAGTGCAACTAAAGAACAGGCAACCTTAGAAGGTATAATAGCTACAATAACCCAAATACCAAGTATTAATAAGATTAATATACTTGTTGATAATCAAATGGTTGATTCATTAGGTGGTAATTTTGACATTAGTAAACCTTTCGGAAAAGAAGATATACCTAATTTAAAGATAAATAATTAGGGAATTTGTAAAAATGTAAACAAATAATTTCATATGTATTAAAAATATATATTTTATATGTTTATTAATTAGTAAAATATTGAAATATATTGTCTAAATTATTATAATTTTGATATAAAGTTGATTAAAAAGGAGAAGGAAGTATGAGTTTATATAAGCAATGGACAGACATGGTTGTAGAATATGTTAAGGTTAAGGGAGAAGCTGCATTCTGGAAAGAATATAGTGATGTAGAAACTAAAATATACAAAGATTTATTAGCTAATCACAAAGAAGTTAAGAAAGCTACAATTGCAGATTTAGCTAAAGAATACGGTACAACAGAAGAGTTTGTAATGGGATTCGTAGATGGAATAAACGATAGTTTAAAAACTCCATATGACTTAGAAAAAGTTGAAAGCAATACAGAATTATCATTTGATATAGACTTTGAAAATTTATACTACAATATGTTAGATGCAAAAGCAGATTACTTATTTAACTTACCTCAATGGGATGCTATATTCTCAGGAGAAAAGAGAAGAGAAATCCAATTCAGATACAGAGATTCAAAAACTGTAAGAAATGAAGAAGTTAAAGTTGGAAGAAATGAACCATGTCCATGTGGAAGTGGAAAGAAATATAAAAAGTGTTGTGGAAAATAATTAATTTTTTGAATAGGTAGACTAAGTCTACCTATTTTTTATGTGCTTTTTTAAGATTTTAATATGATATAATTTAAGTATTAATTATTTTGGGGGAGTTTATATTATGGATAAGAATGTTATGTGGTTAAGAGAATGTAGAATTAATAAAGTTATAAAAGCTTTAGAAGAAAATAATATGAATGGATATTTAGTAAATTCAAAAGAAGAACTTATAAGTAAGATAGAAGAATTAACTAATAGTGGAGATATAGTAGCGTGCGGAGGCTCTATGTCCTTATTTGAAGCTGGAGTTATAGATCATCTTAGAAGTGGAAGATATGAATTTTTAGATAGATATAAAGAGGGGTTAAAACCTGAAGATATAAAAAAGATATACAGAGGTGCCTTTTCATCAGATGTATATTTCACAAGTACAAATGCAATTACTGAAGAGGGTGAAATATATAATGTTGATGGTAATGGAAACAGAGTAGCAGCAATGCTTTATGGACCAGATAAGGTCATAATTGTAGCAGGATATAATAAAATTGTTGAAAATTTAAGTGAAGCTATACAAAGAAATAGAAGGATTTCAGCTCCTGCTAATGCAAAAAGACTAAATAAGAAAACACCTTGTGCTAAGGTGGGAAATTGCATGGATTGTAAAAGTCCAGAAAAGATATGTAGAGAATATACTTTAATCAGAAGTCAAAGTAATTCAAATAGAATACATGTAATATTTTTAAATGAAGAATTAGGATATTAAAATTTACAAGTAAGGACATGTAAAAATGTTCTTACTTTTTTTATAAATCTGAATTTGATAAAGAATGATAATTTGCAAATAATTATTATTAAATGTATTGCTTTGCAATTATTAAATTTTGAAAATTAATAAAGTCTTTTTATTAAGAAATTAATATTACTAAATTGTAAGTAGAATACAATGGTATTATAATATGAACATGGTTCAAATAAAAAAAGGAGATGAAAGTAATGTCAAAAGAATTAATTATAGCAATAATATTTATGAATTTAGCACTATTATTTTATAGTATAGGTGTTTGGTCTGAAAAGATTCAAAAAACTTTAAAACCATGGCACTTAGCATTTTTCTACTTAGGTCTAATTTGTGATACTACAGGAACTGGAGCTATGGAAAAGATAGCTGGGGGAATAAACTTTAGTTTCCACACAATAACAGGTGGAGCAGCATTAATATTAATGTTAGTACATGCTATCTGGGCAACTGTAGTTTTAGTAAAGAAAGATAAAAATATGATAGCTAAATTCCACAAGTTTAGTATAATTGTTTGGGTAATTTGGTTAATACCATTCTTTACAGGAGCTACAATGCATATGCTATAAAAGTTTAAAAGACTATGTAAGAATATATCTTGCATAGTCTTTTTTATATATAAAAATTAATATTTTAGTTTTAAAATATTATGGTATTTAAAATTTATTAAGACCATGTACTAAAAATTAATAACTCATTTATATATCTCACTAATTATGAATTATTAATAAGAGGTATAGGGTATTTTATAGGATTACTAAGAGCTTTACTTTATGGTAATATTATTGGTAGTTAAAACTAGGAGGGCGAAAGATGAATATAACAGTTATTTCAGTAGGGAAACTAAAGGAAAAGTATTTAAAGCAAGCTATAGATGAGTATTCAAAAAGATTAAGTAGATATTGCAAATTAGAAATAATAGAACTTCCTGATGAGAAAACACCAGATAATGCTTCAGAAAAAGAGGAGCTTCAAATAAAAGAAAAAGAAGGTAAGTTAATACTTTCAAAAATAAAGGATAATATGCATGTAATTGCTATGGATTTAAAAGGTAATGAAATAACTTCTGAGAAATTTTCAAAGTATATAGAGAATTGTGGAGTTATGGGAAATTCAAATATTACCTTTGTAATTGGAGGAAGCCTTGGTTTATCACAAGAAGTAATAAAAAGAGCTGATTACAAATTATGCTTTTCAAAAATGACATTTCCCCATCAATTATTTAGAGTAATGTTATTAGAACAAGTTTATAGAGCATTTAGAATTATGAAGAACGAACCGTACCATAAATAAGTGATGATTTTACTAAAATTGTAAATATGATTTTATTATAGACTAAGAGAGGTTATATTAATATGAATATTAAAATTGAAAAAACAATTGAATTTTATAAAAGTTTAATTTAGTAAAACTCTTACTTGTATATTATATATGCAGGTAAGAGTTTTTATATTTATAAGGAGGAGTATAGAGTGAAAAAAGTTTATAAAGAAAGTCCAATTACTAGAATTGAATAATATACCATCAGAAGTAATTGAAAGCATAAAAGTAACAATAGATATACTGAATGAAAGCTATAAAACAACTAGACATATAGAAACTGATTTAGGTGGATATATAGTTATAACAGAAAATATCGTAGATATCGAAATACTAAAACAAGATAAGTTACAAGGTTTAAATAGCAGAATATACTGATATAATTGAATGTAGTGAAGGAGTTAATTGGACTTCTTCACTATTTTTTTTAAAAGTATAGGTTGTAATATATTAAATTTTGATATTGCAATATAGTACTTATTAAGAATAATAATGAATAATGGATTTTGATTGGAAATATAGTAAAAAAGTGTATAATTATATGGTGTATACAGTTTTTTATAGAGAAGTAGGGGAATATTATGGAATAAAAGAAATTTAATCAAGATGAATTAGATGATTCTTTAAATAAAGACGAGTATTCTAAATATTATTCAGAAGAATCATTACTTAACAAAATAAAAAGAATTTTTCGAAGGTAGGGGTTTTTGTAGTATAGGGAGCGTTATTATTATTTTATAGCTCCAATAGATTTAATCGCAGATTCAATTCCAGTTGCTGGATATGGTGATGATTTAGTAGCTATAATTACTGCATTGGGAGTAATATCGATATATTTATAGAAGAAACGAAACAAAAGGCTAGAAATAAGACAAAAGAATTGTTTGGTAATGCAAAAGATTCAGATTTTGAAGTTATTGATAGACAAATATAGAATTATAAAGAGGTAGCTATAAAAATGAAATAAAAATAATGTTATTTGGGGGGATAAGTATAATGAAGTATTCAAAAATAAGAAGAGAAAATGACTTAAAGGAACTTAGATATTTTATATTAACAGGATTAAAGGAATTAGCTTTAATCAATGAACTAGAATTTAAAACATACGGGACAATGATAATTAAAATGTATGAGTTAAATTATTATGATGAATATGAGCATATATTAGAAAATATTGAAGAAGAAGCTTTGGTTAAGATAATAGAATTTATGATTCAATTAGTAGATGAGGATATTGTTGTTGAAATAGAAGAAGACTCAAACTTAAGTACTTTAATAAGGAGTATTACAGCAATATGTATACAAAAAGAATATTCAGAGTTAGCAGATTCATTAGTAGAGTTGAATGAAATGTTTGAATAGTTAACTTAGGATAATAAATAAATATAAAATTTTATAAGATTTATTAATTCAAAAACTTAGTGAATAATAACAAATTTATTTGAGGGGGAAACAAAATGGAAAAATTTAAAAATTTATCAGTAGCAAGAAAAGTAGTTGTAGTAGGAGTCTTATTAACCATACTATCATTATTCTTTCATTGGGGAGGATGGGCAGGATATAGGTATACTGGATTAGAAATGAAAGGATATTTAGTTATATTTGCATTAATTTACCCACTATATAATTCATATCAAAATAAATATATAAATAAAAAGCCTGCAATAATATCATTAAGTATAGGTTTAATATTTATATTATATGTAAGAATTGTAGCTTTTAGAAATTTATTTGGAAATGTTCCAGGGCAATATACATTAGCAGGTATGAAGTTTGCTATAGCTGGAATAATAATTTCTATGATTGGAATAGTTTTAACTAAGGATAAATAAGAAATTGATATAATATATAATTAGTAAAACGAAGTATTGTCTGTGATACTTCGTTTATTTATTATAAAAAAACCTCACTTAATATTGATACGGAGAACCATACCATAAATAATGGATATTTTTATTTTAAGTGGATTAAAATGAATTAATAGAAATATACTCAATAAAACTTAATATAAATGATAAACTAGTTGAATATCTAGTAAAATAAGGAGCAGTAACTATTAAAGGTATTCCTTTTTCTTTTATGTTAAGAAATATTCGATTAAAGGTGTTGAATTTAGATATAGTTATATAGAAAAAAATGTATTAATTTTAAATAATTAAAAAAAATAAATATAAAAGGTTGTAAATAGTTAAGTACTATGTTATACTAAAATAGTAGCAGAGTAGCTAACAAAAAAGTTTCATTTAGATAAATAGTTCTCAAAATTAGAGATTATATATCCATTTAGAATCTTTAATTTTAGGAGGAATGTTTATGTCAGATAAAACATTAAAATGCAGAGATTGCGGAAGTGAATTCATATTTTCAGTAGGAGAGCAAGAATTCTACAAAGAAAAAGGATTTGAAAATGAGCCAACAAGATGTATATCTTGTAGAAGAGCTAAAAAAGAGCAAAATAGAAGATAATTTTAGATTATTATAGGTTGTGGTTTAAACTATAACCTTTTTTTATGTAAAAATATTATAAAAACCTCACTTAATACTGATACGGAGAAACGTACCATAAATAGAATTAAAAAAAGCCTGTTTTAAATAAAAACAGGCTTTTTTTAATATAAATTTTTTAACTATCTACCATAGTTCCACCATTTACATGAAGAACTTGTCCTGTTACGTAGGAGGAATCATCAGATGCTAAGTAGACATATGCTGGTGCAAGTTCAAAAGGTTGGCCAGCACGTTTCATTGGCACATCAGATCCAAAGTTAGCTACTTCTTCCTCTGAAAAACTTGATACTATAAGAGGAGTCCAAATAGGACCTGGAGCTACTGCGTTAACTCTTATTCCATTTTTAATGATTGATTGTGAAAGTGATCTTGTAAAGGTAACTACAGCACCTTTGGTTGAGGAGTAATCTATAAGATTTTCCTTGCCTTGGTAAGCAGTAACAGAGGTAGTATTTACTATTGTACTTCCTCTTTTCATGTATTTTAAAGCTTCTTGTGTAAGATAGAACATTGAGAAAATATTTATTTTAAAGGTTAATTCAAGTTGCTCTTGTGAAATACAGTTTATATTATTTTGAGGGAATTGAACTCCAGCATTATTTATTAAAACATCTATCCCACCTAAAGTTTCCACTGTAAATCTAACTAATTTTTCACAGAAGTTTTTATTAGAAATATCACCAGGAACTAAGTAGCATTTTCCACCATATTTTTCCACGTGTTTCTTTGTGGTTTCAGCATCATCATTTTCGTAAAGATAAGAGATTACAATATTTGCTCCTTCTTTTGCAAAGGCTATAGAAACTGCTCTACCAATTCCACTATCACCACCAGTAATAAGAACTGATTTTCCTTTTAATTTTCCACTGCCCTTATAATCAGGATTATCAAATATAGGACTAGGAACCATTATTGATTCTATTCCAGGTTGAACTGATTGATGTTGAGGTGGGAATTTCTTTGGTAACTTTTCAAAGTTTATACTATTATCACAATATGGATTCATTAGACACTCCTTAGGTATTTATAATACTAGTTATTTTATGAAGAGATAATTATATTTGTGATTTAAAAGAGAGAATTTCAACTTTTTCATAATTAAAATCAAGAAATTTATTATAAATATTATTATAATTTAAGTTCTTACAATTTAATTTAAGTTTTATTAGGAATATTATTTCATATAGTAGTCAACATATAAGTGCAAAGAAAGATATTAAGAGACTACTGTGATAAACATGATTTATATGAAGAATATAGATATTGATATATATGTAGAAAATTTAATAGTAGAGTCAATTGGAGTATGTAATGATTCAAGTTGTGAATATGTATATTTAGGTAGAAAAGGTAATTCAATAGAAGTAATCCAGTAGATTTGATTAGATATGCTCAAAATTAGGATTAATTATAGAAGACGGTCTTTTTTAAAATACACTATATTTATTAAAATAATATTTTTATTATTTTGTAAATTTTTATAATTTTATATTTATATATTAATTAAAATTTTATAAATATTAAAAATAATTTAGGAATAATTAACATTAAAGTAATTGAATAGTAAACAATGGTGGTGATAAAATTAATAAAAAATAAGTAAATGGAGGGGTTTTTTTATGAAAAAAAAGCTTATAATGGTGCTGATAGTTGCATTATCAGCTCAGGGGATGGAAACTGTATATGCACAAGATATAGTTGATACAGTTGAAAATAGAATAGAAGTTCAAGAGGCAAACTATGCTTCATTAAAGGTTATAACTGAAGGAAAAGGAACAGTAGCAATAAATGGCCAAACTTTAACTGGTGGAGATGTATCAGTAAAAGCTGGTGAATCAGTAAGAGTAAAAGTAAATCCGGCAGAAGGATATGAATTAGATAAGGTAGAAGTTAATGGTGTAGTATTAACAAAAGACAATGCACCATCAGCAATAGAAAGCTTAGCTAATGGATATTTTGATTATACATTCTGGGGAGATCAAGCAAACTCAATAAAAGTAACATTTGCTAAAGTTGAAACTAATCAAACAACATTAAAAGTAACAACAGAAGGAAAT
>Ga0129317_1001119_pt1 | contig 21653 bp, 18 predicted proteins | sample Cm1ome_FD_94430 | JGI IMG/M metagenome (GOLD analysis project Ga0129317, IMG submission 94430) | Eastern black-and-white colobus group fecal microbial communities from Wisconsin, USA - Cm1105 metagenome | ecosystem: Host-associated > Mammals > Digestive system > Large intestine > Fecal | place... | reverse complement strand
CTCACTAACCTCAACAAAGGGAACTATTGAACTTCCCAAAATCGGTCGCATTAAAGCGGTGTTGCATCGTCGATTTGTGGGTGAAGTGGGAACGGTGACCATCGTTAAAGAGCCCAGTGGCAAATACTATGCCTCTGTATTGGTGGATGATGGTGTTGAGTCTCCTAAAGCAGATGTCATCAGTGAAGATAGAACCGCTGGGTGTGATGCGGGTATCAAAACGGCATTAGTTGTTTCCTATCCGGACGGAACCGTCAAGAAATTTGACAATCATCGTCGTCTAACCAAGGGGTTAAAGCGATTGAAGATTGAACAGAAGATTCTTGCACGAAAGAAGGTGTCCTTTGCGGAACAAACAAATTCTGAAGGCAAAAAGTTTCAACAACGCTTACCCTCGAAAGGCTATACCAAGCAAAGGGAAAGGATTTCGAAATTACACGAATACATTCGTCATTGTCGCTTAAATGATGTTCATCAAATCAGTCATACGTTGGCTAACGATAACCAAGTAACTTCGTACGTGATTGAAGATCTGAACATCAAGGGCATGGTGAAAAACCACAAACTGGCCCGAGCGATTCTTGATGTAGGCATTGGCAATTTGTACCGATGTCTGGATTACAAGTTGCAGGCCAATGGTAAGAATCTCATCAAAGCAGATCGATTCTATCCGTCGAGCAAGCGGTGTTGTGTTTGTGGTCATCGTCATCAAGGATTGACGTTAAAAGATCGTGAGTGGCAGTGTGAAGTCTGCGGTCAAGAGCACGATCGAGATGAATGTGCGGCAAAGAATTTGGCCAAATGGCCGTTCCTTGCCGAAGAGAATAAAAGCTGTGCGGGCCGGAATGGTCCAGAGTGGGTAAAGAGTTCCTCGCAGGCGACACTGTTCAGCGACAGTGCCTGCGCGAAAGGGTTGAATCATACCGATTCGGTCAGGTCCCATGAAGCCTCTGATTTATTCAGAGGTAAGTTCACCTAACATTTTAACAATTCGATTGTTAGATTTTTGTCAGATTCAATCATAGAAAAAGCCGAACTCTTTTTTTAGAAGAATTCGGCTTTGTTTTAACGAAAGCTATTTAAGCGTAGCGTTTATTTTGACGGCGCGGTGCGCGCTCCACCGTCTTATCAGCGGTGCGCTTGCGAGTACGCTTTTTGCTCTCGGCTAAACCTTCATAGCCCTTATCGAAAATATCCTTTCGAGAAGCAAACTTACGACCGCCCTTATTAGCGCCCATACCGGCCTTAGGACGAAGGCCGCTACGAGTCTTGGAGTCATCAGCCACTTGCGTCTTTTCAATGCGACCGCGTTGCGTCACGCGCTCTTGCACTTCAGGCACAACGCCGCCTCGAGCCTTACCGGCCTTTAAGTCATTGATCCAGCCCTTGACCCATTCATCGGACAATTCCATCTTGGCACCACGGGGCAAGTCCTTAGGCAACAATACGGCACCAAAGCGCACACGAATCAAGCGAGAAACCGTTAAGCCCACCGCTTCAAACGTACGACGCACTTCGCGGTTGCGACCTTCGGCTAACGTCACGCGATACCAGTGATTAGAGGAGACGCCTCCGATGTCTTCCACACGAGAAAACTGTGCAATACCATCGTCGAGCTTCACGCCCTTTAAGAGCTTTTCCTTGCTCTCTTCGGTCAACTCCCCTTGCACGCGCACAGCGTATTCGCGTTCAATGCGATAGCGCGGGTGCATAAGCATGTTGGCAAATTCGCCACTCGTCGTAAAGAGCAAAACGCCTTCAGTGTTGTAGTCCAAACGACCCACAGCAATCCAGCGAGCCCCTTGCACACGCGGCAAGTGATCAAAGACGCTGGCACGACCTTCGGGGTCATCCATGGACACGATTTCGCCGGCAGGCTTATGGTACAAAAGCACACGAGGCGCATCTTCAGAAACTGATTGACGTTTAACCAAACGGCCCTTCACACGAATCATGTCGTTAGGACGCACACGATCCCCCACCTTGGCCACGTCACCGTTGATCGTAACAACGCCCGTTGCAATCAAAGCTTCCATGTCACGACGAGAACCTAAACCGGCATCGGCCAACACCTTTTGCAACTTGTCAGAATTCGTCGTATCGATGACTTTGACCACCGTCGTTTCTTCATTTTGCACCACAGGCTTCACGGGACGCGTCGTGCGAGCAGGCAAAGCCTTTTTCGCAGGCGCTCGGAAAGGCGTATTTTTTTGCGTGCGTTGACCGCCACGAGCCCCCGTCGTTCGGGCACCACGACCACTCGTTGCTCCGGCGCCTTGCGTGCGAGGCTTCTTAGTTGTTGTTCTCATCCGTATCTTCCTCTACCAAAGGCAATGGAGAAGAATCGCTTTCTTCATCCTTTGGTAATTCATTCATTTGTTCGACCGCCTGCATGATAGGCATGGCCAGTTCTTCAAGCTTGGCGTGTTCAGCATCAATGCTTGACAAAAAATCTTCTGTGCTCAAACCTTCTAATTGAAGCGTTTCATTTTGCCCATCAAAGAGTTCAAAGTCTTCATCGGGCGCATCATCTCGCGTTCCGATCGCGGGCAAATCTTCCAAACTGTTTAACCCCAAGTCCAACAAAAATTGGCGTGTGGTAGCAAAAAGTTCCGGGTGCCCCACCGTCTCACGACGGCCGATCACTTCAATCCAATTACGATCAATGAGCGTTTTCATGGCGTTGGCATTTACGGTCACACCACGAATTTTTTCAATATCGCCTCGCGTCACGGGTTGCCGATACGCAATAACGGCTAACGTTTCCATGACGGTACGCGTGTATTTCGGAGCTTCCTCCGGGTGCAACTTTTGAAGAATTTCCCTCATCTGCGGCACCGATTGGAATCGCCACAAACCGTCCCCGACTTCTTTAAGTTCCAATGCGCGTTCTTTCCACTCGTCTTGCAACTCAAGAAGCATCGCGTGCACTTCAATACGTGTGTAGCGACGGTCTAAACATTGACGAAGGCTCGCAATCGACAAAGCCGTCTCGCTTGTCAAAAGCGCGCCTTCCAAAATACGCTTTGGATGGTCAGTCAAAGCCATTTACTCAACCTCCCCATCGACGTAAAACCAAAGACCGTTCTCACGTACAAAGCGGCTTTTTTCCACCTGACGAAACGCACGACCTTCGACTTTGCCTCGCGCTACAAAAGTCACCGTCGCGGTATCCCCCGACTCGGTGCTGTCTTTAATCTCAAGCCCCAACCACTTCACCGGGTCGGAGAGATCCAACTGAATCGGTCTGGTTGTCGCGTGCCACGTCTTTAAAAGATAGTCCGGCAACACCTTAACGAAAGCCGAGTAACGGCTTTTCATGAGGCTTACTGCATCGGGCGCAGGCAGACCCGCATGAAAACGCCCGCAACAATCCTCGTAGCTCAAGAGGCTACCGCAAGGACAGGTTGCGGGCACTTTCTTTTTTTTCATAAAACCGAAAAATTAACTTCGATTATGCTTCACGTTCAGCACGAGCGTGACGACGACGATCGATTTCCGTCAAGTAACGCTTACGCAAACGAATGGTCTTCGGGGTAATTTCAACCAATTCGTCATCGTTGATGAATTCAACAGCGTGTTCAAGCGTCAATTGAACCGGCGGCACCAAGCGAATGGCTTCGTCCGTACCGGAAGCACGGATGTTCGTCAATTGCTTACCGCGAATCGGGTTCACCACGATGTCGTTATCACGAGAGTGGATACCGATGATCATGCCTTCATAGAGCTTGTCGCCGGGTTTGACAAACATACGACCGCGATCTTGCAACTTCCACAAAGCGTAAGCCACAGCATCACCCGTATCTTGGCTGATCAACACACCGTTACGACGTTCACCGACATCACCTTCTTTGATCGGACCGTAGTCATCAAAAACGTGGCTCATGATACCCGTACCACGGCACATCGTCATGAATTCGCTTTGGAAACCGATCAAACCGCGGGCAGGAATACGGTACTCTAAACGTACACGGCCCTTGCCGTCGGGTTGCATGTCTTGAAGGTCACCCTTACGACGACCCAATTCTTCCATCACGGTGCCTTGGTGATCTTCTTCAACGTCAACCGTCAAGACTTCGTACGGTTCCATCTTCACACCGTCGACTTCCTTCATCAACACTTGCGGACGGGACACGGCCAATTCATAGCCTTCACGACGCATGTTTTCGATCAAAATCGTCAAGTGCAATTCACCGCGACCGGCCACTTCAAAGACCGTTTCGTCATCGGTTTGACGCATACGCATAGCCACGTTGGACTTCAATTCACGTTCCAAACGTTCACGGATTTGACGAGACGTCACGAACTTACCTTCGCGACCGGCCAAGGGGCTGGAGTTGACTTGGAAGTTCATGGCCAACGTCGGTTCGTCCACCTTCAAAAGCGGCAACGCTTCGGGTTGATCCACTGCCGTAATGGTCGTACCGATCGACAACTCTTCAATACCGTTAACCAACACGATGTCACCGGCTTCAGCAGAATCCACCAACGTACGATCCAAACCTTGGAACATCAACAATTGGTTAACCTTGGCCTTCTTCGGCGTATCGTCAGGACCGTTCATGATGCAAACTTCGCTGCCCGCGTGGATGCGACCGCGGTGCACACGACCGATACCGATCTTACCGACATAGCTCGAGTAGTCCAAGGAGCAAATTTGCAATTGCAACGGAGCGTTAGGATCGTCATCACGCACCGGCACCTTTTCGATTACCGTATCGAAAATGGCGCGCATGTTGCCGACCTTCTTCAACTCTTCAATGTCTTCGGAGAAACCGGCCACACCTTCCAAAGCGGAAGCGTAAATCACCGGGAAGTCCAATTGTTCTTCCGTGGCGCCCAACTTATCGAACAAGTCAAACGTTTGGTTCAAAACCCAATCAGGGCGAGAGCCCGGACGGTCGATCTTATTGATCACAACGATGGGCTTTAAGCCTAAAGCCAAAGCTTTACGCGTCACGAAACGCGTTTGCGGCATCGGGCCTTCCACAGCGTCGACCAACAACAAAACACCGTCAACCATGGACAAAACGCGTTCAACTTCACCACCGAAGTCAGCGTGCCCCGGGGTATCAATAATATTGATGTGCGTCCCTTCGTATTCGACTGCGCAGTTTTTGGCCAAAATGGTGATCCCGCGTTCGCGTTCCAAGTCACCGCTGTCCATCACACGTTCTGCCACTTCTTGGTTAGCACGGAAAGTGCCGGCAGCGCGCAAAAGTTTGTCAACCATCGTCGTCTTACCGTGGTCAACGTGAGCAATAATCGCAATATTGCGAATCGCACGAGTACTAGTCATGTTTTGCCTCAATATCTTTCTTGTTGGCAATTAATCGTTCGGGTTCAAGCACGCCGCGATCATTCACGCGCGCCGTCCCCACCATTTGTTCGTCCGCGCCATAGACGCGAACTCGGTCACAGGCTGCCAAGCCCAACGGTAAACGTTGACCGTGACAGAAGCGAACCGTATCCGTTTCATTTAAATGCACCGCAGGCAACGTTTGCATTAACGCATCCACGGGCTTTAAGTAAGCTTGAAGGGCTTGTGCGTCGGTTGCTTTCAGTTGAGCAATCGTCACGGCCCCATCAATCGTCAAGTCTCCAACGCGCGTACGTCGAAGGCTCGCGAGGTGCGCTCCACACCCTAAAGCTTTGCCGATATCTTCGGCTAAAACGCGAATGTAAGTGCCCTTTGATACCGTCACTTCAATCGTTAAAAGTTCATCTTCAAACGATAAAACATTTAACGCCTCAATGCGAACCTCGCGGGGCTCACGCTCAATCTCAACACCGGCACGAGCCAAGTCGTAGAGCGTTTTGCCGTCACGCTTTAAGGCCGAAAACATCGGCGGGACTTGCATAATGTCCCCTCGAAACGCCTCTAATGTCGCCTCGAGCGCTTCACGCGTTACATTCACAGGTTTTGTTTCAACGAACTCTCCTTCCAGATCGCCCGTTGTGGTTGTTACGCCGAGTTTCACCCCGGCAATGTACGTTTTATCGGCATGAAGCAAGTCGGCAGAGTACTTCGTTGCTTCGCCAAACGTCACCGGCAGTAAACCGCTTGCCAAGGGATCTAACGTTCCCGTATGACCTGCCTTTTGGGCATTAAATAAGCGGCGTGCCGTTTGCAGTGCTGCGTTGGAGGTCTCCCCGTAGGCTTTATCTAAAAGGAGGACTCCGTCAATGGCTTGACCTTTGCGTCGCATCACTGACCTTTCGTTGTCTTCATTGCCTTGGCAATGAGCTGATCCATTTCAAAGCCGCGAGCCACGCTCTCGTCATGTTCAAAATGCAACGTCGGCACCGTATGAATTTGCAATAACTTAAATAAGTGATTGCGAAGCATACCGGCCGCAGCATTTAAACCTTCACGAGCACTTTCAGGCTCGGCACCGATCACGGTAAAGTAAACCTTAGCGTGCGCATAGTCAGGCGTGATATCACAGCCCGTTAACGTCACCAAACCCACGCGAGGATCTCGGACTTCCAACGGAATCAAGCGAGCCAGATCGCGTTGGATCTGATCGGCTACGCGCTGGGCGCGTCCCGGTTTTGCAGCTCTCATGAATTCAAATCCTTTTGTTTCTTTGTCGGACGATGGGGACAAGTCTTTTTTACCCGTCCCCTCCATCCTTATTAATTACAACGTACGAGCGACTTCGGTCACTTCAAAGATTTCGAGTTGATCGCCTTCCTTGATATCGTCGTAGCCCTTTAACGACAAGCCGCATTCCATACCGGCCTTGACTTCGCGAACGTCGTCCTTGAAGTGACGCAAGCTTGCCAATTCGCCCGTGTAAATCACGACGCTGTCGCGCAACAAGCGAGCAGAAGCGGAACGCTTAACCACACCTTCCAAGACCTTACAGCCGGCAATCATACCGACCTTCGGTACGCGGATGCATTGGCGGATTTCCACCATACCCAACATCGTTTCGCGTTGTTCCGGAGCCAACATACCGCCCATAGCCGCCTTCACATCATCCACGGCATCGTAAATGATGTTGTAGTAGCGAAGGTCCACACCTTCGACTTCTGCCAACTTACGGGCTTGAGCGTCAGCACGAACGTTAAAGCCGATGATGACGGCTTGGCTAGCCAATGCCAAGTTCACGTCGTTTTCCGTGATACCACCCACAGCGGAGTGAACCACTTGAACGCGAACTTCGTCCGTGGACAACTTCGTTAATGCATGAACGATAGCTTCCGTAGAACCTTGAACGTCGGCCTTCACAATCAAAGCCAAGCTCTTCACGTCGCCATTGGCGGCATCGGAGAAGAGGTTTTCAAGCTTAGCGGCTTGCTTCTTAGCCAACTTCACGTCACGATACTTACCTTGACGGAAGAGAGCGATTTCACGGGCCTTACGTTCGTCAGGCAAAACCATGATTTCGTCACCGGCTTGCGGAACACCGGACAAACCTTGAATTTCCACCGGAATGGAGGGACCGGCTTCGGTCACGGCCTTACCCAATTCATTGATCATGGCGCGAACGCGGCCGAACTCAGCACCGGCCAACACGATGTCGCCACGGTGAAGGGTACCGGCTTGAACGAGAATAGAGGCCACAGGACCACGACCCTTGTCCAAACGAGATTCCACCACAAGACCTCGGGCAAAACCTTCACGCGGAGCCTTCAATTCAAGCATTTCAGCTTGCAAAAGAACGTTTTCCAACAATTCATCGACGCCTTGACCGGTCTTAGCAGACACGGGGATAAAGGGCACATCGCCACCCCAGTCTTCCGGCATCACATCGTTTTGAACGAGTTCTTGCTTAACGCGTTCCGGATTGGCTTCCGGTTTATCGATCTTATTGATGGCAACCACCATCGGGACGCCAGCGGCCTTCGAGTGAGCAATAGCTTCCTTCGTTTGCGGCATCACACCGTCGTCAGCGGCCACAACCAAAATCACGATGTCGGTGGCTTGTGCACCACGAGCACGCATGGCCGTAAAGGCTTCGTGCCCCGGGGTATCCAAGAAGGTCACAATGCCACGCGGGGTCTTAACGTGATAAGCACCGATATGCTGCGTGATACCACCGGCTTCGCCTTGAGCAACCTTGGCGCGGCGGATGTAGTCCAACAAACTCGTCTTACCGTGGTCAACGTGACCCATGATGGTCACCACCGGCGGACGCGGCAAGCTTTCTGCCACGTTTTCTTGCATCATGTCGCCCAAAATGGCTTCAGGATCATCGGGCTTAGCGGCGATTGCCTTGTGGCCCATTTCTTCGACCACCAACATGGCCGTGTCTTGGTCCAACATTTGGTTAATCGTGCACATTTGGCCCATCTTCATCAACGTCTTGATGACTTCGGTGGCTTTCACAGCCATCTTGTGAGCCAAGTCAGCCACGCTCACCGTTTCCGGTACGCTCACTTCACGAACCACCGGTTCGTTGTTTTGAACTTGTTGCGGCTTATTTTGTTCATGACGACGGCCGCCCTTACGACGGTTGCCGCCAACCCATTCATCACCTTGTTCGTCCATCACGCGAGCATTGCCACGGTTGCCACGGTGCTTGTTGGATTCTTCCCACTTAGCACCACCGGCGTTATGACCGCCACCTGCGTGCTTGCCGCCACCCTTTTTCTTGCTGTCATCGTCGCGATCTTGTTGCATCGCGTTCTTGTTGCCCTTTTTCTTATCAGAGGGCTTCTTGCCATCATTTTTCTTGGGTTCGGGCTTGGCCTTTTGAACGCCGGTCTTGGGCTTACTCATCATTTCGCGAATAGCGCGGGCTTCTTCTTCGGCCTTGCGCTTGGCTTCTTCACGACGAGCCTTTTGTTCAGCAGCCACCTTATCGTCAACCTTCGGTTCAGCCTTGGGTTGGGGCTTGGCTTGCGGCTTTTGCTCACGAGCCTTGTTGGCTTCGTGCTTGGCCTTTTCTTGAGCGCGCTTGGCTTCTTCAGCCTTACGAGCTTCTTCGGCAGCAGCCTTGGCGCGAGCCTCTTCTTCAGCCTTTACGCGAGCGGCTTCAGCCTCAGCGCGAGCAGCCTCTTCGGCCTTGCGTTGAGCTTCTTCAGCTTGCATCTTGGCGCGAGCCTCTTCCATAGCGCGAGCGCGTTCTTGAGCAATTGCTTCTTCACGAGAAGCGTTGTTGCCGGCAGCGTTTTTCACCAAAACGCGCTTACGACGCACTTCCACCTTCACAGTGTGTTGACCGTCGGCTTGCTTGACCGTCGTCGTTTCCTTACGCGTCAAGGTAATCTTGCGCGGTTTGGCTTGACGGTCGGTACGCAAAAATTCAATCAAACGACGCTTGTCACCATCGGTAACGGTATCGGTTTGGCTTGTCTTTTGAATGCCGGCGCTCTTTAACTGTTCAAGCATTTCTTGCGCCGTCACATTCATTTCTTTAGCGAGTTCTAATACAGTCGAATTTGCCATATTTCTTCCTTCTCGATCTTTCTCTAACGTTAACTGTTTTCGTTTCGACAAAGTTCGACTTAGTTATTAAACCAGTGGGCACGGGCAGCAAGAATCAACTTGCTGGCGCGATCGGTATCAATACCGCTCATTTCCACCAATTCATCAACGGCTAATTCGGCGAGGTCATCACGGGTCTTGACACCGTGGGCCACGAGCACATTAACCAAATCATTATCCATGCCTTCCAAAGCCACCATTTCGGGCTCGGCTTGGCGCAAGTTTTCTTCACGTTCCAAGTCTTGCATCAAGCACTTGTTACGGGCGCGTTCACGGAGAATCTTCACCGTGTCTTCGTCAAAGGCTTCAATTTCCAAAAGTTCAGCTTCAGGCACGTAAGCCACTTCTTCGATCGTGGAGAAACCATTTTCGATCAAGATGTCAGCCACGTCGGCATCCACGTCCAACTTTTGCGTGAATTCTTCACGCATCTTGGCCGTTTCATCATCACGCTTGGCGCTGGCTTCTTCGTTGGTCATGATGTCGATCTTCCAACCCGTCAATTCGCTGGCCAAACGCACGTTTTGACCGGCGCGACCAATGGCGATTGCCAAATTGTCTTCATCAACCACAACTTCCATCGTGTGCGTGTCTTCAAGCATCACAACGCCCGTCACCTTAGCCGGTTCGAGAGCGCTCACAACAAATTGAGCCGGTTCGTCATCCCAAACCACGATGTCCACGCGTTCGCCGCCCAATTCATTAGAAACAGCGTTCACACGCGTACCGCGAACACCGATACAGGTGCCGACCGGATCCAAACGAGCGTCCTTGGCTTGCACTGCAATCTTGGCACGGCTACCCGGATCACGAGCAGCGCTCTTGATTTCCAAGAGGCCTTCTTCGATTTCGGGCACTTGAAGGGCAAACAATTCCTTAATGAATTCCGGGCACGTGCGGGACAAGAAGATTTGTTGACCCTTGCTCATGCGATCAACGCGAGCAACGAAGGCGCGGACGCGATCGCCCGGGCGCATCGTTTCCTTGGGCAACATTTCAGAGCGCGGCAAACGGGCTTCAACCTTACCGATTTCAACCACGGCATCACCCTTGTCCATGCGCTTGACGAGACCAGAGACGATCTTTTCATCGCGAGCCAAGAATTCAACCAACATTTGTTCGCGTTCTGCGTCGCGCAAGCGTTGCAAAATCACTTGCTTGGCATCTTGAGCAAAACGACGACCGGAACTGTTGATGTTGGCCACTTCTTCACGGATGTAGTCGCCCACGACCAAATCCGGATAATCGTCGTGAATGTCAGAGAACATTTCTTGGCGATCGGGCTCTTGGAGACCTTCTTCATCGGCCACCACCAACCAACGGCGCCAAGCTTGGTAGTCACCCGTTGCACGATCAACGGCCACTTCCACGTCGGCGTCTTCACCTTGGAAGTTAGCCTTCTTAATAGCGCTGGCTAAAGCCGTTTCGAGCACACCGAAGACGACCTCACGGGGCACGTTCTTCTCTTGGGCCAACACTTCAACCATTTCAAGCATTTCGCGATTCATTTTTTACTTTCCTTTGAAGTTTAATTCTGCAACCAAGTGAGCTCGATCCACTTGATCGATCGTAAAACTCACGAGAACCGGTTCAACGGCTGCGGCTTTCTTGCCGCTCTTTTTCAGAGCAATGCGTTCGCGTGCAGCTTGAGCCGGCGTTTTAGCGGGCTTTTCATCCGTAAATAAAAATTGGATTCTGGCCTCGATTCCTTCGCCTTCCACGCCTTTGATGCGGCCATCTAACTTGCGACGACCGGCTTCCGGGAACCCTTCGGCCACTAACGGAGCAAAGAGTTCAACGTGGGCCAAAGCACCTTCAAAACGCTTCCAGTCAACGAGACGCTTTAAAGGACGTTCAACACCGGGTGAAGACACCTCAAGACGTTCGTAATTCACCTCTTCAACGGTAAAAAGGTGAGTCAATTGGTTGCTCACGCGTTCGCAATCATCAACGCCAACACCCGTGGGGCTGTCCATCGACACGCGAATCATGCCACGCGGCAAATACTCCAAGTCCACAAACTCGTAGCCCATGCCGGTAACCGTTTGCTCAACCATCGACACCAAATCAGTCGTAGATTCACTCATGTTTTTGAAATACTCTTTGCTTTTAAAATTGCAATAAAAAAGGGCCACTTGGCCCATCAATCACACATCGAAAACGCTTTTCTTTTCAAAGCCTTCCCGAAGGTTTATACGGTGAAAATCCCTTCTCCCCGTATCCAGACAGTAGGACAGAAACAACAAAGGCACTTTAAGAAGTGCCTTTATTATTTTTATCTCTGCGGAATTATACAGGTTGCAACTAAAAAATCAATCACTTAGTCATTAATTTTTTCATTTTTCCCACAAAATTCCATCGCAAACGTCGCCCCTAAAATCAAGGCCCCGCCAATCATCGAGGAAGTGGTTAACGGTTCGTTCAAAATAAGCCACGCAAAGACCACACTCATCACAGGATCGAGATAACTTAAAACTGAGATACTTTGCGTAGAAAGCGAAGAAAAACTTGAAAAATAGAGTAAATACGCAATCCCCGTGTGAACAACACCAGCAATTAAAAGCAATAGCGCCGCTTCACTACTCCAAGTAATTGCGGAGAGGTCTTGCGTCATCGGGACATAGAAAATGAAAATTATCGCCGCGCAGAGCAACTGAATCATCGAGACATCGTAAGGAGAAATATTTTTAATCTTTCGATTAATCACGATGACAGACGCATAAAAAAGAGCAGCAAGAAGCGCAAAGACAATACCCGTCACGCCAACGATTTCACCGCTATAGGCACCCGAGACAAAGAACATCCCTAAAAGCGCTACCAAGATGCATAACACTTGTTGGCGAGTGATGGTTTCTTTTAAGAAAATCGGTGCCGACAAAAGAGCGATCACCGGCGCCAAGTAATAACACAAAATCGAAACAGAGACCGTTGTATGTTTAAACGCTTCAAAGAGAAACAACCAATTAAGACCCAAGCCGATGCCTGAGAGCAACAACCAACGTCCGTTTTCTTTAATCGCTTGCCAATCGGGACTTCTGCGCGTCACCACGAAAAAGCCCATCAAAAAGAGTGCCCCAATCACGCATCGGGCTAAAACGATAACGCTTGCCGAATACTCCACATTTTTTACCACCAACGCAATGGTGGAGAAAATGAGCATTGCAGTGATGAAACGCATTTTGGCCGACATGGACAATCCTTTTGAAAAGAAACAGCTTTAGAAATAAGAAAACCACCGCTAAAAGTTTAACGGTGGCTTTCGAGAAAAGCTAAAAAGGATTACTTCTTAGCAGCAGCTTTCTTTGCCGGTGCCTTTTTAGCCGGAGCCTTCTTGGCTGCGGGCTTAGCGGCAGCCTTCGGAGCGGCCTTGGCAGCAGGTTTAGCAGCGGCTTTCTTGGCAGGTGCCTTCTTTGCCGGTGCAGCCTTTTCGGCCACGGGCTTGGCAGCAGCCTTCGGTGCAGCCTTAGCAGCTACCTTTTTAGCAGGAGCGGCCTTCTTGGCGGGTTCTGCTTTCTTGGCGGCGGGCTTTGCAGCGGCCTTGGCGGCAGGTTTGGCAGCCGCTTTCTTAGCAGGTGCCTTCTTAGCCGGTGCAGCCTTTTCGGCTACGGGCTTGGCTGCGGCCTTGGCGGCAGGTTTAGCGGCGGCTTTCTTAGCCGGGGCCTTCTTGGCGGGTTCTGCTTTTTCAGCTACGGGCTTGGCAGCGGCAGCCTTCTTGGCAGGAGCCTTCTTAGCTGCTGGCTTTGCAGCAGCCTTAGCGGCAGGTTTAGCAGCAGCCTTTTTGGCAGCCGGTTTCTTAGCGGCGGCTTTCTTAGCCGGTGCTTTCTTGGGTTCGGCTTCGACCTTGACTTCAGCTTCGCCAGGAAGACCGTCTTCTGCCCAAGACAACATCACATCGCTTTCTTTGAGCATTTCAAAGGAGGCGTTCATCATTTCGGTGACTTGAGAAGCACGCAAACTGTTGTGATGGCCGTCGCTCAACGTGTCATACAATTCCTTGGTGATCAAACCAAGGCGATGATGGGCGCGTTTGTTGCGTTCAATGATTTCTTTAATGTCCATAATGAAGTTCTCCTCGAGAAAATAAGGCTTATAGAGACAAGATATCACCATAAGATCATTGTGCAGTAAAAAGAAGTTAAAAGTTTGAGCAATCTCAAATGTTTTTAGCCTCTTTGAGTATTAACGAGAATAATCAAAAGCGTTTTTGTTGATTTTTCGTTGTCTTAACACAACACCTTGTAGGACTTAGGTTGCCAAACGCTAGGATTTTTCCCTAGGAAAATGAGGTGGATTTCGATATAATTCGAGTCTTCTCTGGAGAGATGGCAGAGTGGTCGAATGCGCCGGACTCGAAATCCGGTATACGGCTCGTCCGTATCGAGGGTTCAAATCCCTCTCTCTCCGCCAGGGATTCAATAGTAGCAGGCCTTTGACGCCTGCTATTTTTTATGTCCCACAAAAAGTCCCACACTTTTTCAAATACAACTCCTCGTATTCCTTCAATTCAATCTGTCCGTTGAGCTAGATTTTCTTTGACATTGTTGCCAAAAATCTGCCTACACTAGAGTTAACTAGTGTGGGAGTGGTGCTATGCAAAACGTTGTCATCATTGAAGTCATCTCGACCGGTCGTTTTTACGTTAAGGAAGTCGCTGACCGTGGCCTTCATCCTATTGTCATTTATCCTAAACTTGATAACGACTCAGACGAGTATCGTCCATTTCGAGAAGCGGGCGAAGCTTTTGCGAGACAATACACGGACGACATCTACTATCTCGAAACCAATGATGTTGAGACTACTCAAAAACTGGTGAGTCGCTTTTCTCCCATTGCGATTATTGCCGGCAGCGAAGTGGGCGTTCCGTTGACCGATGCTCTCTCGATGCGCTTAGGGTTGCCAGGCAACAACCCCGACACCAGTCTTGCTCGTCGCGACAAATACTTGATGACTCAAGCCTTGAAAAAGGCGGGCGTTCCTACCATTCGATCTGAGAGCGTAAAAGATCTTGATGAGTGTCTCCAAACCATCCGCGCTTGGAATCAATATCCCATTGTATTAAAACCTTTAGCGGGTGCCGGTACGCAAGGCGTTCATTTCTGCTCAGATGAAAATGAAGTCATTGAACACTTTGAAGAAATTAAAAAGGCTTTGGATTTCTTTGGTTCTCAAAACCAAGAAGTCTTGGTGCAAGAATTTGCCAGAGGGACGGAATTTATTGTCAATACCGTTTCGATGAAAGGACGCCACACGGTCACCGATTTGTGGGAATACAGCAAGATCCCAATTGGCAGTCTCGGCAATGCTTATAACTACGCCAAACTCGTTCGAACGTTTGAGCCCAAGCATCTCGAAGTCATTGAGTACGCCAAAGCCGCGCTCACTGCCCTGGACTTTCAATACGGGCCCTCTCACACCGAAATCATGTTAACTGACCGCGGTCCCCTTTTAATTGAAACAGGCGCGCGTCCCATGGGTGGTTACTTCCCCATGGAAGTCCTTGATGAAGCACTGCATCACCACATTGTTGATGTGAGTCTTGATAGCTACATTGATCAGGAACGCTTTCAATACTTTAGCCACAGAGGCTACACAACGTTTGGCTCGGTGATGCTCAAACTTTTTATCGCACCGCGAGCAATGAAGCTTAAATCGCTTCCCATCTTGACCTTAAAGAAATACGTTAAAAGTGCAGGCCTCTCAGATTTTTCTCACGCAGAAAAGCAGCTCTCCTTGCCACAAACGGTGAACCTCATCACAACTGCCGGTGAGTTGATTTTGACCAATAAACGTGAAGCGGATTTATTAAAGGACTATCACGCCCTTCGCAAGATGGAAATTGAGAATTTTGATCTACTCTTTGAGGAACGCGAGACTGTCATCAAGCCTTTTAAACTGTGGATTAACGAGAAGGAAGAAACGTTGCCTCACGTGAACACTTGGATCGAAGTCATTGACCAACTCGGTCAATTAAGTCTTCAATCGCATTACGGTGACACTTGGGCAATTGAAACGTCGGATGCGACTTTCCGTCAATACCTAACGTTGCTCATTAGCGCCTTTGGCGTTGATTGCACATTCCAATCCTAAGTTTTAAGGACAAGGGGAGTCGCAAGACTCCCCTCTTTGGTTTTCAGAGCAAACTCAAATTTTTATCGCTTTTTCAATTCCTTCTTCTTTGAGTCATACAAGAAGAAAATCGTTGCCGGAATCAACCAGTCAATCAACATCGTGCTTACGTTGTGAGACAAGAAGTGCGCCCCTTGCACCATTCGACCGAAACCGAAAATAGCGCCCAAGGCTAACGCTCCCACAAGAAGAATCAGACCCAATCGAGGGTTGTTGTAGCGATAGACAAAAAAGAACGCTAAAAGGGAAAAACCGGCACCGGCGTGACCGCCCGGCCAACAGGCATTTTCACCCCAAAAGGCGCCCGCAAAAGGATTGACGGGAATTTGGCAGCCCCCTAAGCCCATCACATCCCACGGACAAGGAACGTCCGTGATTTGCTTTAATAACCACACGGCAATCAAGGAAAGAATCCCAGCCACGATGGCCAATGATAAGCGCTTCTTTTCATCGTAAAAACGTTCCCCTTTCTTAACAATCCACGCCAAACGAATCAGAAAATAAAGAAAGATCACGCCCGAGAGAACTTTGCCGCCCTTATGAATGATTTGGGCAAAAAAGAAATTCTTGTGAAGCGTCCAACCCAAGTTAGGATCGTAGAAATGTTGAGCGATCCAATAATCCAGTCCGTGAGGCGGATTGATAATAAGCACCGTCAAAAAGACCAAGGGAATGAGGATTTCGAGAGAAAATTTTCTAAACATAAAAAACTCCTTTGCATCGATGCCACGCATTATGCATAGGAGCGCGTCAAAAAACGGTCAAAATTATTTTTGAATGGAAAATGTACTTCCTTGTCCCACTTGAGTTGAGACTTGAATTTGCCACTTTTGCTTATCGCAGATGCGTTTCACAATGGATAATCCCAAGCCCAAACCCTTGCTATTTCCATGCTCGCCTCTAAAGAAAGGCATGAAGATTTTCTCAATCTCTTCTTTCGGAATACCAACCCCGTGATCCACAATCTCAAACCCCGTATCGCTGATGTTGATCGTAATCACAGCCGATGCACTATGAGTGACCGCATTAAGAATCAAGTTTCTCATCACCGTTTGCGTTGCCACTTCTGGCCACAACACGGACGAATGCCCTTCAATCTTAAGCGCTGTCCCACTAAAGGAATTTGTGCTTTGCAAGAGTTCAACCAGTTCTCGAGCAATTTCTTCCAAAGGCTTAACCGTATTCGTTTCCTTAATATCTTCGCGTGCCAAATTCAATAAACTCGTCGTTAAATGCTGAATTTGATCGCTCGCTGACGCAATTTTGTCGGCATAGCGTCGTTGAGCGGGCGTAAGTTCCGTCTCACCCAAAAGTTCCGCATTTAAACGAATCACCGTTAAAGGCGTACGAATCTCGTGACTTAAATCCGAGGTGTAATTTTTTTCTTGTTGAACCAATGAATGAAGTCGTTCAATGGAAGACTCGCAGAATTTCGCCAAGGTATCAATTTCTTTATCTTCAGCGTGAACTTTCAAAGGTTCAAAGGTCGGACTTTGAGCACTGCGCTGAATCTCTTCCCCGAGTCGCTTAATGGGGTTCACAATCCCTCGACTTAAAATCCAACCTAACACCAAGCCGCAACTCACGGAAACCACAACGCCTAAAAGCGCTGCCAATTGAATCAGTCTTTCCTTTTCTTCAAATTCACTTTGGTCACGGACGATCATGAAATCGTTGTCATTCACCGGTTCTCGGTAAATGAAAAAGGCCTTGTCGTCTTCAAAAAATTCAGAATAGCCCATCGGTGCATCCACCAAGAAGTCGGGTATGGGTTTAAGCCCCAAATGATCCGGATCTGTTTTGGCGTAAATTTGCACGCTTTCGCCAAAATTGGGAACAATCCCTTGTGGGATATTCTGTTCAACAACGATGTCCAAGCTTTCTTTTAAGTTTTCAGAGACCAAATGTTCTTCGGTATAAAAAATCACCGCCGAAAGAACCAATGAATAAATCCCCGCCACCACAAAAAGCGTGACCGTAATGGCCGCCACGATTCGGTATTGAAGACTGCGTTTTGCGTTACTCATGATTTACTCTTTTTTTACCGCAAGAGACCATCCCAAACCGGGATGCGTATGAATGAGAGGCGAGTCAAAATTCTTATCGATCTCGTTTCTCAAAAGGTAGATGTTGGCTCTTAAGGAGTCCGTCTCCGGCGCTTCTTCGCCCCAAATCGCATCCATCATTTCACGACGACTGACAACGGCAGGCGACGCACTCATCAATAGCTTTAAGATTTTTAAGCACGTGGGATTTAAATTGACGGCAACGCCTGCGCGACTCACCTTAAAACTCTTTGTATCGTAAACCAAGTCACCTACTTGAAGCTTCGTGCTCACCAACCCTTGAGTACGTCTTAGGAGCGCTTCAATACGAGCCTTTAACACTTTTAGTTCAAAGGGTTTGATGAGGTAATCATCAGCACCGGCTTCAAGTCCTGTCACCACATCATCATTGCTGTCGCGAGCCGTCAACATCAAAATCGGAATGAGGTTCCCTGCGTCACGTAAACGACGACAAACTTCAACCCCGCTCATGCCCGGCATGGTCACATCTAAAACCAAAATGTCGTACTCATTCGTTGAGAGCAAATTAAGCGCAGTTGTCCCATTGCCACAACTGTCGGTAATCCAATCCCGGTTGGAAAAATAATCAATTAAAGCCAAAAGAATGTCGGGATTGTCATCAACAAAAAGAATTCGTTTCATGAAATCTTTCCTTAAAAAGGAATTTCGCCCGCCACAAAATCGTTACAAACATGTGCTTTCTTTTCACGTCTTTTTGACAGTCGTTTGACAGGGCTTTGACACTCCCCTTGCCAAACTGTTCTTCATCCATTCATTTCCCTTTTTGGAGTCATTGTGAAGAACTTCATCTTGAAAGCACGTTACTTCTACACGTTTATGTTTGCCGTCGTGTGGGTTAGCGTTTTGTGTTCTGAATTTTTCGTTCGTCTTTGGAATTTGACAACGATCGGAACACTGATCAACACCTATATTGTATTGATTTGCTTGTTCGCAGCATGGTTATATTTTATGCAAATCCTGCTGCCTGCCAAGATTTTAAAACCCGTGCTCGGGATTTTGATTTTGATCAGTGCTGTCACAAACGTCTTTTGCTCTCAATACGGGATTGTGATTTCCCCCAACATGATTCGCAACTCCTTGGAAACCAATCCTGCGGAAGTGTTCGATCTCATCACGTTGACGTGGATTTTCAAAGTGGTGTTTTTTAGCGCCTTGCCCTTCGTGTGCTTGAAATACCTTCCCCAAACGAAAAGAGTCGCATCTCTTTCCATGGGACTTTTAAGCGTTGGGCTTGCCGGCATCTTTGTTTTAAGTGCCTTCCAACCCATGAGCAGTCTCATGCGAAATCATCGTGATGTTCGCTACCTCATCACACCCTTTAATTCGTTGGTCTCTACTTATAAGACGTTTAAAGATGACTCAAGCTCGAGCTCTCAACGCGTGCGCCTTGTCGTCGATGACACCCCGCAAATGGGCCCGGCATTAAGTAACAATACCCGTCCCACGGTCACGGTCATTGTTGCCGGTGAAACCACGCGATCGGCAAGTTGGCAATTGGCAGGTTACGATCGTGAAACGAATCCCAATCTTTCTCAACGCAATATTATTTCTTTCCCGAAAGTGAGCGCCTGCGGTACCGACACAGAGCAATCCTTACCCTGTATGTTCTCTCGCATCGGTCGCCGTGACTATGACCGTCAACGTATCGTCTCGGAAGAGTCCTTGTTGCCACTTTTGCAACGCGCAGGATTCGATGTCACGTGGATTGATAACCAATCGGGCTGCAAAGGGGTTTGCCAAGGCGTTAAAAGTAAGAATGCGCCCCAAGTGGCAGGCGAAACCGATCAAAACCTCATTGAAGCGTTAAAGCGCGAATTGGATGCGCCTTCAACCGGTAAAAATCGTGTCATCGTTTTGCACATGATGGGCTCCCACGGCCCGGCTTACTTCAAGCGCTATCCGCAAAATATGGAGTTCTTTAAACCGGCTTGTCGCAGCAATGACTTCAGTAAATGCACACGAGAAGAAATCTTAAATGCCTATGACAATTCCGTTCGCTACACCGATTATTCTCTCAACGAAATGATTAAAGTATTAGAAGAGCGAAAAGACATTGATTCTTCCCTCATTTTCATGAGTGATCATGGTGAAAGCGTGGGCGAAAAGAGTTTGTATTTGCACGGTGCTCCCCGTTTGGTGGCTCCCAATGAACAAACACAAGTGCCGGGCATCTTGTGGCTTTCCGAAGGCACGCAAAAGCGCTTAGGCACCAACATCTTTACCCTAACGGAACTTGATAACGTCGCTCATGACCATCTCTATCACACGGTGTTAGGACTATTGGATGTCGATACCAAAGCCTACAATCCTCAATGGGATTTAATGCAAAAGATTCGACGCACGGCAAAACAGTAAAATCTTCACCTTCCAACGCAAATGGCCTCACTAATTGTGAGGCCACTTTGCATGGATCGCTTTAAAACAAATTAAGCTTTAAAGTCGCGCAACGGTTGATTTTCCGGGCGAAGCACTTCAACGCCACCCATGTACGGGCGGAGCACTTCAGGCACCGTCACAGAGCCGTCTGCATTTTGGTAGTTTTCCAAAACAGCCACCAAAGCACGACCCACGGCCAAGCCGGAACCGTTTAACGTGTGAACGTATTGGGGCTTGCCGTCCTTACCCTTGACGCGAGCGCCCATGCGACGAGCTTGGAAAGCTTCGCAGTTGGAGCAAGAAGAGATTTCACGGTACGTATTTTGTGCCGGAATCCAAACTTCCAAGTCATAGGTCTTAGCAGCGCCAAAGCCCATGTCACCCGTGCAGAGCGTGATCACACGGTACGGAAGGCCCAACTTTTGAAGAATGCGTTCAGCGTTATTGACCATTTCTTCAAGATGGTTGTAGCTGTCTTCGGGGCTGACGATGCGAACCATTTCGACCTTGTCGAATTGGTGTTGACGGATCATGCCGCGCGTATCACGACCGTAGGAGCCGGCTTCAGAACGGAAGCAAGGCGTATGAGCCGTAATCTTGATGGGCAATTCGTCAGCGCGCAAAAGCTTGCCGCTCACCATGTTCGTCAAAGACACTTCAGCCGTCGGGATCAAGTACAAGTGTTCGCCTTCACCATCTTGGCCACCCTTCTTGGCAGCAAAGAGGTCTTCTTCAAATTTGGGCAATTGACCCGTGCCACGCATCGTTTCAGCAGAGACGATGTAAGGCGTATAGCATTCGGTGTAACCGTGTTCGCTCGTATGCGTATCAAGCATGAATTGAGCCAAAGCACGATGCAAGCGTGCCACTTGACCGCGCATGAAGCAAAAGCGTGAACCGGATTCCTTAGCGGCCGTTTCAAAGTCCAAACCTAAGGGCATACCGATATCAACGTGGTCCTTCACTTCAAAGTCAAACGTGCGAGGCGTACCCCAGCGACGGACTTCAGGATTGTCGCGTTCGTCTTTGCCCACCGGAACGGATTCCGTCGGAAGGTTCGGCACACTCATCATCAACTCTTCAAGGTCGTTGCGGATATCGGCCAAACGGGCTTCAAGGTCAACGAGCTTTTCAGGAATAGCGGCCGCTTCGGCCATCAATTCGGAAGCATCACCGCCGGACTTCTTGATCGTACCGATTTGCTTAGCCAAGCTGTTGCGCAAGGCTTGCAAAGCTTCGGTTTGCTTTTGGACTTCTTTGCGATCGTTTTCCAACGCATTGAATTCCTTCACCGGGAACTCAAACGGACGCGTGGCCAAACGGGCGACCACATCATCGAGTTGCTTACGTAATAAGTTAATGTCGAGCATTTACTAATTCCTTAATAAGAGCCGTCAATGTAAACGGTTCTGTTTAAAAATAACAATTTGTTAATTTTGGCTCGTTTGGCGCTTTATTGCAAGAAAATTCACAACGTGAACTTACCTCTGAATAAATTCAGAGGCTTCATGGGACCTGACTGAATCGGTATGATTCAACCCTTTCGCGCAGGCACTGTCGCTGAACAGTATCGCCTGCGAGGAACTCTTTACCCATTCTAGACCATTCCGGCCCGCACAGCTTTT
>Ga0129317_1001118_pt1 | contig 21667 bp, 27 predicted proteins | sample Cm1ome_FD_94430 | JGI IMG/M metagenome (GOLD analysis project Ga0129317, IMG submission 94430) | Eastern black-and-white colobus group fecal microbial communities from Wisconsin, USA - Cm1105 metagenome | ecosystem: Host-associated > Mammals > Digestive system > Large intestine > Fecal | place... | reverse complement strand
TTAAGACACCGGCCTCTCACGCCGGTAACGGGGGTTCGATTCCCCCACGGGTCACCATCGAATAGCGAGCTTCTCGTTATTCAGTCGGTGTTGATTACGGTGAGGTCCCACCCGTTTCCATTCCGAACACGGTCGTTAAGCTCACTGGTGCCGAAAATACTTGGATGGCGACGTCCCGGGAAGATAGGTTGATGCCGGCACTTCTCAGGATTGATCGAGAGATTGATCCTGAGCCATATTCCTCAATAGCTCAGTCGGTAGAGCATGCGGCTGTTAACCGCAGGGTCGTTGGTTCGAGTCCAACTTGGGGAGCCACCTTTTAACAATAAGCTGTCAGCATTCTGACAGCTTATTGTTTCAAAAGGGCCTTTAGCTCAGTTGGTCAGAGCTGCCGGCTCATAACCGGCTGGTCCGGGGTTCGAATCCCTGAAGGCCCACCATATGTGTGAAAGCCTGATCAGCTTTTGAGAAATATAGGGGCATAGCTCAGTTGGTAGAGCAGCGGTCTCCAAAACCGCGTGCCGAGGGTTCAAGTCCTTCTGCCCCTGCCATCTATGAAGGTCAGTTTAGATCGGATGCGTGTAAAAGCGCATCCGATCGGCCTTTTTAGGGATTTTTTCAACCTCAATTTCAAGAAAAAAACGAAAGATCGAAAAATGGCTTTTTTAGGAACTGACAGGATTCGAACCCATACGCTTCCTTGAAAAGCACGGTGCCCTTTTTGATTCTCCATATTTCAAAAAGGGCACCTTTTTCTGTACTAAAAAATTCATAGCAAGAAAGAGGCACCTGCCCGCTGGGTTTGATACCGGCAGATGGGTGCTTTTTTATTATCGGATTTCAAAAAGGGCGCCGGAATTTCGTGAAGAGTTCCGGCGCCCTTTTTTGCGTTTTGGGAGGAACAGGAGGAATGTAAATGACAAAGTTCCAAAAGAGCAGCAAGAAAAAGATCGGCTGGAAGGCTGTACCGCTTCCGGCCCGATGTGTCGGCTGTCCCTATCCAAAGGTGGGGATCACCTGTCACAGTTCAGACGGAACCTGCACCCGGACGGATATGGAGCAGCTGGACTGGAAGAACTTTCGAGAAAAGGAGTCATGCTAAATGGTGGAAATCTATTGGGACGATCTCACCGAGGAAAAGCAGCGGGAAATCCTGGAGGTGTTTGGTGATAACCAGAACTTTGATCAGTTTCCGGTGGCAGTGCTGCCGGGGCCAGCAGAAACGGAAAATTTTTACCTCTCATAATGAATCAATGACAGGGGGCAGCGAAGATGTTTCAAACAGTTTTGTCCAATAAGGACCATATGGAATACGGAATGGTAACGGTTCCCTTCCCCATCCCAGAGGATCAGTACGCTGACATTACGAGGATGCTGGAAGTGCTCCATGTAGGAAGCGAACTCTCCAGGGATTGCATGGTGGAAAGTGTTGAAGGCGATTGGCCTGTTTTGAATGTCCTGGCAGGCCGGGAGGTCAATCTGGATGAGCTGGACTACCTGGCAAAACATCTTGACGGATTTTCGCCATATGTGGAGGCAGAGTATGCGGCAGCAGATTCACAATGCCGAAACGCCATATCAAATCTACAGCCTGATTAACTCACCCTATGCCCTGACTTTTCTCAGATTTTCGCAACCATATCTGTCCAAGGAGGATTTCTCCTCCATCCTGGTGGATGCCTGGATGAAGTCTGAGTATGCAAACCGAGATGCAAACGTTAGCAAAGAACGACTGGTTTCTATGTTCAAACAGGCAGATCGAGCCAAGTTAATGAACGACATGGAACGGACTCAGTTGGATGCTCTTGCAGACCCGGTCACAGTGTACAGAGGAGTGACCAATTACAATGCCAAAAATATTCGCGCTTTATCCTGGACACTGGATTATGACACTGCTGTGTGGTTTGCACACCGCTTTGGGGAAGATGGAATGGTTTATCAAGCGCAAATAAAGAAAGAGCATATTTTTGCCCTGTTAACTGGAAGAAATGAATCAGAAGTAGTCCTGGACCCAAAGTATCTGGAGGACATTGCCCCGGATTTGGAGCTGAAACAAGAACCGGAACTCACCATGTAAATAAGATTCAGATTTCTGGTAGCTATTCTGCCGGAGATGTGGTATTAGTTGTTGCTATAAACTATGAAAGGAGGAGTGAGATTTATGGCAGTGAACCGACGCAAGACAAAAGAACAGCAGTGTGAGCCAGGATTCCATCTAAGCCCCGCTTTCCCGGAGGAAGCGGGGCTTTTCTATGCCCTGACACCAGAGGAAAACGGGGCTCTGGGAATAGTGGGTCATGACCAGCAGCTTTGGCAGGAGGACCATCCTGTCGGAAAGATTGCCTTTGCCAGTGGTGAAGAAGAAATTTTTACTGATCCACAAAAGTATCTGGATGCTGTCCGGGAGGAACTTCCCTTTATGTCGACCACTGGCTTCCGATATCAGACCCTGACCAAAGACCCTCGGGTGCGAAAGGCCGTGGATGATATCCTGCTTGACTTTGCAGGTGAAGAAAATTCTTTCAAGCTGGAAGACTACGGTTTGACGGAGGAAGGAAAGAAGGCTCTGCGGGATGCCGCTGATCCTAAGCTGACCCATACCTATAACTGGTATGTGATAACAAACTGTGGAAGCCCGAAGGAGCAGATCCAACAGGATATGACGTTGGAGGAAGCCATCCGGGTATACCAGGATACCGATGAAAAAGAAAAACGGCTGGGTGTTACCAAGGACGAAATTGCTACAGTGGATCTTGTCCGTCTGGCAGATTGTGAGCAGCAGTTCTTTGGGGACTACCAGGTTATGGACTGCTTCAAGGATGATCCAGTTATCCTGCAGGCGGTCCAGATGCTTCATCAGGCACTGGGAGAGGAGAATCCCGTACAGGGTATGACAATGGGAGGGATGTAGGATGCAGAGAATCACAAAAGAATGGCTGGACTTCCTGCGGGAACAGTACCCTGAAGGGAGCCGTATCCGGCTGAAGGAAATGAATGACCCGTATCATCCTGTAGAACCTGGAACCATGGGCACTTTGCGATGGATCGATGATATGGGGCAGTTCCATGTAAATTGGGACAATGGGAGGACGCTGGCCCTGGTCATTGGGGTGGACCATTTCACTGTTCTTCCCCCGGAACTCCAGGAGCTGAAGTTCTATATGCCCCTGACGGGAAATTTCTATGGCTATGATGACTGGGGCAATCTGGAGGAGTACGGCAGTGATCTGACCGGCCAGGAGCTGATGGAATATGAAGCCAGCATTCGGGAAGCAATCCGGGAAAACCAGATGCCGGAGGAAAAAGAACGGGGTCTGATGCGCTGGTATGATAAAACGGATGGGGTCAACGGGAAGGTCCAATCGGTGGTATTTGACGTGGAAAGCCGGAACGGGCAGCTCTGGGGAGTGGCCCGCTGTCAGGTGGATGGAACCCTTTCCCCGGAGGAAAAAGAGATCCTGGCCGACTACATTTCCGGGCAGGCGTCGGATGGATGGGGAGAAGGTTTCGAGCAGCGGGAGATCCGGGTCAATGAAGGCGAGTTGTATGTCAGCCTGTGGAATGCCGGAAACTGGACCATCCAGACAGAACAGGAGCGGTTCTCCCCCGATTTCCTGGACCGGCTTCCGGATCTTTGCTGGTCGGTGCTGCCCAGTACCGGCGCCCTGATCTGCATCAAGAAAGGAGAAAGCGGCTACTATCCCAGCGGTTGGGACACCGGAGACCGGGAACAGAACCGGCGCATCGCTGACTACAGCAACCAGAAGCGTGGGATCACACCGGAGCAGGTGGAAGCAATGGTGACCGGCAGTATGCATGGCTGGGATGTCCCCGGCGCAGACCCTGCATGGTACCGACAGGATGAAGCCCGGACAGGAGGGGTGGAACTTGAACAAAGTCTTTGAGTTGTATATTGCAAACGCACTGAGAGACGAGGAACGTTATGCCGCCCTCTCCCTGCCGGCCACGCCATACGAAATGCTGGACGCATCGGAAAGGGCAGGCTGCCGCAGTTCTGAGGAAGCGTACTACCAGGTGGAGGAATATCTGGACTTTGAGTATCTGGAATCTGTGATTTCACCTGACTGTTCCTTGAATCACCTGAACGCTTTGGCGGAGAAGCTGTCTGAACTGAACGACAGACAGAGCATCACCTTTGAAGGGCTGCTCAGGATGGAGCAGGAGAAAAATGAGGGCCAGATCTCCATTCATACATTGCTCCAACTGGCTCATAATGCGGACTGCTGCCATGAGGTGGGAGAAGCCCGCAATGATTCCCAGCTGGGAAGATTCTATGCGGAGAATGATTTTTTTGAGGAGCTGTCTGATCTTCCGGACAAGGTATTTGACCTGCTTGACTTTGATCGGATCGGGCGGGAACAGCGCCAGGCGGAGGGAGGTGTATTTACCAGGGGCGGCTATGTGGTACAGAATACCGAACTGGAACAAATCCCGCTCCCGGATGATCCTCCGCCGAAACCCGACTATACCGTCCTGCTGAAAGTCAGCCGCGGATATTTTAACGATGGACAAGATGATGGTCCCTCTGTTACGATCCGTCTGCCTGCTTCGGAAGAAGATCTGGACAAGGCGCTGGAACAATTGAACGTGGCAAGCTGGGAAGAATGCGGTTACACCTGCCTGGACTGTGCTGTTCCATGGGCAAGAGAGTGGATGGAAGATGAGGAGGATCTCGGCACTATCCAGCCCTTTGCTGAGGAGCTGGATCAGCTTCAGAGGCAGGGGCAGCTCCCAAAGTACAAAGCCCTTCTGCTGGCCAGCCGCTGTGAGGATCTGTGGGACGCCCTGGAAATGGCAGATTCCATGCAAAGTATGGTGTTCACACCTTCCATTCTTTCTTCCCAGGACGCTGCTCTGGCGAAACTTCAGACAATTTTTGATGCGGACAATCTGAACATACTTCTCCGGCACCTTGATCTGAACGGATATGGAAATGAACTGATTGCCGCCGATCACGAGGAACTGACCCCGTATGGGCTGATCCGCCAGCAGAACGGAGAACCAATTCCAATCCGGCAGAAAGAGGATCAGGAGATGGGAATGGAGGTGTGCCGATGAGTGGTGAAAAAGAACTTCTGCTGAGCCTTCCGCTGAACAGCAAAGAGCGGGAATGGATGGAAGAACGCCTGCGGGCTCTCTCGGTCCGGGAGGAATACCAGCTGGCAGCAGCTATCTGGAGATCCGACAGGTTATCCGGATTGGCCAGCCAGGGCAGCGCCGAACGGATGGCATCTGTACTGCGGCAAAAGCCGGAGGATCTCGCGCGGGAGGCGGTCAACTGCCTGTTGTCCCTGGAGGAATATGGTGTGCTCTGTCCCGCGGGCAGCTATGAGAGTCTGGGAGAGTGCTATCTGAAATATTACACCGATATTCCCCCGGAAGCCTGGCTGTTTATGGATCTGGAGCAGATCGGAGAAAACTATGAGTCCTGCCATCCCGGTCTCTTTATCGGCGACTGTTATGTGTCCTATCCCCGGCAGGAACCGGAACAACTTTATCGTGGAACCAATCTGGAGTCTCTTCCCAAAGGGGACTGGAGCCTGCGTCTCAGGCTGGCCTCCCCCGCAAATCCGGAGGGGGTCTGGCTTCGTCTGCCGGACTACTCTCCCCTGAACGGCTGGATGCCAGGCGAGGTAGAAATGGCCTTGCAAGCGTTATCAGCGGATAGTCCCCAGGAATGTACCCTGCTGGAAGCCCAGTGCATTATCCCGGAACTTCAGGAGTCAGCGGAGCAGTATGAGGATCTGGAGCAGCTGATCCGAGACGGAAACGACCTTGGATATGTTCTGGATGAGCAAGGACAGGGGCAGCCGCACTTCTTTGAGAAATATTTTGCGGCCATGGAACTGGAGCAGTGCGACACCATTGCGATGGCGCTGGACATCGCCCAGAACCTGAACTGCTATGACATGGTTCTCGCGGGACAGGAGAAAGCATATGGACAGAAAAAGATGGAACAGCTCATAACTCAGTCTGCTGATCCGGTGATCACTCCGGATTGTGTCCGGCCGAAGGAGTACGGACTCTCTTTGCTGGAACAGGAGGGGTATGTTCTGAATACGAAAGGAACAGCTTATATCCGCCGCAACAGCCAGGAATTTTATTTTGAACATACGGCACCCCGGACAGAACCCGGTGTGACAATGAACTAAAGAGTAAATGCAGAAGGCCGCTCTATCCGTTTCCGGATTGGGCGGCCTTTTTGTTTTGCAGAGAGGAGGGAGCGTCCATCCTGAAACCGTTTATCCCCTGGGTAGGGGGCAAAACCGCGCTGCGGCCGATTCTCTACCGGTTATTTCCCAACGGATATACCAGGCTGGTGGAGGTCTTTGGCGGCGCCGCGGCAGTTACCTTTGGCCGGGAACCAGATCGCTGTGAGGAAGTGTACAACGACTACAACAGCAATCTGGTCAATCTGTTCTGGTGCGTCAGAAACCGTCCTCTGGCCCTGATCCAGGAGATTGGTTTCCTGCCGCTCAATTCCAGACAGGAGTTTGAAGTGCTGCGGAAATTTCTGAGAGAGGAGGAGTTTACCGATGATTATCTGAAGGAGGAGATGGAGCTGTGTAAACGATATTTTGAGCCGCCCGAGCGGGAGGAACTTCTGAAACTGCTGACCGAGAAAACAGAACTGGGAGATGTGCGGAAAGCCGCCGCTTTCTACAAGGTGATCCGATACAGCTATGCCGGCGGCGGGACTTCCTATGGAGGGAAGCCAATCGATATCCGCCGGGGTCTGCATCTGATCTGGGCCTGTTCCCGGCGGCTGCAGAATGTAGTGATCGAAAATCTCAGCTATGAAGCAATTGTTCCCAAATATGACGCGCCGGGTACACTTCTGTATTTTGATCCGCCTTACTACCAGGCGGAATGTTACGAGGTAGCCTTTGGAATGCGGGATCACTACCGGCTGCGGGAGCTGTTTGGAGAGTGCGGCTGCTATGCGGTGCTTTCCTATAACGACCATCCTTTTATCCGGGAGCTCTACAAGGGCTTCTGGATTTTTTCTGTGACCCGGCAGAATACCATGGCAAACCGATACGCATCCAAACATCCGGAGAAAAAGAACGAGTATGGAGAGCTGATCATCCTCAACTACGATCCCAGGGACCATCCCAAGGATCGGCAGATGACCTTGTTTGATCAGACAGATAAAGAACAACCGGAGTATGAATATACCCTGATTTGCGAAGGAGGAAAAGGCGATGAGAAGAATGAAGTATGGAGAGAGCTGTTTGCAGATCCCGGAAGAAATTCTGGAGGCGGCGGGGCTGAACCGGGAGCCCGATGTCCTGATCGGGATGGCGCCGGAGGTGATCCTGATTACCTCCCGGAACCTGGATCAAACAAAGCGTGAAAAAATCGGGGAAGCCCTGTGGGGGTTTTCCGAGGATCTGGAGATCCCCCTGGAATCGGAGGGCCTGTACCTGCCCGAAGAAATGCTGATGGAGGCGGGGCTGCCCTGCGATCCGGATCTGCTGGATATGTACCTGGAGGATGGAAGGATTGTCATTGAATCGCTGGAGGATTTTGAGGGGGAACTGCTGGAGGATGCCTGGGATGACGCCCGGGAAGATGCTGTTCTTTCCCGGGTGCCTGCGGGGCTGCGGGAGCTGCTGAGATGCATTGGAATCCATCCGGCTTCGGTTCGGGATGCGATTGTGGAAGGAGGGTATGAGTTTTGAGCCAGTCGGTCTATAAGGTGATGGGAAAGAACGGGCGGATCTACCTGCCCAGGGAACTCCAGAGTGAAATGGAAATCCAGCGGGGGGATATCATCAAGCTGATCCCGGTCAAAGACGGGGTTCAGATCAAGAAAGTCCATCTCATTGAAATGGGGGATAAATCCCCGGAAGCTGTGGAGGCTTTTGTCCACGCCGCCGCATCCGCCATGAGCTGGGAAAGCCAGATGGAACTGGCTGCCCGGCTTTTGAATTCTCTCCGGGAGGAGGAAAAACAGTGAAGGATTACCCTTATCTCTACCGGGGATCGCTGGCTGAGGCGAGGCGGAGGAATCAGATCAGCCTGTGGAGGGAGAGCCTGCAGGAAAATATCAGATGCAAAAATGCCATTGAGGAGGCCATACGCAGGGATTTTGATGGGATGCATCTCAAAGAGGATTGTGCCCAAAAAATCATTGAACAGTATGGTTTCAGACGGACAGCTTGGGTGCTTTCCAACACCTTGCAGCAGAAGGAGTGGGATGGCCGTTTTTCACCGCAGAACAAAGAATGGGCAAGAAAGACATTTATTTCCGAGGAAGGCCGCAGGACAGATTATCTGGTGGAAAGCCATCCGGCGGTGCTGAATGGCTTTGTTTCGCAGTTCCGGGAGAAACTGCAGGCACTGAAGTTGATTGGCCCGGAGCACTGTGAAACGGATTCCTTTTCTTCCCTCGATTACACAGGAAAGGTGCTCGTTCTGTCTTCTGATGCTCTGCGGGAAAAATTCTGGAGTCCGGAAAATCAGCTGTGGCTGGCGTTGGATGGATTCGGCTGTTCACCCGGCGCTATCGGGAGATCAGTTCGGTGCATCTGTCTGTGGGACGGAGAAACAACACGATGGAACCGATCCGAGTTTTCTGGCGTTCTCAAAGAGGAATACCTGCCCGATTGGGCAAAGGAAAAGCTGGAGCAGCTGCGGCCATCGGCCCAGGAAGCCCAGCTTTCGTTGTGAAGGGAGGATTTATATGAAAAGACAAATCGGCGCGCTGCTGGCCTGCACCCTGATGCTTTCTATGGGGACAACCGCGTTTGCCCAGGAGTCTCAGACCGTGGTGGGGACCGGAGAAAACGGAGAAACCAGCATCACTATTACCGATATTACACCCAGAGAGGAGAAGAAAGATGAAACGGAAACCCGATTTCAGACAGGGGGCTGCTACCCCATCCAAGTACAGACCCTGCAGGACGGCGATACCCAGCTGCTGGTCAAAACCTTCCTTGTGCCGCAGGATACAGACCCCCAGACGCTCCTCGAGGAAGGGCTGATCCGCCGGGGGATCTCCTATCAGGTTTCCGATATCCTCTGCCGGGAACTGCCCGGTGAGACGGAACGAAAGGAGGTGTCCAAGACAGTAACCACATCGGCAGAAACGGATGAGAGCGAGGAGCTGCTTTCCCTGCTCTCTCCCACACTGGAGTACAGTGAGGATGGATTTACCGGGACGCTGACCCTGGATCAGAATTCGATCCGCTCCAAAGCCGATGGAACCCAGAGTTATGCCTATACCCTGAAGGACACCCGGGAATATACCGGACTTGACCGGAACGACCCCTACTATATTCCCAAGACAGCGGAGAAAAATGGTGTGACACTGTCTCTGGCAGATGTCCAGTGGACCCCTATGGCCAGCGCCGCTGACAACAGCGAGGTTCCCTCCCTTTTTCGAGCCACAGCGGTCTATACCGGGACCGCCTGGGGCAGCAAAGCAGACGGATACCTTGTGAGCGCGGACTATACCGGGGAGGCGACCCGCACTGCGCAGGGCAGCAAGATGGTGAGCATCGTCTATGAGGAAGTTCCCTCTGCCGGCCTGTTTTCCGTCAGCGGCAGTCCGATCAACTGGCGGGGTGTCCTGGTCCTTCTCCTGGGGATCGGCGCGACAGCCGGCGCTGTGTATGGAATGATCTGGCTGATTCAGCGAGGAAAGGAGTCCATGAAGGAACGCGAGAAGGCCCGCAGGCAGAACGACCCCTACAGCGGGCGTCCGCCAATGGATCTGCCGGATCTGCTCGATGAAATGGATCGCGGATTGGAGGATGATGAGCGATGAAAGAATGGATGAAAAATCTTTGGAACCAGTCCGGCAAGTGGTTCCTGCTCGGCCTGCCCCTGGCGGCCCTGCTGATTGGAGCGGCAGCATGGCAGGCAAATCAGGCATACGAGGCTTCCAAACACACCATCGCAGACTCGCCCGCTGAAAGCCAGGTGACTTTTGATCTGGATAAGAACCGGGTCTATACCTCGGAAGACGGGGTTGTGGTCATCGGCTCATCGGCAGCGGAAACGGATGAAAGCGTTAGCGACAGCAACCAACTGATCCGGACCGATCAGCCGGAAACTGTGTGGGAGGAAACCGTCCCTCTTTCTACAGAGACCTTCACCCTTCCGGAAGAAATCACACTGGAAGACGGAACCATTGGAACCCTGGTGATTCCCAAGATCAATCTCACAGCGCCGGTCTATGAAACGGCTCAGCATGGCGGCGAGATGGAGAGCATGACCAAAGGGATCGCCCATTTTGCCATCACCTCCGCCTGGGACGGAAACATTGGTCTCAGCAGCCACAATGTGGCGCCTGCAGGGGCAACGGCCTATTTTGGCGACCTGCACCTGCTGGAGCTGGGGGACAGCCTCACCTATAAAACAGCGCAGGGGGAGCGTGAGTATCAGGTAACGGAAAAGAAGGAGATCCAGCAGGATGACTGGAGTTACCTGATGCGGTATGAGGATGGCCTCAACCGGATCACTATGATCACCTGCATTACTGGAAAACCGGATATGCGCCTGATGGTACAGGCTGTAGAATCCTGAACCTATTTCCTTGTTGACTTTGGTGATAGCTTTCGAATGTCATTGCTGGTATCCTTGGTGGCGAAAGGAGGTTTTCTGCAATGAAAAAGAGCCTGATCGCCATCCTTGCCGCCATTATGGCTGCAGCCAGTACTGTCACCGCTTATGCTGCATCCGCCGGGATGGAAGGATTGCCTGTCGACATCCGGGACTGGGATACCCCCGCTGTCTTTGCTGCCGGAAAGGATTGGCCCATCACAGTCTGGTATTTTTACGGAGAAAATGGAGAGGTGCTGGGCAGTATCCCTGCTGATGCGGTAAAGGATTTGTCCCAAGGAGAGCCTGCTGACGGGACCCAATGGGAGTTCTGGTTGGCGGAGGCGTTTAACGACTACCGGAAGCTGTACAGCGCCGGAGAGGACAAAACACAGCCGCAGCCAAATCCAGAACAGATCAATGAAGAAAAGCTGATCCCCCAGGAGGTGCCGCCGGCAGCAGAACCGGAGCAGGCAGATGCGGATGCGCTCGCGCTGGAAGCCTTTGACCTCATCAACGAGGCCAGGGCAGAAAATGACCTGCATGAGGTAACGGTCAATGAGGAGGCAATGGAACTGGCGAAGATACGGGTCCCTGAACTGGAGGAGCTGTACAGCCACACCAGACCGGATGGGAGCCGGATCTCCCGAACCTACTGCTACGGCGAAATCATCAACCGCCGGGCTTCTACACCAGAAATTGCGGTGTCGTCCTGGCTGGATTCACCAGGGCACCGGGATATGATCCTTGCGGAGCGGTATCACAGCGCAGGAATTGCCTGCTGGCAGGGCTCCGATGGTATCACCTACTGGTGTATGCTCTTCTGCCGGTAAACACAAATCGAAAACATCAAGCTGACCGGGTCCCCGAAAGGGGGCCCATTTTTATTTTAACAAGAAAGGAAGCGCACTATGAGGAAGAAAGCAAAGCGTATTCTTGCGATGGCCCTTACTGTCGTCATGCTGATGGGCGTCATGCCCACCCAGGCATTTGCCGCAAACACAGCAGATACGGCGGGCCTGCTTGCTCCCCAGCAGATCTCAGACAGTGGAGCTGCCTCTGATGAGGAGGAAGAAGAAACGGTCATAATCAGCCCTCCGGCAGACCCGGAAGATGGCGAAACGGAATCGCCGCCCAGCATCTCTGGCGAAGATGAAAAGGAGACTTCTGCCGATGAAACCGCCCAAGGGGAAACGGAACCGGATGCAGAAGAAGAAAAGAATCCGGACGAAAACAATACCGACAGCGCAGACTCTGATGACGGGCAGGCACCGGAGAAAGACCCCGATTCTGAGCTTACAATTGGAGCCTCCAATGGGGAAAACTCTCCGGCCTCGCCGGAAGATGACGCCTCGGTACACTGGCTGCAGCAATACCAGCAGGCGGCAATGGGAGCGGCAGACATGACTATGCAGCGATCCCGATCTGCCCGGGCATCTTCGGCCTCACCTTCCTACTCCATGATTACATGGAGCAGAGGCCAGCTGGAATTTGCCAATGGAGCGTACCTGGGCAGCCCTATGCCCAAAATTTATTTGAATGGAGAAATTGCCTTCTGCGGAGAATGGAATGGAGAAACCCCGGCAGGTGACTATATCCAGTCCGGGCAGGGAAATGACTCCACCATCAAGCAGATTCTTGCCAACTACGACAAATCCGGCAAGAGCAATGAAGACTATGCTGCGGCACAGGCGGCGATCTGGGCCCATATCATGGGTACTTCGGTCAGCTCCTGGGGAGGCTGCCCCGGCGCATCCTCCGCGGATGAAATCTTTAATGGGAACGCCGATACCAGCAACCTCAAGTACAACTATGTCTCCTGGACCGGCGGCACCCAGGACCTGATTACCTACAACACAGAAGAAAATCCCGATCCCGGCCCTGACCCGGAGATCGACCCCGATGACTACCCGGAAGATCAATACCGCATCGAGGTGGAAACCGACACCCAGACCGAAACGGAGGTCCGCAACCGGAAAACCTATGAATACAGCGATGCCATCGGCCAGATCACGATCCGAAAGCACGATGAGAAGGATGAGAGCCTGGATGGCGCGCTGTTTGACATTGATGTGGCGTTCTCAGATGGCACCCACACAACGGTGGACAACTGGGAAGTAGACAACGGGGCGCGGCTTTTTACCTGGACCCATCCCAAAGACAACCACGATCCGGCCACTGTGACTGTAACGGAGGTCAAGGCTCCGGCCGGATACCTTCTGGACTCTACCCCTCAGACAGCGGTGGTTGCTCCTACCTATACCCGTGTCACTCATGTAGAAACCTGGACGGTGACTATTGTCACTGAAACTACCTCCAGCACAGTCATCGAGATTGAGAGTGGTGAGGTAGTGGCAGAGTCGGAATCCTCTTCTTCCGCGGAAACGGAAAGCGATCCCCAGGTGGAGGAGTTTACCGATTTCATAGCCGGTGACCGGGAAACCACCATGACGTTCACCAACACCGCCATGCCTTGCAGCCTTACCATTTACAAGCATGAAACAGGAAACCGGGATATTGCATTGGAGGGTGCAACCTTCCGCATCCGGTATGCGGACCCTCATGTATCTGCCCAGGTATGGACGCAGACAACGGACCGGTGGGGCGAGATCATCCTTCCGCTGCCGGCGGAAGGCGCGCTGATTGTCGAGGAATTGTTTGCGCCGGAAGGCTATGTGATGGCCGAGAAAAACACCTATGATGTGACGGTTGCCAAGGGTGAACACAAAACTTTGGATATCCCCAACGACAAAAAATCAACGATTACGATTGAGAAAATCGACAGCGTGACCCTCCAGCCGCTGGAAGGGGTGGTTTTTGAGGTTTCCGTCAAAAACGGGAAAAGCCTTGGAGACTTTACAACCGATGCAGGCGGAAGGATTGTCGTTGAACCTTTGGAGCCCGGTCAAATTTATGAAGTAAAAGAAAAAAGGGCGCTGCCTGGGTACCTCCTGGATGAAACGGTCCATGAGATTAAGCTGGATGCTGCCGAAAATCCGGTTCTGAAGCTGAAAAACACCCCGGAGAATCCTCTGATCATCTCCAAGAAGGATGCCATCACCGGCGATCCGATCCCAGACACTGTATTTGAGGTGCGTCACTCGGATGGACGGATGGTGGGAGAGGTTGCAACCGGCGAAAACGGCATGGCAGTGGTCACTGGAAAGGATGTTGTCCCGGGCTGGTACCTGGTGACTGAAGTGCAGGCCAACCCTGCCTATATCGCCACAGGCGAAGCAAAACTGGTGGAGCTGAAGTACGGAGCCACCGCCATGGTCACATTTGAGAACCGACCCCGTACCGGGCTGCAGATCCGTAAGGTGGACGACGTCACAGGCGAGCCCATTCCCGATGTGGGCTTCTATATTGAAGAAATCGACGGGCGCACCATCGGTACCTACTATACAGATGATGCGGGAATTATCAACCTGCCCGACCAAGAGGAAATCTGGGTGCAGGTGACTGAGATCCAGCCGGCGGATGGATACAAGCCTGATCCCACCCCCAGAACCATAAAACTGGAAAGCGGAAAGCTGAATATTCTGGAATTTCGCAACCAGCCTTACCCCATCCTGAAAATTATCAAGCTGGATGCGGATACCAGACAGCCGATGGAGGGCGTAAAGATCCGGGTGTATGATAAGTTCCATCGGGAGGTTGGAACCTACACCACCAATCAACTGGGGCAGATCCTGCTCTCCGGTGTGGATGGAGGTGAAACCCTTTATCTGCAGGAGGTGGAAACCTTGCCGGGATACCAACTGGATGAAACAGTCCATGAGGTCACCCTGGCCTGGGGCCAGACCAGTACAGTGGAACTGCTCAATGAGCCGCTTTCCACCCTGCGGCTCATTAAGATCGACAGCGAAACCAAAGAACCGATCTATGGAGCGGTGTTCAACCTCTATGACGCTAAAAACAATCTGCTTGGCGAGTATGAGACCAATCAGGATGGTATCATCGAGTTTCCCCGGGAACTGCCGGAGGGCAGGTACAAACTGAAGGAAATCAAGTGCGATGGTTATGTGGTCGACCCCACCATCCGTACCGTAGAGCTGAAGGCCGGGGAAACCACTGAGATCACCGTGGAGAACCGTCCGATGCGGGGTCAGATCCAGATCGTCAAAAAGGCGGCGGACGATAACCCCATTACCAAGGACAAAGCCGGAGCACTCCTGGAAGGTGCTGTTTTCGAAATCTACAACGAGAAGCTGGAGGTTGTAGATACGATCACAACAGACACAGATGGACTTGCCACCAGCAAGCCGCTCCCTCTGGGCACCTATGCTATCAAGGAGACCTCCAGCCCGGAATACTACCGGACGGACGGTAAGGTTTTCTATGCCACACTCAAGGTGGCAGATGACCTGGTACGCTTCGAGGTGCTCAATGAAAGTGTCGATGCGAATGTGACAGTGGAGAAACGGGGCAATGTGGAGGTACTGGCCGGGGACATCATGTCCTATGAGTTCTCTGAGATCCGCAATGATTCCAATGTGCCGCTGGACGATTTCTATTGGCATGACAAGCTGCCTTCGGAGGTGCGGCTGGGTAAGATCATCACCGGCACCTGGTCGGAGCGGCTCACCTACTCGGTGGAATACAAAACCAACAAAAAGAGTGGTTGGAAGACGCTGGAGGATGGACTTTCCAGCAAAACCAGCCATACACTGGACTGCGGCAGAGAAGCATTGAATCTGGCAGCCGGTGAATATGTCACCGAGATCCGCTTCAATTTCGGTACAGTCCATGCCGGATTCCATGAGGAGAGCGGGCCGGTTCTCTATGTAACGACACTGGCAAACCTGGATGATGGGTACCGGATCATCAACCGTACCGATGTGGGAGGCCGCATCGGAGAGGAGTGGATCGTCGCCAAGGATACCTGGATTACGGTAGTCTGGGGCAAGCCCAAGGGGGATCTGCCCAAGACGGGCGTTTAACGCAAAAAAGCAGCGGCGGGATTCCCCCGCCGCTGCCCCTATTTTTGGGAGTTCAGATAGGTTGTGACTGTATCCAGAAAACGCCTTGCGTCTGCCAGCTGCTGAACGACATCCTCCCGGGAGATGATAAAGAAATCTTCATAATCGCAGTTTTGACGGATGCTGAAAGCGTCCCGGACCACATCGGAATATTCCCGGTCAAACATTCCCGTCTTGATATAGTGCTGCTGGAAGTGGGAAATAACACCGGAATGCTTTTTGAAATCCACGCCTTCCAACGCAAGCAGTGCCCGCACAGCGTGAAAGATGGCGTAGTAGGAGCGGTTGGCGCTGTCGGTGTAAAGGCCGTCGTCCAGAAGGCATTTGGCGGCAATGTAGCACTCCTCCGCTTTTGAAAGCCTGTATTGGGAGAGGGCCTGTCTCGATGGTTCAAGCACTGATCCGGACCCCCTCTTTTGTCACATTTCGGAAGAAGGGCAAGGTATCCTGCCAGGCGTAGAATGTGTCCGCGTCCTGCAGCTTGAGGGAGGTAAAAACCTCATATTTCAAATCCAGGCCGGTGCCGAACCGGCTCCATTCCCGGCGCTGCCGCGCCAGCTGTTCCGCAGGCTGCCGGACCAGGATCATGATGTCCACATCCGATTCCTCATCCGCATCCCCGCGGGCGTGAGAACCATACAGGATGACCCCATCCAGATTGCTGCCAAAGCAATCCTGGGCATGGGCAAGCACCTCAGACAGAAGCTGATGCAGATTGGCCTGGCTGCACATACGGATATCCCCCTTTCCATAGCTTTTCTAAAAACAGTATACCGTAAACGGCAGGCAAATACAACATTCCGAAAGCGCCGGCGGGAATCATTTTGCCAGTTCCCGAAACGCTTCGGGATTTTCCTCTATCAACCGATCCGCGGCCCGGTCCACCAAAGAGCGGCGGTATGCCTGGAAGCTGTCATACTCGGAAAAGTCCACAACGGCATACCGGGGTTTGTTGTTTTTCAGGATAACGGCAGCTCCCTGCTCATCCACCAGGCGGGCTACCTTGGAAAAATTCTGGTTTGCTTCGGTTATGGTAACCAATGCGTTGGTACTGATCATCACAGGAACCACCTCAACTATAGTATACGCAAAATATAGGATAAATACAACCTATTTTGGAAGAAAGGAGGAGCATATGCCGATTGTTCAGAATATCCTCCATGTCCAGGGCGGCAGAGCACAAGCTGCTGCCCTTTTTGATTTTATCGCGGACCGGCGGTATGGGCGGGGGTCGGTGGACTTGGGCCGGATCACCCCTATGCCGCCCTGGGTCTATCGTCAGCCAACCAATCTGGAGCTCCTGGCGAAATACGGAGAAGAAAACTGTTCCCGGGGCTGGTGCCTGCAGAACTGGGGAGTGGACCAGAACACCCTGCGCCCACAGAAAAGCGCAAAGGACTATGATGGCGGAACCTCCGTCCGGTTTCAGACTGCGGATCGGGATGTAAGGGAACTGATCCGCAAGCTGTCGCTGGTGTTCAAAGACCTTTACCTGGATTACCTGTGGGCCAGCGAAGACGTGGGCAGCTTGGTGGGTGCGGCGCAGTACCGGGATGGCGAAGCGCTGATCGAATTTATTCCTGCTCCGGGAAGCCGGGCGGCTATTGAAAAAGCCCTGGATATCCTGGGGGCCAAAGCGTCCGATTTCGGCCTGGTCTACAATCCCACTCTGGGAAGCTATGAGTACAAAGGAGGAGTTGCCAATGAACGGGAAAAATCTCATCCGGCAGGGCGGAACGCCCATCGGGTATTTTGATGGTGAAAACGCGGTGATGGATGCCGCATTCATCGGCTGCGATACCGGTCGGCGCCTGGTCCGTGAAGGCCGGGCGGTACGCTGGCAGAACGGCCTGGCGGAAAAGCTGAGGAACCTGGAACAGAACGTGCCCTCTGTGCGCCGGGTGCGGGTTTATCAGCTGAAGCCGGATGTTGATCCGGCCAGGAAATTTATCGGTTACCAGGAGCTGAAGGAGTTGTCCGGCGGCCCGGTTCTGAAAGATTACCGGGAAGTGTTCTGTGGCCAGCTGGATACGGACGATCCGGATGAGCTGTATGAGCGGTTCAATGCCGCAAAGCTGCCAAAGGGATATCGGGGACACCGGTTGTCCATTTCGGATCTGTTGGAGCTGATCGGTGAGGATACCTCGGAATTTTGGTATCTGGATCTGAATGGGTTTATCCCTGTGAAATTTGACAAGGAGGAATCGGAAGAATGAAACAGAAAGAGCAGAAGAATGGCATGAATCCTTCGCAGGAGCAGTTCCCTGCTGTGGAGATGCGTGTGAATCGGCTGGGTACAGGAGATGGCCATTGCCTGGCGCATCTTTCCGTTACCCTGGGAGGTGTCTTTGCGGTACGGGGTCTTCGTCTGATGGAGGGAAAGAACGGTCCGTTCCTGAACTTTCCCAGTTATAAAAGCGGCAATGGGTATCAGGACATCTGTTTCCCGGTTTCCGCACAGCTGCGCCAGCAGATGACCGATGCGGCAGTGACAGCATACCATCAGGTACTGGACCGGCACCAGGCTGAGACTGCCGCACAGAGTCAGGCGGAACTGGAAGAACCGGAGCCTGCCTCCGGTATTGGTATGCAGATGTAATGGATGGAGGAGAACAATATGAAAAAGAAGATTTGCATTCAGGGAGCGGTTGTCGCTCTGATGACCGCTCTGATGACGGTCCCCGCACTGGCAGCGCCTACCGGGGATGTTTCTGGAGTGATTGAGCAGACATGGCAGAGCGCGGCAACCCAGATCAAGACGGTGGTCAACAGCGTGGTATTTCCCGCTCTGGATATGATTCTGGTGGTACTGCTATTTGTCAAAATCGCCAGTGCCTACATGGATTACCGAAAGCATGGACAGATGGAGTGGGCGCCCATTGCGATCCTTTTCGCGGGACTGATCTTTTCTCTGACTGCCCCGACTTATATCTGGACTATCCTCGGTATTTAATCTGACTGTCCCAGGGAGAGGAGGTGGTTTTATTGTTCATCTGGGACTTTGTAGCGGATACCGTTCTTGGACAGATTTTCGACTGGGTCTATGGAAAGATCGTGGAATTCCTGGGAGAATTCTTTTCCATGATGAACGGAATGGGAAGCGAACTGTTTGAATTTGTGTGGGTGCAGGCAGTGGTGGAATTCTTTCGTTACTTCGGCTGGGCACTCTATGGTGTGGGACTTGTAGTAGCCGTTTTTGAGGCCGCGCTGGAATATCAGTCCGGGCGGACCACAGCGATCCGGGATCTGGCCTTGGGAAGTCTGAAGGGATTTCTTGCTGCCAGTTTGTTTACCACAGTACCGGTCGAACTGTATAAACTTTGCATTGACCTCCAGGGAAGCCTCTCTTCCGGCATTGCGGGAGCGTCCCATACCGAAGGGATCAGCAATATGGCCCGAGCCGCGCTGGGAACCTTGAATGGATATGGCGTTTTCATCGCGATCTTTCTGCTTATTCTGATGGGATATAGTGTCATCAAAATCTTTTTTGCCAATCTCAAGCGGGGCGGAATCCTGCTGATTCAGATTGCGGTGGGAAGCCTTTATCTGTTCAGCCTTCCGAGAGGCTATGCGGATGGGTTTTACAGCTGGTGCCGTCAGATTGCGGGGCTTTGCCTGACAGCGTTCCTGCAGACCACCATCCTGATCGCGGGACTCATGGTCTGGAATAAAAATATGCTTCTGGGCTGTGGCCTGATGCTTTCCGCTTCTGAGATTCCCAGAGTAGCCCAGCAGTTCGGCCTGGAAACCACAACCAGAGCCAACATCATGTCTGCGGTGTATGCTACCCAGACCATTGTGAATCTGACCCGGAATATTGCTGCTGCTGTCAAATAGCGCATCAGTATCCCACAAAAGCCGCCGAATCAAATTTCGGCGGTGAATACATAATTTTTTCTATCAAAAGGAGGAACAGAGATGAAGCTTGTGTATATCGCATCACCTTACGCCGGTGACATCCCGAACAATGTGGAACGGGCGAAAGAATACTGTAAGCAGGTGCTGGAGCAGGGGGTGATCCCGGTAGCGCCGCACTTGCTGTATCCGCAGCTCCTGGAGGACAGTGATCCGGCAGAGCGAAGTCTCAGCCTGCAGGCCGGGTTGGAACTGCTTGCCCGCTGTGATGAAATGTGGGTCTTTGGAGGAGAGATCTCACCGGGCATGAGTCGGGAAATCCAATTCGCTCAGGGCCTTGGTATTCCCATCCGACAGCAGAAAACAGAACCAGTTATGGAATGGGGGCTTTCCTATGACTTTGGGAAGTCTGTTTGATGGGATCGCGGGTTTCCCGCTGGCAGCCAGCAAAGCAGGAATTGAAACCATATGGGCCAGTGAGATTGAACCATTCCCCATAGCGGTCAGTCAGTTTCACTTTCCGGAGATACAGCAGGTTGGCGACATTACAAAACTATGTGGGGCGGATCTTCCACCAGTGGATATTATCTGTGGAGGAAGCCCTTGTCAGGATCTTTCAGTGGCCGGAGCGCGGGCCGGGTTAGCCGGAGAGCGCTCCGGCCTTTTTTTGCACCAGATCCGGATCATAAAGGAGATGAGAGATGCGGACATACGACGTGGACGGACAGATGAGTTTGTTCGCCCAAGATGGATGCTCTGGGAAAATGTCCCAGGGGCCTTCTCCAGCGGTCAGCCCAGAGGAGAGGATTTCCGGGCGGTCCTTGAGAAAACGGCCGGAGTGGTGGACCCAGCCTGCCATGTGCCTCGACCTGCGAAAGGAAAGTGGCTGGGTTCTGGGTATCTTTTGGCGGACTGTTTTTCCATTGCGTGGAGAACAGTCGACGCACAGTTTTTCGGAGTTCCCCAGAGACGCAGAAGAATCGCTCTTATCGCAGATTTTGCAGGACTTTGCGCCCCTGAAATATTATTTATCGAAAACGGCCTGCAGAGGTATTATCCACCGGGCCAAAGTACGGCAGAAGCCATTGCCCGAAGCCTTGCGGCAAGCACTTGAGATCCAGTCCGGGCTCCGTCCAAACGCATCCATTCAGGCAGAAGATTTGCCCCAGGCATTTGCCTGCAACCAGAGGGATGAGACGCGGGATCTCCACAGTGTTTCCGCGGCGCTGACCGCGGAGCCTGGAATGAAAGCCCAAACCTTCATTACCAGGAATTCCAGACGAGTAAACAATACCTATACCGCAGGATTCAGCGCGGGAGCGGGTGCATCCGCAGGCAGTACCGGATACACCGAGGAACTCTCCCCTACCCTAAAGGGTTCGGAGAGCGGAAACTGTATGCCCTCTGTTCTCTGTCTGACCGATCAGGGAGGAAGTATCATGGACTGCCAACGGGAACTTGCGGGGACGCTGCGGGCGCAGGAGCATGGACATCAGCCGTTAGTGCTGTATGAAAACCATGGGATTGACAGCCGCTATACCGGACCACATCCTGTTGCGCCAACCATGTCTGCCCGATATGGGACCGGAGGCAATAATACCCCACTGGTAGGGGCATACGCAATCGCGGCAACAGCTGTGGGAAGGCAGCCGGAAAACGGGGGCAATGGAATTGGGTACTCGGAGGAAACAGGATATACTCTTACCGCGACGGATGAGCATTGTGTCTGCCAGCTTTTTTCCCAGCAAAGGAGCGACCACTATCAGGACAGCCCTGTGGCCTCTACCCAGAGCGCCAGGCAGGGCAAAAGCGCCACAGATATCGTTCTTGACCCCGCAGCGGCAGGACTGTACATCCGCAGGCTGATGCCCATTGAGTGTGAGCGGCTCCAGGGGTTCCCGGACAACTGGACAGCGATCCCCGGGGCAACAGATTCCGCCCGTTACCGGGCGCTGGGCAACAGCATCGCTGTGCCTTGCTTTGAATTTGTTTTCAAAAACCTGGCGTGGTGTCATGGGCAGAAGATGACCTTGCTGCCGGCGGATGTATATTCCGCTTAGCTTTTTGCATCTTCTTGGTTGTATTTGGTGAATAACTATTGCGTTGACTTTGGAGTATCCTTTGCTTACCAACCAGAGAGATTAACTATTAAAAGTCAATCCCTCAAAAAGAATGGTGGCGGCAAAAAGATGGTTTGAAAAAGGCAAAGCAAAACAAAGACCCGGAAAAAGGCCCCAACTAACTATCAAAAGGATACT
>Ga0129317_1001115_pt1 | contig 21745 bp, 20 predicted proteins | sample Cm1ome_FD_94430 | JGI IMG/M metagenome (GOLD analysis project Ga0129317, IMG submission 94430) | Eastern black-and-white colobus group fecal microbial communities from Wisconsin, USA - Cm1105 metagenome | ecosystem: Host-associated > Mammals > Digestive system > Large intestine > Fecal | place... | reverse complement strand
CCACATTCGGCCAACGAAGACCGATAAAGCATCGTTGTCAATACCTGAAAGACATCACGCAAAGTCGGCAAACAGCCGAGACAAAAGACTTGAATAAGACAACGATAGCCGCCATTCCAGGTCATTCGGGTGGCGGCTATCGCTATCTTATTACAATCAGAATTCGGCCTAACTCAATGCCTTCGAAATCGGCTTGGCGCGCTCCTGCATCTTGTCATATTCGGCCATTAACTCCTTGTAGGCAGCCACATTGGTGTCGTGGAGGCGACCCAGTCGGTTGCGGCTGCGCAAATACGAGATAAAGGTGTTCAAATACTTAAACTCGTCTGTTGCAGCTACTTCAAGGAACATTTGTTCGTACTTTTCGGGGTCGGCTTGCAGCATCACTCCGACTTTGTAGTCTAAGAATGCGGTCAATCCTCGTGCATTAGAGATTATAGCCGCATCATCGGCCGCGGTCTTGTCCTTATGCTTCTTGATCTTTGTATACAAAGTCTTGCACTCGTTAGGGTTATAGACCTGTTGAGCCGACATGATGCCGCATACTATCAGCACTGCACTAAGTATCAGGAGTATTCGTTTCATATATGTCCATTTAACAAAATGTCATGGTGTATCACGCCGGTACACATCAATGCCCGTCGTCCTCTCCGGGATCGAACTTGGCGCCGGAGGATAGTGCCTCATTGAGAGCTCTTTGAAGCCCGGAAGCCAATTCATCCTGTCGACGTGCACGTGCGCGCAGATCGTCAGGCACGTTCTCAAGGCTTTCGGCCAAATACAGGAAACCGGCCAACTGGGTGGCGTACATCATCGGCTTGGACGAGCGTACCGCCCGGAACGCCTCCGAGGCTTCCTTACCGGATTTTGACGAAACACTGTAGAGTGCATTGGTCATCGGCTCGACTAAAGCCTCGCACTGCGTCACGAGGCTCTCAATGTCCTTCTGTTGTATGTCATAGTTCAAATCGAGCAGGCGTTGACATTCTACACTGTCATAAGCCGCCGTAGGAACTACTTGCGCCTGTGTCGTGGCCTTGCTGCTGTCGCCAGCGGCCGCATCGTTGTCTCCCTTTCCCGAGCCACATGCGGCAAGGATCATCATCAGCATGCACACAATCACCGCCAACCAATGGCGCAGTCCGGCTAAAATTATCATTGTTCTATGTTTTTAATTCATAATGATTTTAATGCAACCACGCATACGCCATGACGGCGTATGCGCGTATTGCGATTGGATTGTCCTGCTTACGGCAGAACGTGTTGTCTTGTGTTTCAGAGAAGCGAGTCAAGAGCGCTGCCCATCATTTTCTTCAGCGCTTCTGTAGCAGCCTTCTCGTGTGTTTCCTTATAGTTTTTGTCAGCTTCTTTTAGCTCGTCGAATGCCTTTGCATTGTTCTCGTCGAGGTCGGCACTCTTTAGCGTGCGCATAAACAGGCCATAGAAGTCGTCCTCGACCGCATAAGACTTTTCATACTCTTCCGCCTCCTTAAGGCTTTCCAAGTCGGCATAGCCTTTGACTTTGTTCTCGAGGAAACCGCAGAGAGCCTTTGCCTGTCCGATGATGTCGGCATAGTCTTCCTGAGTCAGTTCGTCGCCGTTATCTATTTTCTCCTGTAAGGTTTTGCATTTGTCAAGGTCATAGCCCTTTCCACAAGAGGACATACCTATTGCGAGGACAAAAACGCTAAGAATTAAAAATATCTGTTTCATTTTGTTCGGGATGTCAGGTGTGTCAGATTAGGGTTTTTCTCGTTGGCATAAAGATTGAATCACTCTAAGGCTCCCAGAGCTTTCTCAGACAACTTTTTGCCGACTTCCTCACCATGTTCTTTGTACTTATCCATTTCGGACTCGTACTCTTTGTAGGTCTTCATGTTATCTTCGTTGAGTTCGTCCATGGCTACGGCGCTCTTCAACGCATTGTCAAACGTTGTGGCATACTTAGGCTCTTCCATCTTGGCTGATTCCTGGATGAAATTGACGATATCGTCAAAATCCATACTTTCCATCTTAGATACACGGGTGTCCAGGAACGCATTGAGACCGCGGGCTTGCGATATCATCTCGGCATAGTCTTCCTGAGTCAGTTCGTCGCCGTTATCTATTTTCTCCTGTAAGGTTTTGCATTTGTCAAGGTCATAGCCGGCTCCGCACGAAGTCATGCCGAATACAAGAGCGAACACACTGAGAATTAAAAAGAGTTGTTTCATCACGTTTTTTGGTTTTTATGGTTTAACACTATGTTTTGTCGCATACGGCAAGACCCTTAACGTCAAGCGAAATGGCGTACCCGATATGGCAAAGGTACAAATATTTTCCTTTACAGCAAAAAACGAGGCAAACGGAACGCCAAAAAAGCCCCAAAAATACGTTAAAGGCAACTTACGGCTTGGCTGTATGGCGGATAATGCGTAACTTTGGCAAGATAAACAACGACACCGCACGCCACAGGACAATGTCAATATTCCAAGACAAGGCCAAAGACAACTCAGACGACGCACAACTGATCATGGAGCTGCGGTCGCCTCAGACATGCCGTGCGGCATTCGGGCGCGTCATAGCCATGTATACCGAGCCGTTGTACCGACAAATCCGACGGATGGTACAAAGCCATGACGATGCCAATGACTTGTTGCAGAACACTTTCATCAAGGCGTGGTCTTCGCTCGAAAACTTTCGCGGCGATGCACGCCTATCTACTTGGCTCTACAAAATAGCCATCAACGAAAGCCTCACATTTCTCGAGCGCGAACGTCGCCGCCTCAACATCTCGCTGGATGACCAGCAGGCAATGCTGGTCAATACCATAGAAGGCGATCCGTTCTTTGACGGCGACCGCGCACAACGGCTGCTGCGCGAAGCCGTTGCGACTCTTCCCGAGAAACAACGACTTGTATTCAACATGAAGTACTTCGACGAGATGAAATACGAGGATATGTCCGCTATCCTCGGTACAAGCGTAGGCGCACTCAAGACATCCTACCATTTCGCCGTAAAAAAAATCGAGAATTTTATCGAAAAAAACCAATAAATCATTAAACCATCGCCGCCCTCGATAGTCTATAACAACAAAAGGCCTCCATACCGGAAGTCATAAGATTAGATGACTCGAACGGCGATAATAAGCCGAGACGAAAACCTAACCGCTTCAAAAACAACCAATTTTTCTCATATTATTATATGAAACAACCCGAAGATAAAGACTTGCAGGAAAAGTGCTCGCGCCGCGACGGTCTCACCGTCCCCGAGGGTTACTTCGCGGACTTTGCTTCCAAAATGGCGGCAAAACTGCCCGAACGTCCGGAGCTGGAAGACCCCGCCACCATAGCGCGTGCGGCTCAGCCGCGCACACTATGGCATCGCATACGTCCATACGCCTACATGGCAGCAATGTTTGCAGGCGTATGGTGTATGCTCAAGATGTTCACTCTGATGTCGCATACCGACGAAATGACCATAGACAACAACCCCACACTGGCCTCGGCCGTGGACAACCCCCAGTTTATCGACGAATACTTTATAGATGACGTCAATCAATGGGAACTCTATGACTCACTGATGGCAGACAGCATCGACGTACAGATGCTCGAAGCCGACAGCACGGCATTTGCCGCAACCATGACCAGACAATAAAATGAAAAGGAATCATATCCTCATATCCGCACTCATCCTTGCGGCAGCCATGCCCTTGATGACCCCGGCTCAACACATGTCCGACGAAAATCGCATCGCCTGGACAGGTGAAATGCGTAAATATAAGCACCAATGGCTCACCAAAGAGCTTGAAATGTCCACCGAACAGTCGCACAAATTTTTTGACCTGTACGATGAGATGGAGGACGAGCTCGAACGCATTTACCGCGAAACACGCAACCTCGAAAGCCGAACACTGCGCAACGACAAATCCTCCGATACCGAATGTGAAGCCGCTGCACGCGCCGTATTCGAACAAAAAAAGAACGAGGCCGAGATCGAGCTCCAATACTTCGACAAATTCAAGGAAATACTTACGCCTCAACAGCTACTGCGCCTCCGTAGCGCCGAACGCACATTTGTGCAACACGTAGTCAACGCGCACAATCGCCGCCGCGCCTCCAAGTAAGCTATACACCATACGCGCCTCCACAGCGGCAAAAGAGAAATACGGCGACATCCCCACGCAGGATGTCGCCGCTTTTATTGTGTGACAGCATTATGAGTATTATGAGAATAATGAGAGCTATAGCATTGCTCCCATTATTCTCATTGCTCTCATTATTCAAACAAAAAAGGTGGGCGCGCCGAGGCGCGTCCACCCTATTTTGAAATAATCGTCTTAATTGCTAAGGCTTAGCGGACCAATACCTTGGTAGCTTTCTTACCTTGAACGCGGATGTAGAGACCGTTAGCGGGGTTCTCTACGCGTACGCCCTGCAGGTTGTAATATACCACGGGGGCATTGTCGTCATCGGCTATGATGTCATTGACACCGGCCTTGTCGGCTGTAACCTTGACATTCTTGATTTCCCAAGTGCCGGCGATTTCGGCGGTAGAGGTGTAGTGGAAACCTATCTGAATCTTCTTGCCTACGTATGCGCTGAGGTCAATGGTCTGGCCGTAATAAGCCCAATCGAATTTCGCGGGAACGGTAATGTCAGCGAGCTTGGTCCATGCGGTGGCACCTTCTTCGCGAACAGAAATTTCGACGTATTTCACAACGTCAGCAACATCAATCATGACATTGTTAAGTTTGAACATGTTTACAGCCTGCTCAAAAGCGATCTCGGCGGGAGCTTTGCGGCCGGTCAGGTCGAGAACGGGTGACACGGCGTATGCATCGGAAGCATTGGCAGCGCCATCTTTGAATGCGCTGGCTTTCAGACCGTACTTAGCGTCAATGCTCCAAGGCTTAAAGTCTGAAACATTTTCGAAAGTGAAGCCGCAGTCTTCGGCCTGGCAGGTGCTTTCGTATACAACATTGCTTGCGTCAACCACGGTGAGGGTATAAGACGCCGTGCCTGCGTAGTATTTGTCGTTTTCAGCAGCATTGGCGGTGATTGTGGTAGTGCCGACAGCCTTAACAGTTACGGCTCCGGTATTAGCATCTACTGTGGCTACATTGGTGTCAGACGATGTGTATGTAACAGTAGCGTTGGTGGACATGGTAAGGGGGTTGGCGGGAGCAGCTTCACCGAGGTTGGCCTTTATGGCATCTTCAGCGAATTTAAGGTTGGCGTCAAGTTTGCCGCCCTCTTTGGTTGCTGTAACCTTGACATTCTTGATTTCCCAAGTGCCGGCGATTTCGGCGGTAGAGGTGTAGTGGAAACCTATCTGAATCTTCTTGCCTACGTATGCGCCGAGGTCAATGGTCTGGCCATAATAAGTCCAACCGAAAGCCGCGGGAACGGTGATGTCAGCGAGCTTGGTCCATGCGGTGGTACCTTCTTCGCGAACAGAAATTTCAACGTATTTCACAACGTCAGCAACATCAATCATGACATTGTTAAGTTTGAACATGTTTACAGCTTGCTCGAAAGCAATTTCGGCGGGAGCTACACGGCCGGTGAGGTCGAGGACGGGCGATACGGCGTATGCATCGGAAGCATTGGCAGCGCCATTTTTGAATGCGCTGGCTTTCAGACCGTACGTAGCGTCAATGCTCCAAGGATTGAATTCTCCTGCTTCGAAAGTGAAGTTGCAGTCTTCGGTTTGGCATGAATGCTCGTAGATGGTGTTACCGGCAGTTGCGGGATCGACAACTGTCAGAGTGTAAGAAGCCTTGCCGGCTTCGAAGTCATCTGTAGCCTCGGTCTCGGCTGTGATAGTGGTGGTGCCGGCAGCAACGAGGGTCACGACACCGGTGGCTGCGTTGACAGTGGCCACGTTCACATCGGAAGATGAGAATACCGGTGCTGCATCAGTTTGCCTGCTGAGCGTGTTGGCGGGAACGGCTTCGCCGAGTTTGGCGGTGATAGCGCTTTCAGCGAACTTCAGACCGGCGGGATCCTTGCCTACAACCACTTTGTCGGTGGTGATGGTCAGAGCATTAAAGCAGAACTGGCCGGCTTTATCAGCACCATCCGTTCCAAAGGTTGCCTTATCGCCCACGGTGAAGGTGATGGTGTTGGCAGAGCCTGCCCATGAGCAGCTACCGGCTGCTTCTGTAACTTCACCTACTGATGGAGTAAAGTTGGACTGACGGTTAAGGCCTTTTTTTGAGATTGTGTAGTTGATGGCTGTGATATTGACACCGGCAGGAGCGGTAATCGTCATCGAACACTTTGCATAAAGGCGCAGGTCGCCTGCAGCATTGTACGCAGGGGCTGTTATACCTTTATTTTTAGCTGTTGTGAATGCAAAGCCCTGGGCTGTAAAGCTCGACACATCGGTGGGAGCTACGTCCTTCATCGTGATTGTGTAGTCAGCGGCAAGTGCGGAAGCACCGGCGAGGACTACAGCAGCGAGGCTGAGTAAAAACTTTTTCATAAAAGATTGTTTTGGTTAATAATAGATATGTTTCTTAGTTGTGTTCTTAGCGTCTTATCAACGAAACCAACTCCCTTTGCAAACACTTGCCGAATCATCAGGTCTCATGGCGTTGGTGTCTTTCGATAGTACGGTACAAAGTTAAGCAATATTCTCTATTGTTGACATATAAAATTAGTTAATCTTTAAGCAAATTAACAATAATGATGGATGATAACGGATGTCCGCAGTCCGAAAAAAAACACACCGAATGTGTATTTCCGGGCTGCGGACATCCGTATACTCGGACACGTTGAATCGCGTCCGTCGTCAGGCTTACTCCGTCAGTTTGTCAACCAAGTAATGCAGAACGAAGCGATTCCAGTGCTTGCGCAAGATTGTCTTTGTCCTTGCCGCCGGCTTGTGCAAATCCGGGCTGGCCGCCGCCGCCACCTTTGATAAGTTTGGCTGCCGCGCGTACAATGTTCGAAGCATTGAGGCCTCCCTTGACAAGGTCTTCGGTTAAAGCCACCGTGAGTTGCGGAACGCCTGCGGGGTTGACCGTAGCGGCTATGAATGCCGTATTCTCCGGCGAATCGCGACGCACGGCCATGGCTACAGCCTTGGGCATTTCGGGAAGGCGCAGGCCACTCATGGTCACGACACGTATGCCGTTTTCAACTGCCGACTTTTCGATAAGACGTGCAGCCAGAGCGTTGACGCGTTCTTCGAAGTACTGCTGCACCTGTTTTTTTAGCGATGTATTTTCTTCGATGGCATTACGCAAAGCCTGTAAGGCATTGGGCACGTTGTTGAGCAAAGAATTGAATTGGCGCAAGTCATCGCTAATCGAATCTATCATATCTTCGACATGCGATGCAGTGACGGCCTCAATGCGGCGTACGCCGGCAGCGACACTGCTTTCGCTCAAAATCTTGATCATGCCGATGTTGCCGGTATTGGCCACGTGTGTGCCGCCACACAGCTCAATGCTGTCTCCGTAGCGTACCACGCGGACACGGTCGCCGTATTTTTCGCCGAATAGAGCCAAAGCGCCCATTTCGCGAGCCTCGGCGATGGGGCAATCGCGATGTTCGTCCAATGGTATGGCTTTGCGTACAAGGGCATTGGCTATACGTTCGGCATGCCGCAATTCTTCGGGCGTAACCTTCTGAAAATGCGAAAAGTCGAAACGGAACGAATCGGCGGAGACATACGAACCTTTTTGCTCGACATGCGACCCAAGCACCTGACGCAGGGCGTAATGCAACAGGTGAGTGGCCGTATGGTTGCACTCTATCTGCTGACGGCGTTCAACATTTATGGCCGCAGTGAAAGTCGCCTCGGGATTGGACGGCATCTTGGCCACAAGGTGAACGGCCACGCCATTTTCACGTTTTGTGTCATATACATCCACGGCCTCGCCGGTGGCATCGTCCGTCAGTTTGCCGCTGTCACCTACCTGTCCGCCCATTTCGGCATAGAAAGGCGTCTTGTCCAAGATGACTTGGAAGAATGTGCGGTTTTTCTGGGTCACCTGACGATAACGCAGGATGTGTGCCTTTGTCGAAGTCTCGTCATAACCGACAAAACATTCTTCGCCTTCAGACAGTATTATCCAGTCGCCGGCGGTAACGGCGGCAGCATTGCGTGCACGGGTCTTTTGGGCCAGCATCTCGCGGTCAAAGCCTTCCTGATCGAGGTCCATGCCTTGCTCCTTGAGAATGAGTCGCGTCAAGTCCAACGGGAATCCGTAAGTATCGTAGAGTGTGAATGCCTGCTTGCCGTCGATAATGGTGCGTTCCTCGGCACGCGCTGTCGCGATGTCACTTTCGAGCATCGCGATACCCTTGTCAAGAGTACGCAGGAATGCGTCCTCTTCTTCTTTGATGACGCGTATGATGAGGTCGCGCTGGGCTACAAGTTCGGGATATGCATCACCCATGACCTCTATGAGGGTGTCCACCAAGCGGTACATAAAGGCGCTCTTTTGTCCCAGGAAAGTGTATGCATAGCGCACGGCACGGCGCAGTATGCGGCGAATGACATATCCGGCCTTGGCATTGGAAGGCAGCTGCGAATCGGCTATGGAGAAAGCGATAGTACGGGTATGGTCGGCGATGACGCGCATGGCGATGTCCACGCGCTTGTCCTTGCCATACTCGTATCCGGACAGCTCGGCAATCTTGTCTATCAGCGGAGTGAATACATCCGTGTCATAATTTGATGTCTTGCCTTGCAAAGCCATGCAAAGACGCTCAAAGCCCATACCGGTGTCGATGACGCGAGCGGGCAGCGGCTCGAGTTTGCCGTCGGCCATGCGTTGGAACTGCATGAACACGAGGTTCCAGATTTCGATAACCTGGGGATGATCCTTATTTATAAGCTCGACGCCGGGCAGAGATGCACGCTCGGCATCGCTACGCAGGTCGATGTGTATCTCGCTACAAGGGCCGCAAGGTCCGGTATCACCCATTTCCCAGAAATTGTCATGACGATTGCCGTTAATGATATGATCCTTGGGCAGGTGTTTTTCCCAGATGGCAGCGGCTTCGTCATCGCGCCCCACCCCGTCGGTCTTGTCGCCTTCGAACACGGTGGCATAAAGGCGAGTCGGATCCAGTTTGAGTACGTCCACCAAGTATTCCCACGCCCAGTCGATGGCTTCCTGTTTGAAGTAATCGCCGAAAGACCAGTTGCCGAGCATCTCGAACATTGTGTGGTGGTAGGTGTCCATTCCGACTTCTTCGAGGTCATTGTGCTTGCCGGACACTCGCAAGCATTTCTGCGAATCAGCAACACGGCGATACTTGGGCGTTGCATTTCCCAATATGATATCCTTGAACTGGTTCATGCCGGCGTTTGTAAACATCAGCGTGGGGTCGTCTTTGATGACCATGGGGGCCGACGGGACTATTTTGTGTCCCTTAGACTCGAAAAATTGCTTGAACGAATCGCGTATCTGCTTTGATGTAAGCATGTTATTTTGTCTTTATGATTAGTCTGCCTATGCGGCGCTCTACAAAAATTTGCAGAAAAGCCGATTTTGAATGTGCAAAAGTACACGAAAGTTCTTAAATTTGCAAATGTAACGGCCTCGGCCCAAGCACACATTATTATATAACGTTTTGTACACTTACGATAAACTATACTACAAAATCAGCGATGTAGCCGACATCATCGGCGAACCGCAATCGACCTTGCGCTTTTGGGAGCGCGAGTTCACGACTTTGCGCCCCAAGCGCAGCGAGCGCGGCACGCGCCTATACACACCCAAAGATATTGAAAAACTGCGACTCATCCGCTATCTCATCAAGGACAAGGGATTGAAAATCGAAGCCGCAAAGCTGGCAATACGTAACGACCAAGCCGCAACCATACGCCGATTCAACGCCGTATCCAAGTTGCGCAACATCCGCCAAAGCCTCGTTGAGCTGCTGGGTGCGCTTGATGCTCGGCGCAAATAGTACAGCTGCCACACTCAACACCGCACATCCGATATTCGCGCTGCCTGACCTGTATTCGGGTCGGAGCAGCGTTTTTTTCTGTCAGCCCACACCCAACAACAGCCTCCACGCTACACACTCGTCCAACATCCCCAAAACACAAGGCGCGAACAAATACACACATAACAGGCTAAAAAATAGTTTTTTGAAAGCATAAAACATTTTTTCAGCGTTAAATGACGAAAATTATTTGCACATTTCGATTTTTTGACAGAACTTTGCAGGCAGTATTCTTACATAAATAAACACCAATAGGTATCTTTATGAAACAAATTTCTACTCTATTACTTGCACTCGCACTTCCCATATGCGCAAGTGCGACCGTCTTGATGCCAAAGTCCGGCATCATCACCAAAAGTCCGGTCAAAAGCCTGATAGCCGTTGAGGCCTCAGACTTCGCCACCAATGCCGTCGCCAAAGAAGACGCCGCCGCCATCACCATTAAATGCACCGGCGAATACTCATTCGAGTACTACGCCGAAAGCGGCGACTGGTACTATGGCGCCGTAGACGATTCCGAGACATACATAGTCAAATTGGACTACATCACCAACTCGGCAGAAAAAAGCACCGGCACCTTCGGACTGGCCGACCTTGATACCAGCTATTCGGGGTTGCTTGACTACTCCAGCGGCAGCAAAGTCGCTTTAACCTTCAAAGAGGGCACAACCTTCACTGTAAACGTGGAAGGTAGCATACTGACAGTCACCGGAACACTTGTATGCAGCAATGGCAAGACCTACAAACTGGAGAGTTCACACGACCTTTCGGCCGGCAACAAGTACGATATGTCCGATCAAGATGTCGATGTATCCTTCTCCTCCGACGAAGCTACCGTAACCACCGAAGATGGCTATCTGATTGTTGATGCCGTCAACAGCGCCAAGGAATACTTCGCAATAGTCATCAACCCGAACACCAACCCCAACGGCGTAGGCACATACGAAATCAACTCAACATTAGAGGCCGGAACCGTTCAGGCCGGTGACATCTCCGGCTCGACAGTATATCCCACATTCTACGGCACACTGACTGATGACGACAGCCTCAATATACCCCTGTTCCTCTGCACCGCCGGAACAGTCGAGGTAGCCTTTGATGACGCAGGCAACATCAAGCTCAACGTCAACGCCACCAACACCTGGGGCCGCACAGCCAAAATCAAAGTCAACTGGTCGGCCGGCGTCGAGGACATCACCGCAGACAAGGCAGAAGGCGTCCGCAAAGTCATCGAAAACGGCCGCATCGTCATCCTCAAAGACGGACACAAATACAACACCCTCGGCATCGAAGTGAAGTAACGCACCTCGCGCCGTCGAGTGACGTAGCATTCTACATCAATTATACTGCTCTCCTTATGCAAGCCCGACTTGGCACCCCAAGCCGGGCTTATTATTTGACCGTCACCGCGATGCCTACTATGTCCCTGACGTCTCCGCTCCACAATTGTATAATTGTATTTTTATCATTAACTTTGCCGCATAGCACATTAGATTCTCACAAATAACCACACATTCTTCAGACACGACCAACAACCTATGGAACTATCCGATCCAATAAAAATTGACGGCATCTACTATTGCCTAAACCACGACAATATAACCGCCGAAGTAACATACGATAAAGACGATAAATACGCCGGCTCCATTGTTATACCACAAAGCATCTGCATTGACGGCGAATCATACTCTGTTACAACCGTAGGCGTGTCTGCATTCAAAGACTGTTCAGAATTGACATCCGTGATCATCCCAAATACAGTTATCACCATTAACGAATACGCTTTCTGTCGCTCAGGACTCTCTTCTGTAACTATTCCCGACTCCGTTAAAATTATCGAAAGTGCCGCTTTCCATTGCTGTTCAGAGCTAAAATCTATTATTATTCCAAACTCAGTTACGGTTATCGGCATCATCGCTTTCAGTTGGTGCACAGGGCTGAAATCTATTGAAATACCAAACTCCGTTACGAATATCGGTTTCGGCGCTTTCAGCGGCTGTTCAGGACTGACTTCAGTCACAATTCCTAAATCTGTCGTATCCATCGGCTATAGCGCTTTCACCAGATGTTCCGCGATGACGACCATAACAGTAGAACAAGACAATAGATATTACGATTCTCGAAACAATTGCAATGCAATAATCAAATCTTCAACAAACGAGTTGATCGCAGGATGTAGAAACAGCGTTATACCAGACTCGGTCGTCTCCATTGGCAAATTCGCTTTCAGCGAATGTTCGGGAGAATCTGTGGTTATCCCTAATTCGGTCACACGGATCAGCCGTTTTGCCTTCTTATTCTGCGTAGAAATGACAACCGTAACCATTCCAAGTTCTGTCGTTTTTATCGAAGATCTGGCCTTTGAACAATGTACAGGACTCGTTGAGATCAAATGTTTAGCCATTGAACCACCAACCTGTGGCCGTTCAGACGTTTTCCTTGAGGTAGAGAAGCGCAAGTGCCGTCTATTCGTCCCCAAGGAGTCCATCGACAAGTACAAGGCGGCGGAAGGATGGAAAGAGTTCGAGCATATCTCGGCTATAGAGGATATGGACGAGGAGGAGTGATGCGGACGCGCCCCGGCTTTTGGTGGAAGCCGAGGCGCGGTCGCGTATGTGGGGTATGGATGGGATTACTTGGCGGTGGGGAATGGCATGGTGTGGGTAGCGGCGTAGGCAGGGTCGAAGATCATGTTGAGGATGTGGGCAAGGCGCAGGCCTCCGCGCAGCAATTGAATCTCGATGATGGGAGCAGCCCATGCCTGATCGTTGTATGACAGCTTGGTGCCTTCGGGATATTTTTTGTAAATATCAGCGGCATAAGCCATTGTCTGCTTGGCCCAGTCGTCGAGAGTACCAGCAATGACAGCGGCTTGCTCATCGGCGGACAGGCGGTCGAGTTGCTGCTGCCACTCGGTGTAGCTCCATTTGTGAGCGCCGTCTACCAAGGCATTATCCCAAATGGAATGCAACTTGTTGTCGCGGCCGAAGTACTTGATCGTAATGCGGTTGCCGCCGAGGTCGGTGGCATGTCCCAAATGCAAGGGCTGATGCAGATCGCCCACCACATGCACCAATATCTTGAGCGCCAAAGCCGGATCGGGGCATTTAGTGACACCGGTAAGGCTCTCGATTTGGCCGCGTATTGCAGTAACGGCATCGCCGGAGGGATTGGCCGGAGCTTCTTCATAGCGCACACCCTCATCGATGTTCTTATAATGCCAAGTCTTGGTATATGCATACGGCTGCGTATGGCTGGCGTTGTCCAGCCAGTTAGCCCAATAAACAATGGATTTGCCGTTGAGAATATCGTTGATGGCGGCGGTCGTTGTGGGCGTCAGATGCTGTTCGGCGATATACGCGGTCACATCGTGGCCTTTTTGCCCCCAGCCAAAAGCGGCGGAGATGCTGAAAATGATAGCCGAAGCGCTAAAAAGCAATTTCTTAAGATTCATAGTAATAGTTATATTTTTTGTGATTATTGTTCCGGTTTGCCGGTACGCGGCAGGCGTATGGAGAAGGTTGTGCCCACTCCGGGAGTAGAAGCGCTCACATATATGCGTCCGTGGTGGTATTGCTCGATGATGCGCTTGGCCAGCGCAAGTCCCAGTCCCCAGCCGCGGCGCTTGGTAGTATATCCCGGATTGAAAACAGTCTTGAAATTTTTGCGCGGGATGCCGCGACCCGTATCGGCCACGTCCACCACTACATCGCCATGGTCTCCGGGTCGGCAAGCAACGCTGATTGCCCCATGTCCGTCCATAGCGTCTACGGCATTCTTAATCAAGTTTTCCATAACCCATTCGAGCAACGGTGCGCACGCGCTGACTGGCATGGACACCGGGGCATATTCGGCCGTAAGGCTGATACGTCCGCTGACACGCGTCGCCATATAGGACACAGCGCTGCGCACAATGTCGGCGGCATCGGCAGGTTCCATTTTCGGTTCCGAGCCAATCTTGCCGAAACGCGATGCTATGGTTTCCAGGCGTTTGACATCCTTGTCCATCTCGCCTACAGTATCGGCATCCACGCCCATCTCGGGCAGCAGCTCCATCCATGCCATCAGCGACGAAATGGGCGTGCCCAGTTGGTGAGCTGTTTCCTTCGAAAGACCCACCCACACCTTATTTTGCTCGGCTTTTTTGATCGAAAGCACCGCGTAATATACTATCAGCAGGAATATTATCATCACCACCACCTGAATATACGGATAGTAGCTCAGACGCTTGAGCAGTGTAGAGTCTTCGTAATACAGATGCTGATTTTCGCCCGGCGCGATGGCTATATCTATGACGTTCGGGCCGTGCGACAGTGCCTCGAGCCGCCCGTGCAGATACTCGGCATTGCGCGGCGACAGGGCCAACGGATTGAGTGTATCTACCGGTTCGGGCAGGTCGAAGTTGCGGTGGTTGAGTATATTGCCGGCGTCATCGGTCAGCAGCACCGGAATGGTCGTATTGCTTTCGATTATACGCAACAGGAAGTCGATATCTATCATCGGCGGCGTCGGAGTGCCGGAGCCGTCTTCATCCTGAGCCGTCATCTGCTCGACGGCGCTGAACTGGTTAATAATTTCCTTGGTTGCATCGGCCCAAATCTCCATACGCTGCCGCTCTTGCACGGCAAGGTCCTTGACAAGATTATTGGACACATACAAGAACAGCGCCACGACAATGGCGGCCGTCAGCAAGAACGCAATCTTGCCATAGCGGCGTATATCGTATATATTGGACAGATGCTTCATAAGCGACTATTGCAGTAATAGGTACGACAGCGACAGCAGGGCCAGCAGCACGGATAATCCCTTGGCTACACCGCGACGCATACACAAAGCCGCCAGGGACACGACCGTTGGAACGGCGTATGCCACGATGGCCTGCTTGTCCACATAATAAGCCATGGCATACAGCCGCTTGTCGTCGATGGCGCAAAGTGCGACAACGGCCAATATACACAGCAACAGAATATTAGCCAAAACGGCCCATACACTATGCCTGCACCGAGGTTGCGGAATAATTGCCGTATGCTCGGCATCGCTGAACGATGCGAAGAATTCGGCGACAGAAGGTGTGCGGCGCGTCATATCGTAAGCCATAGCACGCGCTATGGCCGCATTGGCATACGGCGGGATGGTCGGCACGCTGATACTTTCGGGATGGTCAAATACCTGCTCGGGGCGCGGCAGGGTGTTGCCCGTGAGCATCTTGACCGCCGTGGCCGCCAGCGAATACACATCGCTGCGTACGCCCGGCTCGGCGCCGCGCGCACTCGCATACTGCTCCGGAGCGGCATATCCGTGGCTGACGGCTGCCACCGTCCGGTCGTTGTCCGAGACCAATCCCGACGGCCCGACACTGCGCGACAATCCGAAGTCTATCAGTACAATACGCCCATCGTTTCCTAATATTATATTATCCGGCTTGACGTCCAAATGTACTATGCCGTGACTATGCAAGTACGACAATGCCGAGGACATTTGACTAAGGACATCCACCGTAGCGGCATAGTCCAAGACATGACGCCGTACAATTTCCTTGAGATTTCGTCCGCTTACCCGTTCCATTACCATATACGCCGTGCCATTGGCGCGGAAAGTGTCATACACGCGTACGATGGAAGGATGATGGCATCGCGCGATATTATTACTCTCGCTGATAAAGCGTTCGCGCAATTTTGCCACCATATCTATATTGGACAGGTCGTCCACAATGAGCATCCCGGTGGCAGAATCGCGGCGACAGAGATCCGAGGGGAACATCTCCTTGACAGCAAAGATATTACCCTCTACATCATCTGCCGCATACGTTATGCCGAATCCACCTGTCCCGAGTACGCCCCTTATGGTGTATACATGGTTGTCGGCGCCGTGCAGCATCGTACCTTCGGGAAGTGCATCATCGTCATCAAACATTGCGTATCAATACGTTAGTGTAATAGTATCGTATCGGATGCTCGTCGCACGTGCATCGGCTGACGGCTTATAGTAAGGCGATATAGGTGCTTGCCCATCACAAAAGTGTCGCCGTCGGTAAGTCGCACCATCGTCCCTTCGGGCAGGCGCACCTCGTTGACAAAAGTGCCGTTGGCGCTACCGGCGTCACGCAACAGCACCTCCGTACCGGCAGCCACACTGCGCACGGTAATTACCACTTGGCATCGGCTCATGTAATGCTCCGGATCGTCAAACAGAATTTGGGCACGTGGCGTAGCGGTGCGGCGCCCCACAGTATTGTCGCCGGGCAGGAGATTATGGCTCTCGCCGGTGTCAACATTTTCGAGCGTAACAACGGCCTCGTGCTGCTCGTGCAAACGCATAGTAGCCTGAGCCGAAGGCTTCTGTGACTGCGGCGGCAACGATGGCGACTGCAAAGGCGCTTGCACCGGCTGTCGTGTCGAGTCGGCAAGTACACGCGGACGCAATTCGATGAAGTCGCGCACCATGCCTCGCGTATGGCAGTGCGGACACTCTATGGGTGCGTCCTTGTAATTCGGAAAAACCTTAAAGGACAGCACCTTGGCGCAATCCTTATTGGGACAGCGCACATATGCTTTTGTCGGGTCTGGCGTCACTGTCTTGGGGTGTGTATAATACTGTTATACAAAGTCGGAAACATCGGCGTTGTTATCAAAGTCGGACATATCCATGTCGTTGTTGGAGAAGTCCTGATCATAACCAATCGAAGGATTGGCTTGGGCGATATCATTGGAGGCGTATTGGTCGGCTGTGACCGTAGCGCCTTGGCTCTGCACGCTGCCTTGTATATCGCCAACGGTGATATTGTACTCGGAGATGTTGTGCATCTCGTCCTCGGATATTTGGCCGTCGCCATTGTCATCGTGCACAAGAACATCCATCACCTGATCATTGTCTATGTCCACAAGCATTGCATGCTCGCCGTTGATGTCAATTGCTGCGATATTGATTTGGCTGCCGTCCTCGCTCTGTACGGATTCAAGACCGAGTATGCGTACCTCGTCATCGTCTACTGTGTCTACCTGCACCATATCGTGCTGCACATTTTCACTTTGACCGTCGTGCGTGTACTTATCCGTGGTTTCGTCCACGACGGAGTGGTCGGCATGGGCTGCTCCGGTATTGGAAGAGGCCTCGTTATGGCTGCCTCGTATGGCTGCGATCTCAAAATCGTGTCTTTCCTGAGCGCTCATTCCGTCCCATTCGTTCTTGTAATAGGTCCCGTAAACCCGACCGTGCCACTCGAAGGCGCCACCGGCACCTACTTCGGCACGCGCCGCGGCAAAAGCTTGCGAAAACGACATATTATCGTTAACCCCTGTAGCTATAGGCGGCAATCCGGATTCTGTCTCAGCAGTAGCCGCTGCGGCTTGTCCTTCAATTTCGGAGGCTTCGGCGGCACGCACTGCATCTTCGGTCGTATCCGCCGACAATACAGGATCATTTTCAGAGACCACATAAGCCGGATCAACAGCCTCGGTAATATTGTCTCGGGTGTCAGCTCCGTCCATCATTCCGGGGGCGGCGGACACGCTGTCCGTAGCGGCAACGTTACCCGTTGCCAAATTCTCTTTGAAGGAGGATGTATCGTTGTTCATCTTACTAAACGTTTTATACGGTTATATATAGGCATTGTCTTGTCTGTGGCATATCATTTCGCACACGCACACTGCAAAGGTAGTACAATCCGCGGCCGCATGTCAAGCATCGGCACGCATAAAGGACGAAATACCACGTTAAAATGACAAAACGTCGCAGCTCTTCACTGCAAAGATACATACTATTGCCGAAACAGACAAACCAGACATTCATGTGTCTTCATGAACAAAAGCGATGTCCGCCGTATGGTCAATTATGCGTATATTTGCATCACAATAAACAACACAATCATGAGAATTTCAATCCAAAGCATAGCCGCAACATTGATATGCACCTTCGCGTCATTATACACAAGCGCTCGCATGGTCGACCACGAACCGGTCGGTGTAATACCTTTCTCTATTGCGGAGGATAATCGTATATATGTCACCGCCTTTGTCAACGGCTCGGACTCACTTAACTTCCTCGTTGACACAGGCGCTTCGTCAATCGTTTTGAACACAAATTCACCTAAGCTTAAAGGATTTATACACGATGGCGAAACGACCCAAAACTTAGGATCTACCGGCGAAAACGACATCGAATACAGCAACGACAACTCGGTCGATATAGGCACAATCCACTATGACAAAGCCGGATGTGCGCACATCCCCTATCCACCCGAGTATTGGGACGGCGTTTTCGGTCTGAACGGGTTAGCCGCATTCAACATCGAAATCAATTACGATGACTTCAAAATATACTGCTATGCCAAAGAGCCCTTGGAAATTAACGATCTCAGGCATACTGTATCGATTCCCTTCATCTACAAATACAACGTACCATTCATCAAGCTGCCTGTTAGGATTAACGGGATACTTCATAACCTTACGCTTGAAGTAGACACCGGTTCGGACCGCGTCATCGACCTGAACACGCCTTTCGTAAACAAGCATCGGCTCCTTGGCACACAGAAGCCTTTTGCCATTTCGCACATAGCAAGCTCGGATGGCGGAAGCGGAGAGCTGAAGAACGTGTTTTTTGACGAAGTTATCGTCGGCCCGTTCATAATGCCGAAGGTCGCAGGCGCATTCTCGACACTTACCGCCGGGATGCAAAGCAAGGAAGACATCGATGGAATGATCGGCAACAATTTCTTGAAGCGGTTCAACATGCTTATCGACTTCAAAAGCGACATATTGCACCTACAGCCTAACAACTTCTACTACACTCCTTTTTATAACTTCTTGGTGAAATAGTCCCGGTTCACATTGTATTCTAATCTTCTATGGATTTATCTCGCCACTACATATTGCTCAATGGAGAGCCAAAAACCCTACAAATAGACTCTATTGAACAAAATGAGAATAACGGTTATCGCGTGCGTTTTAAAAACAACGGCAAGTGTTATAACTACGGTCGCGACAAGGTTATATGGTTAAGTAATCCCGAATGTTTAAGTCCTGCACATTGTAAAGTATACATTGCAGGACTGCGAGCAAAAAACATTAGCGAGATTTTGAAATTCGCTTACCGGGCAAAACTCTTTTGGCGAATTGTTTACACCAATGGATATGTGCTAGATGGAGATGATGCAAAAATTGTAGTTGCAACCTCTTGTCTTGGCGAAAAAACAAGCGGCGACACCTTCGCCTACCTGCGAGACATAGCCGACATCAACCCATTGGGTAAAGATAATGACAGCAATGGGATCCTGGCTGATATGTATGCAAAAGTTGATTTTATCGATGCAAACACAGCCGCAGCATGTTATCTCAACCCGGACAAACACCGAGTCAATCACTTAAACCATAAAGGGCTAATCTATCCTTTCGGTTGCAATGCAAGTCAAAAGAAAGCTGTAGCCGCTGCTTTTGAGCATCAAATCAGCGTAATTGAGGGTCCTCCGGGGACAGGCAAGACGCAGACAATTTTGAATATTATAGCAAATATCGTATGCCAAGGGAAAAGCGTATTAGTAGTATCAAATAATAATTCTGCGACAGCCAACGTATACGACAAGCTGGAAAAATATGGAGTTTCATTTATTGTTGCACCTCTCGGAAGCAAGCTAAATAAAGAAGCCTTCATAGCGCATCAAATGCCCGTTCCGACAGAATGCGATGAGTGGGCGTTATCCCACACGGAGTATCTAAGACTAGAACAAGACTTGCGGCAAAACTTGAACGATTTCGAGGAGGTATGCACTTTGCAAAACGAACGAGCCGAACTCTTGCAAGAGCAACAGGCTATCAGTCTGGAGTGGAAGCACTTCCGTATCAACAACAACCTTACAAAAACTCAGATGCCCTCCAAACCGGTCAAATCCACACGCATTATATCTATATGGTTGGAATGTCAGAGATACGCCGATGATGAAAAAACGACACAATCAAATATCCTTAGAAAATGGATTGAGAAAATGCGCTGGTGGCGAATAAAGTGGGCTTGTCGACATCAATTAAATATCAAAGCTTCTTTTGATAAGAACGACTTCACAAGACTTGTTATCGAACTCCAATCATTGTATTACAGCAACAAACTTAATGAGCTCAAGACGCGCATTAATGGCATTGACAAAAACTTATCATTTTATGATTCCATGGCGTTGTCGAAAGCAATCGCAGAAATCTCAATGACCTTGTTCAAGTCTTCTTTGTATGATCATTACGCCAAGCATAAGCGTCATATATTTACTGAGGCCAAGGACATTCTTCGAGACGGAGAAGTTTTTTTACAGCAATATCCTATAGTTCTCAGCACGACATTCTCGGCTCGGTCATGTATCTTCACAGACAAACCTTACGACTACATCATCATGGATGAAGCATCTCAAGTATCGATAGACACGGGTGCATTGGCTCTGACATGCGCAAACAATGCTGTTATCGTGGGCGACACACTTCAGCTTCCAAACGTGGTAACCGATGAAGACAAAGTAGAATTTGAAACAGTCAAAAACCGATACCGGATATCGGATGGCTATAATTGTTCGAACTATAGTTTTTTGCAATCAGTGTTATTTGTAATAAAGAATGTGCACAAGACATTGCTTAGAGAACACTATCGTTGCCATCCTCGCATAATAAACTTTTGTAACCAAAAGTTCTATGGCGGCAATTTGCTAATAATGACTGAAGACAACGGCGAAGAGGATGTCTTGACTGCCATTAAGACCGTAAAAGGCAATCATGCTGTCGGCCACTACAATCAAAGAGAGATAGATGTCGTTAAGGAAGAAGTGATGCCTACGTTGAAAGGATTCGATAGTATCGGCATTGTCACACCATACAATAATCAGGTAGAAGCATTCGAGCGTCAGATTGTAGATGCTAAAGCCGGGACAATACATAGATATCAAGGTCGTGAAAACGATGCTATCATTATGAGTGTTGTGGACAATCAAATTTCCGATTTCGCTGATGATGCCAACCTATTGAATGTCGCAGTTTCAAGAGCAAAAAAACGTTTTATTTTGGTCGTAACAGGCAATGATCAGAATAGACATGGCAATATCATGAACCTTCTTGACTACATTGGATATAACAATTGCACTGTAACAGACAGCAAGTTGGCATCTATATTCGATTATCTGTACGAGCAATACACAAAACAACGCATAGCATTTCTTGATGCTCATCCCAAAATATCTGAATACGCATCCGAGAACTTAACATATGCTATGCTCAATGAAGCGCTCACTTCCAACGCTCGATTCAATATCCTAAAAGTGTTGTGTCATGTCCCGTTGCGTCAAGTTGTAAAAGACCATTCACTTATGAATGAAGAAGAGATGAAGTATGCAGCTAACGTTAACACCCACCTGGATTTCTTGATTATCAATAAAATTAGCAAACGACCGGTGCTCGCTATCGAGACCGACGGATATTCTTATCATAATAATGCGACCATACAGCATCAACGAGATTTGAAGAAAGACCACATCCTCTCCGTCTATGGGCTTCCATTGCTAAGACTCTCAACCAAAGAATGTAACGAACTTGACAGAGTGACCGCAATGCTTAATAGGTTTATTTAGCCGATAGTCAATAATTAGCATCAACGCCACACATCCACCTAAAAACAGGCACAACACTCGAACGGCGCACAAGATGCCAGGGCAACCGCATCAAATTATGGCCGAGGCAAGGATTTCACGAAGGTAATCTTGTGAAATCGCTGCACGGAATAGACGTTTCTTGATGCTGCGCTTATCGCTGTGGCTCTTGACAATCTGT
>Ga0129317_1001112_pt1 | contig 21799 bp, 19 predicted proteins | sample Cm1ome_FD_94430 | JGI IMG/M metagenome (GOLD analysis project Ga0129317, IMG submission 94430) | Eastern black-and-white colobus group fecal microbial communities from Wisconsin, USA - Cm1105 metagenome | ecosystem: Host-associated > Mammals > Digestive system > Large intestine > Fecal | place... | reverse complement strand
CTCGTTGTACCACTGACGGGGGAAGCCCTCGTAGTCCTGAGCCATCAGCTCCGGGTCTTCCTCGTCGGCGTGTCGTATGTGGATAGACCGGTGCGGCTCAACCCACGACACCGCTATCAACCTGCAAGGCGTTCCACATAGACTTCCTCGTTTTTTGATGCGGTTGCCATGCACAGTTTATACTTAATCCACAATCACGGCAATGAAACCCAAGTGAATTATTTGAGGGGAACTTCATTTGAAATTACCGATATAGAACCAATAGAAGGTACTGAATATAAACGGATTTTTATGTCTGAAATAAGAAACTAAGCATCGCAGATTGGACAGAGATTGCTTTGCAACTTTCTTTGTCCGCCAATTGTGCTAATTGATTCCCCAATAGGTGAATTGCTCATAGTTCTACTCTAAACATAGAATAATGATATTGGTATAGACATTTTGCATATTTTAGTCAATTGCCTAATTCCTATATACACCCCAACAGGATTTAATTGGAAAGTTGTTATTTGGTTATTTTTGAAAACGTCAAATGCATATTGCCATCGAGCATCCTTCTGAATATGATAGTCACGAACCTCATCTTCTGTAAATGGAATTGCTTTATTTTTCAAATCTTCAAACAGGGGGATTAACTGGTCTTTATTTGCTTGATTGAAGGCTTCTGTTACAGTCTTGGTGTTTGTGACATTAAAAGACATATATTGCCCTTCAATAAAAAACAACCTCATTATATTATATAGTAGATTAGTCCGTTGAGAAACATTCATTAGTTGTGGATACTTCTGAAAAATATCATTTAATTCATTCAATGAAATATTATGTCTAAAAAATAAATCATAATCAGAAAGTAGATGTTTTTCAAGTGGTTCTACAACGTGAAATGCCGATATTCCATAGCCACATCCGACTTGCTTTAGGTGGGCTATATCCAATGAACTGATATTTTTTAATCTTTCTACTAACGGAGCTAACTTCAATAACAAGTCATCATATTGTTTTTTGTTGTATGGGAATATCAGTTTACTAAAAACCATTATTGCCAATAATGACACTGTATTGGAAGATAATTTGGGTATTATGTTTCTCGCCTCATCTATTATAGATTGTTCTGTTGTTCTTTCTTGTACATTCAAACGTTCGATTAGTAAATCTATAAGATTTTCACCTAATTCTTCATTGCCGGATGCGATGTAATTTTTAAATGTCTCATTTAATGCCATCTGAATTGCAGGCTCTTTGAAACGATGTAATAAATCTTCCTTTAATGAAGTTATTCGGTCTATTGTTTTTTCCGATATGTCAGATAATCTTTTCTCGGCCTCGACCCTCGCATCTTGAGTATAAACAGCCAACTCTGCTTTTACTACATATTTGCAGATTTCCATAGCAGTTTCAGCTGTAATGCCATTAAAGTTAATGTCACCTTTTGCTTGTACTATGGTGGATTGATTAACACTCTCTATTTTCTGATCATTTCCGAAATTCATTGTTATTGCCGTTTACCTGATTTATAGTGCTATTATGAACATCTTTAATTGTCTGCTTGTTACTTTTCCCACCTTTTTTAATCAGGTAGAAAATACCACTAATAATACCTCCGACAATAGCAACAAGAAGAGGAGTTATCCATACTGAGTTATCTTTCAAAAAATCCATGATAGCTATTTTAGTTTATATTTATATTAATAAACAAACAGCGTGCCAAAAATCTAATGACGCAAAAATATGTCATATTTTTATTAAAAAACATCGTAGATTGGGACAGCGGTTTCTTTGCTACCTTCTTTGTCCGCCATCATGCTCACCGAAAGAAAGTATGGCGGCTTTTGCCGCCCTACTCAAAAACGGGTGTAGAGTCCCGTTACCATCGTGAACATTTCTTCCAGCATATCGCAGTATATACCCTCGTGCGTTTCAATGTCCTTCGTCTTGCACTCGAATGTCTTTTTGCTGAATGTCCTGCGGTAGAAACGCATATTGTAGAGGTCTAATCCTGCATCATAGATGATGTCAAGGCGGTTTGCGCTCGTCTTGGGTAGAGTCCAAAGGCAAATGCAATATTACGAAAAATGACTGAAGAATTCGGCAACCGGGGTTGAAAAATTTAGTTTTTCTCGAGGAAACGTGAATTCTACAATATGATTCACTAATTTTGCACTTGCCACTTGACCCATACATTATGGGTGAAACAGGGCAACCTCCTTTTTATGAAACCGAAATTGATAAATAATACGCCCCGGCTATCTCGCCTGATGGCGTGGACCGCAGCAATATGGTGCCTATTGGTGGCGGCGGCATCCTTTCTTGCCTCTATAAACGTATGGACGCTGACCATCGACTTCTACTATTTGGACAATGACGGCATCACCTCCTTCGGATGCAATGCCGACGAAATATTTAAGATATGGCACAGCTTAATACCTTTAGGACTATGGTGGGGTTATGCCGTTGCAATGCTGTCTATTGCGACATATATCTCGCTTAAGCGCAGTTGGGGTGTATTAGCGACTTACATTGTCGTATCCGTTGCATTCTTCTATTTATGGATATCGATGCAAATTGGCATTTCGGATGGGCTTGAAGTCGGTCTAACTCAATTCGTAGACAACGGGACAGTACGATGTCTTAACGATGCGGTGGACAACGCGTACAAGCGCTTGGGCCTTGTCGATTTGCTCGGAATGGCATACGCTTTGGTATCGCTTGTGTTTATCGGGATGCCGAGGTTTATGGCAATTGTCAGAGAGGAGTGGACTCGGATGAAAGCGAAATGAGATGTACGGTCGGAGCGACCGCGAATATCCTAATATGCGAGCCGGCGCAATTTTTAGGCGTACTAATGCCGGGCTTTAACGAAAAATGTGTACATTTGCAGCCCGTTTCGCCTCGGCAAGGCGTGGCGGCGTGCAGACGGCCTCGGCAAGGCCGCATCCCGTACGCCGCAATCATTGTCTCGGCCGGGGCCAAAAACCTATCACAACCACCGTCTCTTCTCGACAGACACAATGAAAGACATCAGTATCACTGTCCCCGTAGTCTGCTACGGCTACGATGAATTGCCTGACGATGCCGTCCGCGCCCTCGTGGAAAAGGCCCGCCAATCTACCTATCATTCGTATGCACCTTACAGCCACTTCTGTGTCGGTGCCGCCATCCTGCTGGACAACGGCGAGACCATCACGGGTGCCAATCAGGAAAATGCCGCCTTCAGTGCCGGCACATGTGCCGAGCGCTCGGCCTGCTTCTATGCACACGCCAATTACCCGGAAGCACGGTTCGAAGCCATAGCCATCGCGGCGCGTGCCGAAGACGGTGATTTTGTCGCCGACCCGGTGTCGCCCTGCGGCGTCTGCCGTCAGGCTTTATTAGAATATGAGGTCTTGGCCAAACATCCCGTACCGGTATGGCTGGCCGGACGCGACTGCGTATACCGTCTACCGTCGGTGGCCTCGCTGCTGCCGCTGGCGTTCTCGGAATTTTAAGGCACGCGGCCGCCGAGTCAATCATATAAAACACCGGACATCGGCCGAAGGTTGCATAACGGCCTGCAGCAATGCCCGGCGGCAGTTTCGTTTTTTTAGGTGGAACGGGGACGTCAATCCTTATCAATAAGGTCGCGCAAGGTCACATCCGGGTTGCGGAACTGACAATATCCACCCTTGATATGTGCGTGTGTGATAGCGCTTTGAGGACAATTATGATAGCACGCGGTGCAGCGTATGCATCCGCGATTCCATTCCGGATGTCCGTCCCCGTCGCGAGTGATGGCGCCCACCGGACATATACGGGCGCAGATGCCACAACCGTTGCAGCGCCCCGTGTCGCACCGATACTGACGATAAAAGCCCTTGAAGGATGGCATCGCTTTCATACATATTCCCATAAGACGATCTGCGACCGATGGCAGCGCAATATAATGACGTCGAGCGGCAATGTCGGCAGCGATGGCAGCCGTGTGGCCGGGTATATCCTTGGCATCGGCTGTCTCGATTTGTCGGCGTACATCGTAGAGCATAAAGTTGTTGTCCACCATCTTGATACTATTGGCATATACAACTTGCAGGCCGCGACGGCGTGCTTGACGGCAGGCAATGTTCACCCCGAGGCCCGGTGTCACCCCACAGGTATATACCACAAAGAGATAGTCGGTGCGAATATCCGCAGTCTCAAAAAATCGCTCGACCGGCGCCGGCATACGCCCCGTGTGCGTAGGCGTAACAACACCTATGGCATCATCCTCCCATACGGCAGACGGCGTCTCGAGCGCCTCTCTTATGCCTATGATGCGGCTATCAGCCTGAGTCCGAGCGATATGCCGCGCCACAGAAAGAGAATTACCCGTTGCTGAAAAACAGAAGACTATCATATCGCAAAGGTAAGCATTCGACAGCTTTCAGCAAAAATAAATTTTATAATCCTAAAAACTGCTAAAAGAACAAGCCTACGACTAAACATTAGGTCGCAACAGCGGTCTATTGGTCAGAAAACGACAAAAAGCAAAAAATGAAAATACGCCGCTCAGGACGTCCTGTAATGACGTCCATATTCCTACTGGCCGGCTTATTATATGCCTTGGCCTACAACATCTCGGGAGTCGTGACCGACACCGACGGCGATGCGCTGGTGGGCGCCTCGCTGCGACTGCTGCGTAGCAAAGACTCGACAGTGGTCAAGGCCGCTGCCGCCGACGGCAACGGACGCTATGTGCTGCGCGACATCGCCGACGGGCGCTATGTACTCGAGGCCTCGTACGTAGGCCATAACCGCCGAACGGTCAATGTCACCATGGCCGGGCGGGCACTGCGCGTGGACACTATGCGCCTCTCCGACGAAGCTTACACATTGGACGCCGTCACCATCTCCGGCATACGCACTCCGATCAAGGTGATGGAAGACACCATCGAGTTCAATGCCGACACCTATAAGGTGCAGCCCAACGCCGTAGTCGAGGACCTGCTCAAGCGTCTGCCTGGCGTCGAAGTGTCATCCGATGGTAAAATCACCTCCAACGGCAAGGAAGTCACCAAGATACTCGTGGACGGCAAGGAATTCTTCAGCGATGACCCCAAGGTGGCCTCCAAAAACCTACCCGTGAGCATGGTGGACAAACTTCAGGTCGTAGACCGAAAAAGCGATCTGGCTCGTATAACCGGCGTCGATGACGGCGAAGAAGAAACCGTCATCAACCTCACCGTCAAAAAAGGCATGAAAAACGGATGGTTCGGCAATGCCGAAGCCGGTGTCGGCACCGACAGCCGATACATGGGCTCGTTCAACGTCAACCGCTTTTGGAACGACAACCAAATCACGCTCTTAGGCGGCATCAACAACATCAATGAACCCGGATTTACGGACGGCGCCAGCGGCCGCTTCCGCCACTTCGGAGGCGACAACGGCATCACCACATCTCGCGCCCTGGGCCTCAACTTCAACGTAGGCAACAAGGAAATATTCCGCGTAGGCGGCAACGTAATGTACAGCAACACCGACGCCCGCACATACAGCACCACCGACCGCCAGTATCTCTTCGAAGACTCCACATCGTACGTCAATTCGGGCAAGTACACGCACGACCGAGGACACAACTTCCGCGCCGATTTACGCATACAATGGAACCCCGACAGCCTCAACACACTGGAAATACGACCCCGCATGATGTACAATTCCAGCGACGGCCTTAGCGTCGATTCATCGCTGACACGCGCCGGCAATGCCGACCTCACACGCGTCACCCAAAGCCGCAACAACGCCACCGGCGATGGCAACAGCTGGGAATTCGGCCTCTCAATGATATACAACCACAAATTTGCCTCGCGCCCGGGACGCTCGTTCAGCGTACACCTCAATGCCAATACCTCCAACGTACGCGAACACGAAGACTCATACTCCTGGAACCGCTTTTTCCTGCTTGACGACAAAACCGATGTGTACGACCAATACGCATCCAACCACACATGGAGCAAAACCTTATCGGCACGCCTAAGCTGGACCGAGCCACTGGGCAATGTCAAAAACGGCAACTTCCTGACCTTCGCTTACCGCCTGCGATACCGCTGGAACAACGCCGACCGCCTCACCTACGACCGCCCGGTATCGTGGCCCGGCGGATACGACCAAGACCCCGTCATCGGCGACGATTTGGTATGGAACAGCGACCTGAGCAACAGCTTCCGCAACAACTATATGAGCCAAGACATACGCGCCGGCTTCAAGCACGTCTCCAAGGTCTGGACCATCGATGCCGGCCTGTCACTGGTACCCCAAATGTCCAGTTCGCACGACCTCATAGACAACGCTCGCGACATACCCACGCGACACACCCTCAACATCGCCCCCTACCTGCGCTACCGCTGGAAACTGTCCAAGCAGCGCACCTTCAACCTCGACTATCGCGGACGCTCATCCCAACCCTCGATGTCCCAACTCCAACCCGTGGCCGACAAGTCCGACCCCCTGCGCATTGTCGTCGGCAACCCCTCGCTGGACCCCACATTCACGCACAACATACGCATGCGCTACCAAAACTTCAATTCCGAGGCCCAACGTTCAATCATGGCCATGGCTTTTGCCAACATCACGCAAAACTCCATAGTCTCCAAGACCATCTACGACGCCACCACCGGCGGACAAACCACCACCTACGACAACGTCAACGGCGTATGGTCCGCAATGGCAATGGGTATATTCTCGCAACCGCTGCGCAACCGCGCATTCGTGTTCAATACCCATATAGGCACACGCCTGAACCACAACGTCGGATTCAACAACGGCCTGCGCAACACCTCCATAGCCTTTGACGTGATGCTCTCACCCTCGCTGGCATGGCGCCCCGACAACATCGAACTCGAGATACGCCCTCGCTACAACTTCCAGACATCTCGCAATACCGTCCAGTCCGGCAGCAACCGCGATGTACACGGCTACGGCTTCAGCTTCTACGGCACATATTACACACCTTTCGGGCTGGTGCTCTCCACCGACCTCAGCTACGACGCAACCAACGGATACTCGGCCGGATACGACCGCAACGAATGGATGTGGAACGCCTCCATAGCCTACCAATTCCTGCGCGGTCGCAACGCCACCATCACCCTCAAGGCCTACGACCTGCTGCGCCAGAAAAACAACGTCAGCCGCACCGTCACAGCCAACTACATCGACGACAGCCGCTACAACTCGCTCACGCGATACTTCATGATTACCTTCAGCTACAAATTCAACACCTTCGGCAAAGGCAACCAACCCAAAGACCGCAACGCCGATGACAGACATCGCGGCCCGGGCGGCCCTCGCGGCGGCGGACACCCCGGAGGACGTCCCCCAATGTGATATCCTCCGCGCCAACCATAAGCCCCACCCTGCGCCTGAAAAGTGCGATCTGCCGCACTTTTCAGGCGCAAACACATCTGACAACCTTCGGAAACATCCGCATCGACCGCCAAAAACAACGGCGGAAGACAGCGCAAATAAGGCCGGACGTAAGCCGTTAGAGACACAGCGGTTAAGGCTCGCGTATATGCGTGCGCTACGGCTCAGTATTAAAGTATTTTAACGGCGCATCGTAATTGCGAAAAAAATCGTACCTTTGCGCTGGATTATCCACAAGGTACAGTTTCGAAAAAACTGAAATACAACAACATAAACCACCAACAATGAGTAGAGAAAAGAAATTCGTAACATGCGACGGCAATCAAGCCGCTGCCCACGTGAGCTACATGTTCTCGGAAGTCGCTGCCATCTACCCGATCACCCCATCTTCGACAATGGCCGAATATGTGGACGAATGGTCCGCAGCCGGCCGCCGCAATATCTTTGGCGAGACGGTACTGGTACAGGAGATGCAGAGCGAAGGCGGCGCCGCCGGCGCCGTGCACGGGTCGCTGCAAGCCGGAGCGCTGACAACGACATACACAGCCTCGCAAGGACTGCTGCTGATGATTCCCAACATGTACAAGATTGCAGGCGAGCTGCTCCCGACAGTGTTCCACGTGTCGGCACGTACTTTGGCCAGCCACGCATTGAGCATATTCGGCGATCATCAGGACGTGATGTCCGTACGCCAGACCGGATTTGCTATGCTTGCCGAAGGTTCGGTACAGGAAGTTATGGACCTGGCCGGTGTGGCACATCTGGCCGCCATCAAGAGCAGCGTACCTTTCGTCAACTTCTTTGACGGCTTCCGCACCTCGCACGAAATCCAGAAAGTGGAAGAAATGCAACAGGAAGACCTCGAACCGCTGTTGGACCGCAAGGCACTCGCCGACTTCCGCGCACGTGCCCTCACACCCGAAGCACCCGTATCACGCGGTATGGCCGAAAACGGCGACGTGTTCTTCCAGCACCGCGAAGCCTGCAACCGACACTATAACGCCGTGCCCGACATCGTCGAAGGATACATGGCCGAAATCACCAAAATCACCGGTCGCGAATACCACCTGTTCAGCTACTACGGAGCCAAGGATGCCGACCGCGTAATCATCGCAATGGGCAGCGTCACACAGGCCGCCAAAGAAGCCATAGACTACCTCACCGCCAAAGGCGAGAAAGTCGGCCTCGTAAGCGTACACCTGTTCCGCCCATTCTCAGTCAAGCACCTGCTGGCAGCCGTACCCGCCACAACAAAGCGCATAGCCGTACTCGACCGCACCAAGGAACCCGGAGCCAACGGCGAGCCTCTGCTACTGGACGTCAAGGAAGCCTTCTACGGCCGCGAAAACGCCCCCATGATCATCGGCGGACGCTTCGGACTGGCCTCCAAGGATACCACTCCCGCACAAATCGTCGGATTATACGAAAACCTCGCACTGCCCCAGCCCAAGGACCACTTCACTATGGGCATAGTCGACGACGTAACCTTCACATCGCTGCCTCCCGTCAAGGAAATGGCACTGGGCGACCCCTCGACCTTCGAAGCCAAGTTCTACGGACTGGGCGCCGATGGTACCGTAGGTGCAAACAAGAACTCCGTAAAAATCATCGGCGACAACACCGACAAATACTGCCAAGCATACTTCGCCTACGACTCCAAGAAGTCCGGCGGCTTCACCTGCTCGCATCTGCGCTTCGGCGATAAGCCCATACGCTCGACATACCTGGTGAACACGCCCAACTTCGTGGCATGCCACGTCCAGGCATACCTGCACATGTACGACGTTACACGCGGACTGCGCGACGGCGGCACATTCCTGCTCAACACCATCTGGGAAGGAGAGCAGCTGGCCAAACACCTGCCCAATAAGGTCAAGCGCTACTTTGCACAGCACAATATCACCGTATATTACATCGATGCAACACGCATCGCGCAGGAAATAGGCCTTGGCAACCGAACCAACACCATCTTGCAAAGCGCCTTCTTCCGCATCACCGAAGTGATACCCATAGACCTGGCAGTCGAACAGATGAAGAAATTCATCGTCAAATCCTACAGCAAGAAAGGACAAGATGTCGTCGACAAGAACTATGCAGCCGTAGACCGCGGCAATGAATACCACACTCTGGCCGTAGACCCTGCATGGGCACAGCTCCCCGACGACGAAATAGTCGCAGACAACGCTCCCGCTTTTGTGCACGACATCGTACGACCCATCAACGCACAAGACGGCGACCTGCTCAAAGTGAGCGACTTCGAAGCCATACCCGACGGAACATGGCAAAACTCCACTGCCCGCTACGAAAAACGCGGCGTGGCTGCCTTCGTCCCAGAATGGAATCCCGAAAATTGTATTCAATGCAACAAATGCGCCTTTGTATGCCCCCACGCCGCCATACGTCCCTTCGTGCTCGATGCCGACGAAATGCAAGCCGCACCCTTCGGCGAAGAACGCGCACTTGCCACCATCGGCAAGACCATGGCCGGCACACGCTTCATCCAAGCCGTCGATGTCCTCGACTGCCTCGGCTGTGGCAACTGCGTAGACGTATGCCCCGGCAAGAAAGGCGTCAAGGCTCTGGAAATGAAACCACTGGAAAGCCAACTCGACATTCAGCCCGAATGGGACTACTGCGCCGAAAAGGTCAGCTGCAAAGCCGACCTGGTAGATATCAAAGCCACCGTCAAGAACAGCCAATTTGCACAACCGCTCTTTGAGTTCTCGGGCGCATGCTCGGGCTGCGGCGAAACACCATACGTAAAACTCATAAGCCAGCTCTTCGGCGACCACGAAATGGTAGCCAACGCCACCGGCTGCTCATCCATATACTCGGGCTCGGTACCCTCGACGCCATACACCGTCAACGCCGCCGGACACGGTCCCGCATGGGCCAACTCACTCTTCGAAGACTTCGCCGAATTCGGCCTCGGCATGAACATCGCCACCGAGAAAATCCGTCAGCGCGTAGCCGACCTGATGCACAAAGCCCTGGAATGCGCCAAGTGCTCCGATCAAATCAAAGCACTTGCTCAGCAATGGCTCGATGCACCCCACAACGCCGCTTCCACACGCGAAGTCGCTGACAAGATTGTGCCCTTGTGCCAAGCCTGCGGATGCGACACCTGCCGCGAAATTGTCGAGCTCAAAGGCTTCATCGCCGCTCGTTCGCAATGGATCATTGCCGGTGACGGCGCCGCCTACGACATAGGCTTCGGCGGCCTGGACCACGTACTCGCTTCAGGCAAGAATGTCAACGTCCTCGTACTCGACACCGAGGTATACTCCAACACCGGTGGTCAGGCCTCCAAGGCTACACCCTTAGGTGCCATTGCCAAATTTGCCGCCTCCGGCAAACGCATACGCAAGAAAGACCTCGGACTTATCGCCTCGACATACGGCTACGTATACTGCGCACAGATAGCTATGGGCGCAGACCAAGCACAGACCCTCAAGGCACTGCGCGAAGCCGAAGCATACGACGGACCTTCGCTGGTAATCGCATACTCGCCCTGTATCAACCACGGCATCAAAGCCGGCATGGGACACAGCCAGAACGAGGAACAGCGTGCCGTCGAATGTGGATACTGGCACCTATGGCGCTACAACCCCGCACTCGAAGAGCAAGGTCAGAACCCCTTCAGCCTCGACAGCAAAGAACCCCAATGGGACAAATTCGAAGACTTCCTCAAAGGCGAGGTTCGCTACGCTTCCGTAGTCAAAGCCTACCCCAACGAAGCCGCCGAACTCTTCGCTGCCGCCAAGGCCAACGCCCAATGGCGCTACAACAACTACCGCCGCCTCTCACAGCAGCAATGGGGCGTAGATCCTCTGGTCGAAAAAATCGAAGACAACAACAAATAACCTCATAGGTTCCCGAACACAACAACAGCCCTCGCCAACCATCGACGAGGGCTGTTGTTATATCACCCGATAAAATTCCGGAAACCTAATCGCATGAATTTGCCTCCCACCACCATGATGCCATTATCCGGCAATCGATGAATTCACGGCGACTACTTTCAAAAACAATAACAACTAAAATCCTTTAAGTGCCTACTTTTTTGATCAGGCATCTCCCCAAAAAAACTCCGAAATATTCTCGGAAAACATGTTCGCACTCACCGAAAATTCGTAAATTTGCATCTGTGATAACACCCGAAAAGGTACATATTTTTGGTCTCCAAACGTTAACGAAATTAAAAATATCGTTACAACAGTCTCGTTGACAGACACTTCCAAAAGTTGCTCTCCGAGACCATCCTCCACTAAAACAAGGATTAAGACATTTGTCTTCCAGGCGAAGGAAGTGCTTTGGCGATCTCCGAGACCATCCTCCACTAAAACAAGGATTAAGACTTTTTTGTTTTTGTAAAACGTGTATGCTTTGTCCATTTCGCTCCGAGACCATCCTCCACTAAAACAAGGATTAAGACATGGTATAAATGGTGTCTGAATACCCCTTTTTAGGGGTACTCCGAGACCATCCTCCACTAAAACAAGGATTAAGACGCTATGATTCCAACATCTACTGGCCTGCTTTGCAGGTTCTCCGAGACCATCCTCCACTAAAACAAGGATTAAGACACCCCATAAGTGTGCGAGAGTTTATCTCGCACTCCCAGCTCCGAGACCATCCTCCACTAAAACAAGGATTAAGACAGACAACTCTTAACACCTTAGAGTTGTGTGAAAGGCCTCCGAGACCATCCTCCACTAAAACAAGGATTAAGACCATACGATAAGACTTTTTTCCGCATTTTATGAGCGGCTCCGAGACCATCCTCCACTAAAACAAGGATTAAGACCATTCATAATATTGCATTAGTGTATATAGGTGATACTCTCCGAGACCATCCTCCACTAAAACAAGGATTAAGACCTGCGCATTCCACGCCGTTAGCAAACTTGCATAGGACTCCGAGACCATCCTCCACTAAAACAAGGATTAAGACTTTAAATAAGAGTTTCCCCAAATGTGATATCAGGTGCTCTCCGAGACCATCCTCCACTAAAACAAGGATTAAGGTCTCTTTCAACAAGAGTAACTATAAAGTATTTTGAATATGATACATTACTATACACAAAAACGAGAGCTTCCCCCCTCAGAAATATATGAGGATATGAAGACCTCGGCTGTGTTTGAGATTTTAAGCCTGCTGCCGCCGGAAAAAATATGGGACATTCTCCGAGAAGCATCGGAATTACCCACTGACATCCAATCTCCCCAAAGCCTAAAGGATGTATGGTTTTGGCCACATTTGGAAGGCATTGAAGGGACTGATCACTCGAGATTCGTTGAGCCGGATGTTATATTTCAATTTGATAATGTTGACGTCATCATAGAGGCCAAACGCAATGATAACAATCCTCAAAATCCAAAGCAATGGGATTCTGAGCTTGAAGCATATAAAGAGAGCTATCCGAGCAAAAAAAAGAAAGTATATCTGATTGCAGTAGATGGAAACGGCGGCAAAAACGGCAAATATGCAGAAAATGAAGAAGTTTATCAGACTTCCTGGCGCAGACTTTGTAGTGCCGTGAATAACCAGAAAAATAAAGGGCGAATTATTGATCTATTGCTAAAGGCTTTTGAGGTTCTGGGGATAAACAGCTATTCACCATTATCAAATTTTATATCTGAATATAAATATAAACTAAAGACGTATCGCTTTTCCGATGCAATAAACAATCTTGATAATATAATAGAATGGAGAACTACGAAGTAGAAATATTCAAACAAATTAATCTTGCAAAGGATTTATTCTTTGCTTATAACAAGAGGATTGAAGCTATAATCTCATTCATCAAAGAACATGTAGAGAAGCCTAATAGCAATAACGAGGAGAGCTCGGTCGGAGCGGTGGAAAAACCAATGCTACGATATAGCATAATGACAGAAGAATATAAACGACATATTTCGATATTGAGAATAGATAACTTTAAAAACAGCGCACCAATCCTTGCTTTTATGATGTTCTATAACGCCAAAAACGACTCATGGGAAGGCTGGGAAAATGAGGGTGATATCGAAGGACTACTTTCTATAGAGAATCCATATATAAGGCAAGGCAATGGCCCCGATGCCCGTTGGACCTTCGCTGTTTATACACGCTCCATAACTGACTTCCGGGATGCCGCTTCGTGCATAAGTACTCTCAAAATAGTCAATAATGATTTTAAAGAGCTCATCAAAGAGGATATAAATTATTTTGTAAAATTAGACAATAAGTAAAAAAGGAGCAATTAGCATAAGCTATATAACAAATTGTATGGGTAGTCAAACTTGACCTTTCTACTGACGAGGTATGCCATATCTATGAATTTAGAAAACCGGCCTTCTCGACAGCTGTCCCTTCCCACACAATTGAGTTCTATTTCCGACCAATACATGCACAAAAAGAAGAGGGATTACATCCAACGCATAAGGCGTTGTGCTGTAATCCCTTTCAATCAATGTGACCCCGGAGGGGCTCGAACCCTCGACCCGCTGATTAAGAGTCAGCTGCTCTACCAACTGAGCTACGGAGTCATGCATCGAACAGGCATCTCTTTGCCCTCTTTGCGGATGCAAAGGTACAATCTTTCGGCGAACCGACCAAATATTTTTTTCAAAAAATTTTTCTCAACGAATTTTTTCGCTCGAACGGCAAAGTGCTGTCGGCAAATCGCCGGCACTGCAGACAATATGTATCATCCGTCATATGTCCTTAAAATACTTCTTGCAATCATTGCAATAGTACAGCGTCCTCTTGAATGGGACAAAAGTATTGGCAACAAGCACCGCGCCCGCAATCCAGCAGAACCACGACAGAACACGTCCCGGGAGGAAAAAACCCGCAGCGCACACGACCAAACCTATGGCCAAAAAGTATACAGGCAGTCTTTTGCGCACCACTTCCTTGGTGATATTCTCACTTCCACATTCGCGACAATATGTCACCCCTTTCGAATTGTCCGGATTGCACTTTGCCGCTATGGCCGCGGCTCTCTCAGCATCATCGTCCTCTACGTACAACGAAAACATAACCGCGCTTCCCGTCGAGTTGAACAGGTCTCCGTTGTATTCGACTATCTTGGCATCTATGCCCGATTCCTTCAAGATGGACTCAAGCTCCTGCAGCTCTGTAACATACTGACTCCTTCGTATTTCCTTCATAAGAGATTATTTTGACTATTACTCCGCAAAGTTACTACAAAAAAGTGAAATGCGGAAAGATATAGTGATAGAATTGAGTTACAAGGGTTTTGGTTGAAGTGGCGATAATCCGTGAAGCCATTACAATCCCTGCCGAAGCCAAATCCTGACGCCGCTACGTTACTTGTTCGTAACCATGCCCGAAAATGCGACAAACGGGTACGAATAGCGAAACAAGGCTCTAAGGAATAGTGAGTTATCCATAACTCATGCGAAAAATCAGGTTACGGAAAAAGATTGCGCCGTTCCTCCCCGTTTTGCGTACCAACACCGGACTCTTCACCAACTAATTTTGAAACCCAAAAATTAAGGACAATGAAGAGTACATTTTCAGTAATCTACTACCTCAAGCGTCAGGTAGTGAAAAAGGACGGGACAGTTCCCGTCATGGGACGCATCACGGTGGACGGCAGCCAGACACAGTTCAGCTGCAAACTGACTGTCGATCCGAAACTGTGGGACACCAAAGGTGGACGTGTCACGGGCAGAAGCACGGCGGCACTCGAAACGAACCGTATGCTTGACAAGATGCGGGTACGCATCAACAGGCATTATCAGGAAATCATGGAGCGTGACAACTTCGTCACGGCGGAGAAGGTGAAGAACGCCTTTCTCGGACTGGAACACCGCTACCACACGCTGATGCAGGTGTTCCGCCAGCACAACGAGGACTACGAGAAGCAGGTGGAGGCAGGCATGAAAGCCAAAGGCACGCTGCTGAAGTACCGCACCGTTTACAAGCACATGCAAGAGTTCCTCGACATCCGCTACCATGTGAAGGACATCGCCCTAAAAGAGCTTACCCCGGCTTTCATCTCCGACTTCGAGATGTTCCTGCGCACGGACAAGCACTGCTGCACCAATACCGTGTGGCTGTACGTCTGCCCGTTACGGACGATGGTATTCATCGCCATCAACAACGAGTGGCTGACGCGCGACCCGTTCCGCGAGTATGAAATCAAGAAGGAGGAAACAACACGCAGTTTCCTGACCAAAGATGAGATCCGCCTGCTGATGGAGGGGAAACTGAAAAACGCCAAACAGGAATTGTACCGCGACCTCTACCTGTTCTGCGCCTTCACGGGGCTGTCGTTCGCGGATATGCGCAACCCTGCGGAAGAGAATATCCGCACCTACTTCGACGAACACGAGTGGATAAACATCATCCGCCAGAAAACGGGCGTGGTGTCCAACATCCGCCTGCTCGACATCGCCAACCGCATAATCGGCAAATACCGGGGACTGTGCGGGGACGGCAGGATATTTCCCGTTCCGCATTATAACACGTGCCTTGCCGGTATCCGTGCCGTCGCCAAGCGTTGCGGCATCACCAAGCATATCACGTGGCATCAGAGCCGCCACACGGCAGCCACGACGATATTCCTCTCCAACGGTGTTCCCATCGAAACGGTCAGCTCCATGCTCGGACACAAGAGCATAAAGACGACGCAGATTTACGCAAAGATAACCAAAGAGAAGCTCAATCAGGACATGGAGAACCTTGCCGCAAGATTGAACGGCGTCGAGGAATTTGCAGGTTGCACCATCTAAAAAGAAAAGCCATGAAACGTGACACAATCATCATCGAGGACAAGGCAGTCAGCGTAACCGGTAACGACGTGTGGATGACCGCCACCGAAATAGCCGGATTGTTCCATACGACCGTCCCGGCAGTGAACGCCGCCATCAGAGCCGTCCGCAAGTCGGACGTGCTGAACGACTACGAGGTGTGCCGCTACATGCAGCTTGAAAACGGGCTGCACGCGGACGTGTACGCCCTTGAAATCATCATCCCGGTCGCTTTCAGGGTGAATACCTACAACACCCACCTGTTCCGCACATGGCTGGTGGGAAAGGCACTCTCACAAGAGAAACGGCAGACATACGTGATGTTCATACAGAACGGAAAAGCCGGGTATTGCTGATTGCACATACCCCATAAGACAAGTAAACGGGTAGCACCACAAAAGGTGTCACCCGTTTACTTTTTCATGAAACCGCCTCACTCCAGCGGCTTGCGGTAGTTCGCTTCCAGTACCCCGCGCAGCCCCGTTTCCGGGTAAAGCACCTTCCCTCCCAAAAGTATGAAGGGCAACACGCGGTTGTTGCGGTATTCCTGCAAGGTGCGCCGGCTCACACGGAGCAGTTCCGACACCTCGCCGTCCGTCAGGTAACGTTCCCCGTCCAGCGGAGGACGGTAGCTTTCCAGAAATGCGGACAGCCATTTCGAGCCTTTGCGCATATCCTGCACCACAGAGGCTATCGGCTCGTCTTCCATCGTAAAAACATCGTTGTTCTCGTTCATCATAACTTCGGATTCAGTGGGTGAATAAATCAAATCATCTGCCGTGCGGATAGAGCGTGCCGACAAGCGGTATCAGCCGCTTCACCTCCTCTGGCTTGTAATAGAACCTGCGGTTTATCTGCGAGTAGCCGATAAGCCGCCTGTCACGCAGCGTCTGCAACGTGCGCGGGCTTATTCTCAACTGCCCGCAGACCTCCTCGCCCGTGAGCCATCTTTCCATGCGCCCCGTGTCGCTTTTGCGCCTCAGGGCGGCGACCTTCTCCGAGAGTGCGCCGAATGCCGCCACCATCATCTCGAAAGTCTTTTTCTCGATAGATACTATTTCCATATTCATGTCATTTAGAGTTTGCCGCAAAGGTAACGAAACGGCATACAAGACGTATCGTTTTCCGCTGAAAGGCTGCCTGTTGCGCCGTTTGACCGGGTTACGGAGCCATCTTCCGCAAAAATCTTACGTGAGTCACGTAGTGAGTTGTTAAAGCCCCTTTTGTTTATTGCCGAATTTTGTCGCAGAAACAAAAAGAAAGGACTGAACATGAAAGTGATAACAATGGAAAGTTCCGCCTACAAGGAGATGATGGCGCAGATTGCGAACATCGCAGGGTACATCCGCGAGGCAAGGGACGAGAAGAAACGGAAGCGGGAAACCGAAGACAAGCTGCTTGACACGGCACAGGCGGCGAAGATGCTCAACGTGAGCAAGCGCACCATGCAGCGTATGCGCACCGACCACCGTATCGAGTATGTGGTGGTACGCGGAAGCTGCCGCTACCGCCTTTCCGAGATACTGCGGCTATTGGAGGACAACACAGTAAGGAACGAGGAAGGGACAATAGACACCCTGTTCCACAACCACACGCTGCGCACGGGCGGCAAACCAAAAGGAAGGAGGACATAGGTCATGGAACTGCTCACACGAAACAACTTCGAGGGCTGGATGCAGAAGCTGATGGAACGGCTCGACCGTCAGGACGAACTGCTGCTGGCGATGAAGGCTGAGGGGAAACAGCCCACTATCACGGAAAGCATCCGCCTTTTCGACAATCAGGATTTGTGCATGTTGCTCCAGATAAGCAAACGCACCCTCCAACGCTACCGCAGCGTAGGCGCATTGCCCTACAAGACGCTGGGCAAGAAGACCTATTACAGCGAGGAGGACGTGCTGACATTCCTTTCCAACCATATCAAGGACTTCAAAAAGGAAGATATAGCCTTCTACAAGGCTCGTATCCATAATTTCTTTCATAAATAACCCATTAAAACATTTTTCAGATGGCAAAGAAAAAAGACGAAAAGGACGTGCTGGTAGTCCGTGACGAGAAGACAGGCGAGATCAGCGTGGTAGCCGGGCTGAACGCGGACGGCACACCCAAGCGCACCCCCGCAAAAGCGGAGAACGCGCAGAGTTTCCTGCAATTCGACCGACATGGCGACGTGCTGGACAACTTCTTCAAGAACTTCTTCCGGCAGTGCAAGGAGCCCAGCCGCTTCGGTTTCTACCGCATTGCGGCAGACCAAGCTGAAAATCTCTTAGAGGTGATGAAGCAACTGCTGAAAGACCCCGAAGCGAACAAGGAGCTGCTCGCCCCTCACAAGGTGGACACCTCCGACTATGAGAAGAAGGTGCAGGAAGAGATGGCAGCACAACAGACAGAGAAACAAGAACCTCAAAAACAGGAGAACATGGAACAACGGAAAGAACAGCAACAGGACAAATCCGAACAGATGCAGGGCAAACGTGGCTACCAGCCCATCGACGAGAGTAAAATCAACTGGCAGGAGCTGGAGGACAGATGGGGCGTAAAGCGGGACAACCTTGAAAAGTCCGGCGACCTTACGAAGATGCTCAACTATGGCAAGTCCGACTTGGTAAAGGTCAAACCGACCTTCGGCGGCGAATCATTCGAGCTGGACGCCCGCCTCTCCTTCAAGAAGGACGGTGAGGGAAACATCAGCCTCGTGCCGCACTTCATCCGCAAGGAGCAGAAGTTAGATGAGTACAAGGAACACAAATTCTCCGACAATGACCGGAAGAACCTCCGCGAAACGGGCAACCTCGGCAGGGTCGTGGACATTGTGGACAGGGAAACGGGCGAAATCATCCCCTCCTACATCAGCATCGACCGCAAGACGAATGAAATCACGGACATTCCGGCGAGCAAGGTGCGCATCCCGGAGCGCATCGGCAAGACGGAAATCACCGCGCAGGAACGGGACATGCTCCGCGCCGGACTGCCCGTGCGCGACAAGCTCATCGAGCGCAACGATGGCAGGAAGTTCGTCACCACCCTGCAAGTGAACGTGGAGCAGCGCGGCGTGGAGTTCGTGCCGGGAACCGGCAAGTCACCCCGTACCGCACAGACGCAGGAAACCAAAGGCGACACCTCGAAAAATCAGGCGCAAGGCGGGGAAAATGCCGACCAGACCAAGAAGGAGCAACGCCGCAACACGTGGACGAACGAGGACGGCAGCATCCGCCCCATCAGCAAATGGAGCGGCGTGAACTTCACCGAACAGCAGAAAGCCGACTATGTGGCGGGCAAGGCCGTGAAGCTGGAGAACGTGACCGACAAGCAGGGCTTCCATGCCACGATGTATATCAAGTTCAACCCGGAGAAGGGACGCCCATACCGCTACGACACGAACCCCGATGTCGGGCAGCAGGTCGCCCCGTCCAACGAGAGCCGCACGCAGGTGGCGGTGAACAACGAGGGCAAGACCAACGAGGCGACAAAGAACCTGAAAGAGCCTTTGCAGAAAGGTCAGACAGCCCCGAAGACCGCCCGCCAGCAACAGCAGCAGGACAAACCGAAGAAAACGGGCAAGGGCATGAAAATGTAATCCCGTGTCCGCCACTGAATCCAAAATAAAATCCAAAGTATCAACAACAAAAGCAAGAAAACATGAAGACAATCATTGCAGAAAAGCCCTCCGTGGCACGTGAAATCGCCCGCATCGTGGGCGCGACAAAAAGAGAGGAAGGATATTTCGAAGGAGGCGGCTATGCCGTGACATGGGCATTCGGACACCTCGTCCAGCTTGCCATGCCTGACGGCTACGGCGTGCGCGGATTCGTCCGTGACAACCTCCCGATTATCCCCGACACCTTCACGCTCGTCCCCCGTCAGGTCAGGACAGAGAAGGGCTACAAGCCCGACAGCGGCGTGGTGTCGCAGATAAAAGTCATCAAAAGACTGTTCGATGCAAGCGAACAAATCATCGTGGCGACCGATGCCGGACGCGAGGGTGAACTTATCTTCCGCTACCTCTACCACTACACGGGCAGTACCACTCCTTTCGTGCGCCTGTGGATAAGCTCGCTCACCGACAAGGCTATCCGCGAGGGATTGCGCAACCTCGAAGACGGCGGCAAGTATGACAACCTATACCTCGCCGCCAAAGCGCGAAGCGAATCCGACTGGCTCGTGGGCATCAACGGCACGCAGGCACTCTCCATCGCCGCCGGACACGGCACGTATTCCGTCGGACGGGTGCAGACACCCACGCTGGCGATGGTGTGTGAACGCTACTGGGAGAACCGCCGTTTCACGCCCGAAGCCTTCTGGCAGCTCCATATCGCAACGGACGGTTGCGACGGCAAGGTCGTGAAATTCTCATCCTCTGAAAAATGGAAGTCGAAAGAACCGGCAACGGAGCTATATAATAAGGTAAAGGCGACAGGCTTCGCAACGGTAACGAAAGCCGAGCGCAAGGAGAAAACGGAGGATACCCCGTTGCTGTACGACCTGACCACGCTCCAGAAAGAAGCCAACGCCAAGCACGGCTTCACGGCGGAACAGACGCTTGAAATCGCGCAGAAGCTCTACGAGAAGAAGTTGATAACCTATCCGAGAACGGGAAGCCGCTACATCCCCGAAGACGTGTTCGCTGAAATCCCCAAGCTGCTCGCCTTTATCGGCACGCAGCCCGAATGGAAAGACAAGGTGCGGGCAAAAGCCATCCCGACACGCCGCAGCGTGGATGACGGCAAGGTAACAGACCACCATGCCCTGCTCGTCACGGGAGAGAAACCGCTCTTCCTCTCCAAAGAGGACAGCACCATTTATCAGATGATTGCCGGACGCATGATAGAGGCATTCTCCGAAAAATGCGTCAAGGACGTGACTGCTGTCATGGCGGAATGTGCCGGAGTGGAGTTTACCGTGAAAGGCAGCGTCATCAGGCAAGCCGGATGGCGTGCCGTCTATGGCGAGGAAAACAAGGATGAAACCACTATCCCCGGCTGGCAGGAAGGCGACACGCTGACACTGAAAGCCTCTTCCATCACAGAAGGGAAGACCAAGCCCAAGCCGCTACATACCGAAGCCACCCTGCTGTCCGCAATGGAAACGGCGGGCAAGGAAATCGAGGATGACGCACTGCGGCAGGCGATGAAGGACTGCGGCATCGGTACTCCCGCCACACGCGCCTCCATCATCGAAACGCTCTTCAAGCGCGGTTACATGGAACGCTGCAAGAAATCGCTTGTCCCCACTGAAAAGGGGCTTGCACTCAATTCCGTGGTGAAGACGATGCGCATCGCCGATGTCGCCATGACAGGCGAATGGGAGAAGGAACTTGCACGCATCGAGCGTGGGGAGCTGTCCGCCGATACCTTCCGCAAAAAGATAGAGGCGTACACGCGGGAGATTACCTCCGAACTGCTCTCATGCGACAAACTCTTCGGCAGCCGCGATTCCGGTTGCGCGTGTCCCAAGTGCGGCACGGGCAGGATGCGGTTCTACGGCAAGGTGGTACGCTGCGACAACACGGAGTGCGGGCTTCTCGTGTTCCGGCTGAAAGCGGGACGCACCCTGTCCGACGATGAAATAAAAGACCTGCTCACTGACGGGCACACCAAGCTGCTCAAAGGCTTCAAGAGCAAGCAGGGCAAGAACTTCGATGCCATAGTCGCCTTTGACGGGG
>Ga0129317_1001110_pt1 | contig 21864 bp, 20 predicted proteins | sample Cm1ome_FD_94430 | JGI IMG/M metagenome (GOLD analysis project Ga0129317, IMG submission 94430) | Eastern black-and-white colobus group fecal microbial communities from Wisconsin, USA - Cm1105 metagenome | ecosystem: Host-associated > Mammals > Digestive system > Large intestine > Fecal | place... | reverse complement strand
AAGACAGGTTTACTTCTACATCTGCGACATCTCAGAGTTCGTAGTAAACAAGCTTGCAGACAGAGGATCACTCTCAGCTAAGGGAATCATCACTAACGTTCAGGACTTTATTTGCAGCGTAGCAAATGGACTTGGACTTGAGTACTAATTTCTATTAGTATAGCGATTCATATAACGATAGACTTTATAGCATAAGGGCTCTTGCGATATACCGTAGGGGCTCTTTTAATGTATAATTTATGTACTTTCAAGCTATACAATTTTGTTCACCAAATGTATAATTTATATTTAGTATATTTGTAAATAATCTTATTGTAAGGACGAACATATATGAAGAAACTTGGAGTTTTGATGGCGTGCGTTATAGCCATCTCTATGCTATGTGGATGCAGCGGAAATAATGAGGGCATGGCAGCGGATCTGCCTGAAATAACAGTAGGAAGCGATATGTATCCTCCTTTTGTTTTTGAGGATGCTGATGGCAATCCTACAGGTATTGATGTGGAGCTTGCCAGAGAGGCCTTCAAGCGGATGGGATATAAGTCTGTATTTAAGACAATTAACTGGGAGAATAAGACAAAGCTTGTAGATTCAGGAGCGATTGACTGCATCTGGGGAAGCTTCTCTATTGATGGAAGAGAAGATCTATACAATTGGACGAAGCCCTACATGTACAGCAGAGAGGTTGTGGCTGTGAAGGCGGACAGCGGTATTACGAGCCTGTCTGACCTTGAAGGAAAACGCATCGCTGTTCAGTCGACTACAAGACCCGAAGAGTTGCTTCTTTCTGGCAGTAATCCTGATATCCCAGAATTGATGGAGGTCATTTCACTTCAGAAGAGAGAGGTTATGTATCCATATCTCAGTAAGGGGTATGTTGATGCAATTGCAGCTCATGAAATCTCAATTCTTACATGCATGAAGGATTATAGAATTGACTATAGAATCATAGATGAGCCACTTCAGAGCGTTGCTCTGGGTGTGGCTTTCTCAAAGAAGGACAAACGAAATCTTCAGCATAAGCTTTCTAAGACTTTTGAAGAAATGAGAAATGATGGAACTATGAAGAAGATAATCGGAAAGTATCTCGAGGATCCTGAGAAATATATGGAGGCTGGAGATAATGAGTAAAGATAACCGAAGAAAGCTTACATTATTAAGGGTGGATCTTACAAATCGCGAGCGTATGATATATACGTTTATAGCAATTGCGGTAGTCATTATTTCAGGCATTCTTGCATCAATATATGACATTAATAAGACAAAGAATATGATGCAGGATACAGTTTCGTATGTCAAAGAGCAGTGCAACAGATACACAAGAATTCAGCTTGCCTCAGAGGCGAAGAGTCTTCTTCGTGTGCAGCAAAGCTGCGTCGATGTTGCGTATGACATTGAGAATTACGAGAATAGCCTTAATAGAGACTTATTAAAGGAATATGCAATTCACAATTATCTTTCTGGCATTATGCTTCTTGATGCTAAGGGAAGGATTGTGGAAGAGTATCATATGGGAGAAATGCCGAAAGCTGTCGGCGATGCAATCGAATCAGAGTCTCTTTTGGACACCATTAACCATCCGAAGAAGAGATATGCTGTAAGAAGCTCATGCACTGATGGAAGTGAGGTAGATATCGTGGCAATGTCTGAGGCTGATTCGGACTTGATAATCGCCGTTTATTATCACACTCCGGCTGATTACAAGAAATCATTCAGTCTGACGATGAATTCCTTCCTGTCAGGTTATGTCATGGAGAAGAACGGCACCATTGTTGTCAGCAACAATGATATTGTTACCGCAAGTAATAATAAGTCACTTGTCGGTAAGGATGTCGATGAAATCAAGATTGTAAACAAGCTGCAGAAAAATGGTAAGTATAATGAACTCATTGCAGTAACGCAGAAGGGTAAACTTCTTAGCCAACATTATTATGGCCTTGTGGATCACAACAGGGATTGCTATATTTATGCTGTTTTGCCCGAAAACTCAGTGTTTACATACACACTTCGAGTGATGCTGTGCGCACTGATTGCATATCTGGCTGTGTTTACGCTTCTTTACTATATGAGAGTGAATGCTGAAAGCCGTCATCGCGAGGAGCAGATTAAGGCTCAGAGAGAATATGCGATAAGTCTTAAAAATAAGAATAAGCAGCTTACTGTCGCCAAAGAACAGGCAGATCGTGCTAATGCGGCCAAAACGAGCTTTCTGTCCCGTATGAGTCACGACATTCGTACGCCGCTTAATGGTATTATCGGACTTCTCGATATAGACGAGAAGCATCCGGATAATGAGGAGCTTATAAGAACAAATCACGCCAAGATGCAAATTGCAGCCAATCATCTGCTTTCTCTTATAAATGACGTGCTTCAGATGAGCAAGCTCGAAAGTGGTGGGGTAGTTCTTTCTGAGGAACCGATTAGAATCGATAATCTTGTTTCAGATGTAATGCTACTCATGGGACAGAGAGCTGCCGAGGCGGGTGTAACAATTGAATACGACACAGAATCGGACAGCAATGATGTAGATACTGTTTACGGAAGTCCGCTTCACCTGAGACAGATTTTTCTAAATATCTATTCGAATTGTATAAAGTACAACAAGAAGGGTGGCTCAATCAGAACACTTTTCGAATGTACGGAGAGAGATTCCAAGACGGTTACATACAGATGGACTATTACTGATACAGGAATCGGTATGAGCGAGGAATTCCTTAAGCATCTCTTCGATCCGTTTACCCAGGAGAATATTGATGCAAGAAGTGTGTATCATGGAACAGGTCTTGGAATGTCAATTGTAAAAAGCCTTCTTGAGAAGATGAACGGAAATATAGATGTATCAAGTGAGCGTGGGGTCGGATCAACCTTTGTGATAACAATTCCATTTAAGCTTGCTGAGTCGGAGAAGCTTAATATGAAGGAGGAAAGCTTTGCAAGAGATCTTTCGATAGATGGAGTTAAGGTGCTTCTTGTTGAAGATAACGAGCTTAATGCTGAAATTGCCAAGACTCTTCTTGAAGATATGGGTGCAGATATCACACTTGCGTTAGATGGAAAGCAGGCTGTTGATATGTTTGCGGCAAGCCCTGCAGGTGAATTTGATATCATCATTACAGATGTTATGATGCCGGTGATGGATGGAATTGAAGAAGCGAAGACTATTCGTGGGCTCGACCATCCGGATGCAAAGAGCATTCCGATTGTAGCGATGACTGCTAATGTTTTTGCAGAGGATATCAATAACTGCATCGCCGCAGGAATGAATGCACATATCGCCAAGCCGCTTAACATGACAAGGCTTCTTGTAACAATCAAGCGTCTGGTTAAATAAAGAAATATTTCAAAGGGATGAATCTGCTCGGATTCATCTCTTTTTTTGTATAAAAGTATTGACTTATTATAAACATATGATAATATATTCATATGTTCAAATGTTGAAACGAAAGTATAGAAGTTTGGAGGTGAAATGCATTGACACATGTTCATTCAGAAGAGGAGCTTCTGATTAATGAAATTAGAGAGGAAGAACTTCTGGAGATGGCAGATCTGTTTAAGATGTTTGCCGATTCCACAAGAATTAAGATTCTATACGATCTTCTCGGAGGAGAGAAGAACGTTACAGAAATATGCGATGATCTTGAGATGAATCAGTCGGCGATTTCCCATCAGCTCAAGCAGCTCAAGGCATCGAAGCTTGTTAAGGGAAGGCGTGACGGCAAGGCGATTATCTATTCACTTGCAGATGACCATGTCAGAACAATTATCGCAATGGGAAGAGATCATATTGAAGAATGTTAAATCTGAAACTGAATTTTAATTAATAACATAAATAAACGGAGGGTAATATCATGAAGAAGAAGTTTAAGCTACAGGATCTTGATTGTGCAAACTGTGCAGCTAAGATGGAGGATGCTATCAAGAAGATCGACGGTGTTGAGGACGCATCAGTAAGCTTCCTCACACAGAAGATGACAATCATTGGTGACGATGCTAAGTTTGATGAAATCGTTGCACAGGCAGTTAAAGAAATCTCAATGGTTGAGCCAGACTGCAAGGTGCTTCTATAAGAATTGATATATTAACACTAATTGGAGGACTTAGAAGATGAATTCTTTGACACCAAGACAGAGAAGAGAGCTTAAAGAAATAATAATTTCCGGAATAATATTCTTTGCACTTATGGTAGCGCAGCATATGAATCTTCTTCCGGAAAGTGTAAACAATGCGTGGCTCTGGTGTGCTCTCTACCTTGTGCCATATCTGATTGTAGGAAGAGACGTAGTAAGGAAGTGTTTTCTTGGAATAAGGAACGGAAACGTGTTCGACGAATGCTTTCTTATGACACTTGCAACCGTAGGCGCCCTTGCAACACAGGAATTTAGCGAGGCAGTAGCAGTAATGCTTTTCTACCAGGTTGGTGAATTCTTTCAGCGATACGCGGTTGGAAAGTCGAGAAACTCAATCGAGACACTTCTGTCAATTGCACCTGAATATGCGAACGTTATTAGAGAAGACGGTACAGTAGAAGAGATAGATCCTGATGATGTCGAAATCGGAGATACACTCCTGATCAGGCCTGGCGAGAAGTTCCCTGTTGACGGAACTGTAATCGAGGGCACCGGATATATCAACACATCTGCTCTTACAGGAGAATCGATGCCGCGTTCAGTTGATGAGGGCGATGCGGTTATTTCAGGCTGCATCAACGGTGAGAATCTTATGAAGGTAAGAGCCGACAAGCTTTACGAGGATTCTACAGTAATGCAGATTCTTGAGCTTGTGGAGAATGCTTCATCTAAGAAATCACAGACTGAGTCATTTATTACAAGATTCGCAAGATACTACACACCTGCAGTCGTAGTGGCGGCGCTCGTGCTTGCATTTGTTCCGCCGATTTTTGCAGGAAACCTTATGGACTGGGTTATGAGAGCATGTACATTCCTCGTAATTTCATGTCCTTGTGCACTGGTTATTTCAGTTCCGCTTGCGTTCTTCGGTGGAATCGGAGCGGCATCTCGAATCGGTGTTCTGGTCAAGGGCTCTAACTACCTCGAGATGATGTCTGAGCTTGATACTGTAGTTTCGGACAAAACAGGAACTCTAACAGAGGGACGTTTCACAGTTAGCGATGTTTATACTGCAGATGACGTGTCCCGCGAGACTCTTCTTGGCCTTGCGGCAGCTGTCGAGTCAGGCTCCACTCATCCGATTGCAGTCTCAATCTGCGAAGCTTACGATGGTGATGTAACAGCATTCGATGTTAAGGATCCGGTTAACTATACAGGCAAAGGATTCGGTGCCTCTGTTGACGGTAAGACTGTCCTCGTGGGCAAAAGGAGCCTTCTTGAGGCCGAGGGTATTTCCGTTCCATCACTTGATGATGTAGCTGGTAGTGTGTGTTACGTTTCAGCTGACGGCAAGTTTATTGGAAGAATTGCTGTATCTGACTCAATTAAGATAGGCGCTGCTGATGCAATAAGCAAGATGAAGCAGCTTGGCGCATCAAAGGTAGTAATGCTGACCGGTGATTCGAAGTCTGCAGCAGAAATAGCATCAAAGGAGCTTGGAGTTACAGATTATAAGGCTGAGCTCCTGCCTGCAGACAAGGTAACGTGGGTTGAGAAACTTCTTTCAGAGATTACAGGCAAGAGACGCTTCCTGGCATTTATTGGAGATGGCATAAACGATGCACCGGTGCTTTCAAGAGCTGATATAGGCATTGCAATGGGTTCACTTGGATCTGATGCTGCTATTGAGGCGGCAGACGTTGTAATCATGGACGATGATATCACCAAGGTTCCTCGTCTTATGAAGATTGCGAGCAAGACTGTTGGAATTTCGAGAATGAATATAGTGTTTGCACTTGCGGTTAAGGCAATCTGTCTTATCCTTGGAGCACTTGGAATCGCAAACATGTGGGCTGCAGTTTTTGCCGATGTTGGAGTTGCATTCATATGCATCCTGAACTCGATGAGAATGCTTACAGGTAAGAGTGAAAACATGTAATGCGCTAAAGCCTTGCATTTCGGGGCTTCGTGTGGTATATTTAATCGAACGTTATATTTTTCGGAAAGAGTGGGGCAATCCCACTCTTTCACTTATGTTTGGATTTTTTCGGAGGAGTTATGGCTAAGGAAGATATTTCAAAGAAGGTTACAGAGCTTCTTTCGGAGTTCTGCGAGGGCAAGGAACTCGAGGTTTACAGAGTTCAGTATAAGAAGGAAGGACCAGACTGGAAGCTTAAGGTTTTCCTCGACAAGCCTGCTGATGCGGAGACTGAATATGTTGATATCAATGAATGTGAAGCCGCTACAAGATTCCTTGGCGACAAGCTTGATGAGCTCGACCTCATCGAGAGAGCATATACACTTGAGGTAAGCTCACCGGGACTTGACCGAGAGCTTATTAAGGACTCCGATTTTGACCGTTTTGCGGGAAGAGAGGTTGAGGTAAAGCTCTTTACTGCAATCAAAGGAAGTAAGAATCACGAGGGTACACTTATCGGACTTAAGGACGGTATTGTGACAATCAGTGTGAACGGTAGTGAAATTGAGCTGCCGAAGGATAAGATATCAAAGATTAATCTAGCAGTAGTATTTTAGGAGGAAGCGATGAACAAGGAATTTCTTGATGCTCTTGCAGATCTTGAGCGTGAGAAGAACATTTCACAGGACGAGATTATCACAGCGATTGAAGAGGCTGTTGAGAATGCGTACCGTAAGAACTACGGAGCAGCTAATGTAAGATGCATCACTGACAGAGAGAACGGTGAGCTGATGGTGCTTCTCAGCAAGGAGGTTGTTGAAGAGGTATTCGACGACATGACTGAGGTATCACTTGAGGAAGCAAAGTCATATGATGAGTCATATGAGCTCGGTGATTTCATTGAGTACCAGGTTGACCCTAAGGACTTCGGACGTATTGCAGCACAGGGTGCTAAGCAGGTAGTTGTTCAGAAGATCCGTGAGGCTGAGAGAGCAAACTCATACAACGAGTACATTGATAAGAAGGGTGAGATCATCACTGGTAAGGTTGACAGAATCAACAACGGAACAATGCTCGTTTCAGTAGGAAGCACTGAGGGTATCGTACCTAATTCAGAGCAGGTTAAGGGTGAGAACTTCAAGCCTGGCGACAGAATCAAGGTTTACGTAATGGATGTTAAGAAGGAGAGCAAGGGCCCACAGGTATTCCTTTCAAGATCACATCCAGGACTTGTAAGAGGTCTGTTTGAGCTTGAGATTCCAGAAATCGCTGACGGTACTGTTGAGATCAAGGGAATCGCAAGAGAAGCAGGTTCAAGAACTAAGATCGCTGTTTACTCACACGATGAGAACGTTGATCCGGTAGGAGCATGCGTAGGAAACAGAGGTGCAAGAGTTCAGAATATTGCCGATGATCTTTTCGGAGAGAAGATTGATATTATCGTATGGGATGAGGATCCAGCTGTACTTATCAGTAATGTTCTCAAGCCAGCAATCGTTGAGGGCGTTTACATCAACGAGGAAGAGAAGATGGCTACAGCAGTAGTTCCTGAGCAGCAGCTGTCACTTGCAATCGGTAGAGAAGGACAGAACGTAAGACTTGCTGCAAGAGTTTCAGGCTGGAAGATTGACATCAAGAGCAGAAGCCAGCTTGAGGAAATCGGTTTTGACTTCGATGAGTATGAGGATTCAGAGACTCCAGAGGTTACAGAGACTTCAGAGACTCCTGAAATCGTAGAGATCGAAGAGTAAATACAGGAGAGATAAGACATGGAAGAGAAGAGAACTCCAATGAGAAGATGCATCTCATGTATGCAGTCCTTTCCGAAGGAGGAGCTTCTAAGATTCACTGTAAGGGATGGAGTGATTATCCCTGACAGCGAACGTGAGAACGACGGAAGAGGGTTCTATATCTGCAGGAAACAGGCATGTCTTGATAAAACAATCAGGAAGAAAGTCTTCAATCGTGTTCTGAGAATGCAGCTTGATCAGAATATGGTTGAGGAGGTAATTGGCAATATCGCTGATACGGAGGTAATTGATGGGAAAGAAAATTAGTGAAATAACCAAAGAGCTTTCCATCGAGTTTACTGAGCTTAAGAGCTATGCAGACAAGCTCGGTATTGAGATGAAGAGCGCTCGCGGCAGCCTTGATGAGGCTTCTGCCGATAGACTTATACAGACAGTAAATATGATGCATGGAACAAAGTCATCAAACGGTGGTGCACACAAGCCTGCTCCTAAGGCAGTACCTGTTAAGAAGAAGGATGCACCTAAGATGACACCTGCAGCAAAGCCTGCTCCTAAGGCAGAGAAGACAGAGGCTCCAGCTGAGGAGGCTAAGGTAGAGGCGCCTAAGGTAGAGAAGACAGAGGCTCCAGCTGAAGAGACTAAGAAGGAAGCACCTAAGGCAGAGGCTAAGGAGGCTCCTAAGGCTGAAGCTAAAGCAGCTCCGGAGAAGAAGGAAGAGGAAGAGTACGTAAATGCTCCAAATAAGCCTATGAGATTCAAGAAGATCGTAGATGCAAATCAGGTCAAGGAAGAAGAGAAGGCTAAGCATTCAAGAGAGCACAAGCGTGACAACAACAGAGATAACAGAAACGGAAACAGAAACGAGCAGGGCAGCAGAAACGGAAACAGAGACAACAAGAATGAGCGCGGTACAAGAAACAGAAACGATCGTGACAACAGAGGCGGTAACAGAGGTGACCGTGACAACAGAAACGGCGGAAGAGACAACCGAGACAACAAGGATTCCGACAGCAGAAACTCAAGACCTCAGAGAAGAAACCAGGGCGGCGGCGCTTCAGCAGCTCCTGCTGAGTCAAAGCCATCATCAAGAGGCAAGAGCAAGAAGTTCTTTGATAACAAGGATAAGGACAAGCAGTCACGTCACGACAGAAGAGAGGACGGAAACGGAAGAGGATACAAGAACAACTCTTACCTCGATGATACTTCACTTGAGAAGCAGTCACGTCGTAAGAAGAAGAAGGTTGTTAAGGAAGAGCCTGAAATCGAGATCGAGGAGCTTCTTCCAGAAGGCGCAATTCCAGTATCAGTTCCGATCACTGTAGCTGGACTTGCTGAGCAGGCAGAGATTTCTGTAACAAACATCATCATGGCACTTATGAAGATGGGTGTTATGGCAACAATCAACCAGACTCTCGATAAGGATGCCATTGAGATGCTCTCACTTGAGCTCGGAATGGAGTTCGTTGTAACAGAAGAGGAAGAGGTTGAGGAAGAAGAAGGACTCGAGCTCTACGAGGATACTGAGTCAGATCTTAAGCCAAGACCACCAATCATCACAGTTATGGGTCACGTTGACCACGGTAAGACGTCACTCCTCGATGCTATCCGTAACACTAACGTAACTGCAGGTGAGTCAGGTGGAATCACTCAGCATATCGGAGCTTCAGAGGTAGTTATCGACGGAAAGAGAATCGTATTCCTCGATACTCCTGGACACGAGGCTTTCACAACAATGAGAGCAAGAGGTGCTCAGATTACAGATATCGCTGTACTCGTAGTTGCTGCTGACGACTCAGTTAAGCCACAGACCATCGAGTCAATCTCACACGCTAAGGCTGCAGGTGTACCTATCATCGTTGCAATCAACAAGATGGATAAGCCTGGTGCCAACCCAGACAGAGTAAAGAAGGACCTCGCAGAGAACGGCGTTCTCGTAGAGGACTGGGGTGGAGACGTTATCAGCGTTCCTGTATCAGCTAAGAAGGGTGAGGGTATCAGAGACCTTCTCGAGATGATCCTGCTTCAGGCAGAGGTACTCGAGCTTAAGGCTAACCCAGACAGACTTGCACTTGGTACAGTTATCGAGGCAAGACTTGATAAGGCTAAGGGACCTATCGCTACACTTCTTGTTACTAATGGTACTCTTAAGTCAGGACAGAGCGTTGTTGCAGGTACATGCAGCGGACGTATCAGAGTAATGACTAACTTCAGAGGCGAGGCTATCAGAAAGGCTGGCCCTGCAACTGCAGTTGAGATTCTCGGACTTTCAGATGTTCCAATGGCAGGTGATTCATTCAACGCTGTTAAGGACGACAAGGTTGCAAGAGAAATTGCCAACCAGAGAAAGGAGAAGCTCAGAGAGGACGTACTTGCTAAGAACGCAAGCACAACTCTCGACAAGCTCTTCAGCCAGATCCAGGAGGGTGAGGCTAAGGAGCTTAACCTCATCATCAAGGGAGACGTACAGGGTTCAGTTGGTGCTATCATTTCATCACTTGAGAAGCTTGATACTCCTGAGGTTAAGATCAGAGTTATCCACTCAGGTGTTGGTACAATCAACGAGTCAGATGTAACTCTCGCTGAGACATCAAACGCTATCATTATCGGATTTAACGTAAGACCTACAACAGCTGTAACTAACCAGGCTCAGAACGCAGACGTTGAGCTCAGACTTTATAGAGTAATCTACGATATCATCGATGATATCCAGGATGCTATGAAGGGAATGCTCGACCCTGAGTACAAGGAAGAGGTTCTTGGTAAGGCTGAGGTTAGAGATACATTCAAGGTTCCTAATGTCGGCGTAATCGCTGGTGCTTACGTAATCGAGGGTAAGGTTCAGCGAAGCAAGCAGATCAGACTTGTAAGAGATGGAATCGTAATCCACGAGGGAACTATTTCATCACTTAAGAGATACAAGGATGACGTTAAGGAAGTTGTATCAGGATTCGAGTGCGGACTCGGAATCGAGAAGTACAACGACATTAAGCCAGGCGATGTAATCGAGTGCTTCCACATGGTTGAAATCGAAAGAAGCCTGTAAGCATTAAACAAGCAATAATTCGCGTCTGATAGAGCAATCCTCTGTCAGACGCTGTTTTTTGGAGGTTATATATTTATGTCAAAAGGATATTCAAGTCTTGTCCGCAACATGCTGATCGTCGTGTTCGGTAATCTTGTATATGCGACTGGAGTAGTATTCTTCATTCTGCCGGGAGGTCTCATCACTGGAGGAACAACAGGTATTGCACTCGTTGTAAACCAGCTTACGGGACTTCAGATTTCACTTTTTGTAGGAATCTTTAACGTAATCATGTTCTCAGCAGGCGCCTTAATTCTCGGTAAGGAGTTCGCTCTGACAACACTTCTTAGTACCATCAGTTACCCGCTTCTTCTCGGAACTCTTCAGAAGGCGGTAGGTGATTTTGTACTTACAGACGACAAGCTTATATGTGCACTCTTCGGAGGTATGTGCATCGGATGCGCTCTTGCGATGATTATAAGACTTGGTGCGAGCACTGGCGGAATGGATATTCCGCCACTTGTACTGAACAAGCTTTTCAGAGTTCCGGTATCTGTCAGCCTGTATGTGTTCGATTTTGCAATTCTTATCGGACAGATGGCATTCTCAGATAAGGAATCAAGTCTTTACGGAATCATCCTCGTTCTCGTTTACACACTTGCTCTCGACAAGCTTCTTGCAGCAGGAGAAAGCAGAACAAAGCTTGAGATCGTAAGCTCAAAGCCTGATGAAATCAGAAAGGCGATTATTGCCGGTGTCGACAGAGGTGTTACATTGCTTCACGGTAAGACAGGTTACCTCGGAATCGAGACAGACGTTATCTACACAGTAATTGCTCCAAGAGAGCTCTACAAGGTTGAGAAGCTCGTTCACGATACAGATCCGGACGCATTCATCGTTCTAAGCAAGGTGACAAGCGTTAAGGGTAAGGGTTTCAGTACAGACAAAGAGTACATAAACAAATAAACTGAATTGACAGGGTGTTGTGGTATAATAAATTGCATTATTGTGCAATGTGCCACAGCACCTATAGTTTTAAGGAGAATAATAATGGCAAGACATAGACAGGGAAGATTAAGCGAGGAGATCAAGAAGAGCATCAGTGCTTATCTTATCAACGGTATCAAGGATCCAAGACTTGCGAAGAGAATTATCACAATCAGCGCTGTAGAGGTGACAACTGACGGAAGCTATGCAACAGTTTTCATCACACCACTCGTACTTTCAGGCGAGGATAGACAGGCTGTTTACGATGAGGTGCTCGCAGGCTTTAACAAGGCTAAGGGACTTATCAGAAACAAGCTTTCACAGGATATCAAGATCAGATACACTCCTGAGCTTATTTTTAAGATCGACACATCTGAGGATTACGGAAGACATATTGATAAGATCCTCGATGAAATCAAAAACTAGAGAAGAGAAATGAACGAAAGAATTAAAGAAGCTGCGAAGCATGTCGCTTCAGCAGACACCATTTACATTTATGCACACGTGAATATGGACGGAGATGCGCTGGGGTCAACCTCAGCTCTTTGTCTTGCTCTAAGATCGATGGGCAAGAAGGCATATACAGTCATCTCCGAGGACGTCCCTCATTATCTCGATTTTCTTGAGAAGGGATGCTGTGTTGGCCCAGACGACGTTCCTGAGGAATACGACCTGGCAATGATGCTCGACTGCAGCAGCTACAGCAGAATCCCTAAGAGAGAGAATGCTTTTGACAGGGCGAAGATGAGAGGCTGCCTCGATCATCACGCTCTTGGGGCATCTAAGATTGACTTTGACTTCGAGTGTGTATGGCCTGATGCAGCAGCTACTGCCGAGCTTGTGTACACTCTTATCAAGGAGCTTGGCGTTACGATTGACCTTGATATTGCTTCATGCATCTGGAGTGCACTTGCAACGGATACGGGTAATTTCCAGCACAACTCAACTTCAGCTTATACGCATGAGATTGCTGCCGAGCTTCATAGAGTGGATGGATTTGACTCAAGTATCTTAAGCGCTCTTATATATCAGAGAAGATCTGTAAAGGCTCTCAGACTTGAAGCTAGAATGCTCAACGATATTAGCTTTTATGCCAATCACAGGGTTGCGATTGTAGCTGTAACTCAGGAGATGTTAGATGAGTTCGATTGTGAATACAGCGATGCCGATACTGTCGTAGAGACACTTCGTAAGCTCGAGCCGGTCGAAATTGCGGTTGTTCTTAAGCAGAACGGACCGGACAGCTTTAAGGCAAGTATGAGAGCAAGGTCTTACGCGAATGTTGCAGAGGTTGCGCTTAAGTATGGTGGCGGCGGACATATCAGAGCTGCTGGCTGCGCAATTGAGGGAGAACTTGAAGAGGTAAAGGAAGCACTCAGTCAGGATTTGATTGAGGCAGTTAGAAGATAAATGATTACTGACGGAATTATTAACGTAAACAAGCCTTCCGGGATGACATCACATGACGTGGTGTCAGTACTCAGAAGAAGACTCAAGATAAAGAGAATCGGTCACACGGGAACTCTCGACCCAATGGCGACTGGAGTTTTGCCCGTGTGCATCGGAAGGGCAACGAGAATCATCGAGTACTACGAGGCTGATATGAAAAGCTACACGGCGGAGCTTAAACTAGGACTTAGAACTGACACTCTCGACATCACAGGAGAGGTTCTAGAGGAGAAGCCATTTGATGGTGTGACAGAGGGTGCAATTTCTGAGGCTTCAAAGAGCTTCGATGGGTGGATTGAGCAGACACCTCCGATGTATTCGGCCCTTAAGGTAAACGGCAAGAAGCTGTATGAATATGCAAGAGAGGGCAAGGAAGTCGAGATAAAGTCCCGCAAGGTATTTCTTGAAGGAATGAGAGTTTACGACATTAATCTCGATGACGGATCTATGAAGCTCGACGTGACATGCTCGAAGGGTACATATATAAGGACTATTATCGATGATCTCGGGCAGATGCTCGGCTGTGGCGCGACTATGACAGCTCTTGTCAGGACCAAAAGTGGAGTTTTCACACTTGAAGATTCCGCAGAGCTTGAGGATTTAAAGTCGATGAGTGATGATGCGATAGAAGCGGTTATGATTCAGCCTGATAAGACCCTTGTTAATCTTGGTGCGATTGAGCTTCATCCGAAGAGATTTGTTCCATTCTGCAATGGAATGAGTACAAGAAGCACTGGATACAAAATCAAAGAGGAAGGTGTGCTTTCAGAATACAAAGTTTACAGTGAAGGAAAATTTGCGGGAATCGGCAAAATTCGCGAGGGCGAGCTGATTCCGGTAAAGGTGATAGGTAATGCAGGTAATTAACAGACATGAAGATATAAGGCTTGAAAGACCCTCTGTAGTGGCTCTCGGTAATTTTGATGGAGTTCACATCGGTCATAGGGTAATACTTGATGATGCCGTAAGAATTGCAAGAGAGAAGGATGCACTGGCTGTATGTTATACATTCTCGAATCATCCTCTGAACTTCTTCAAGTGCATGATTGGCAAGGAAGAGGAATGCATCAAGCTTATTTGCACTGAGGAAGAGAAGCTTAAGATTCTAGAAGATATCGGCTTTGATGTTGTTATCAATATTCAGTTTGATGAGAGTATTATGAAGATGAGAGCTCATGACTTTGTTCATGAAATCCTTCATGAAAGATGCAAATGCATCTGTGCATGCTGCGGCTTTAACTATACATTTGGTGTGAAGGCTGAGGGAAATGTTGATTACCTTAGAAGCGAGGGTAAGAAGCTGGGAATGGATGTCAGCATTCTTGAGCCTGTTACAATTGACGGAATGGTTGTAAGCTCGACAGAGATTCGAAGGCTTCTCGCAGCTGGTAAGATGGAGATGGCTGAAAAGATGCTCGGAAGACCATACACTCTTACTGGAATTGTAGGTCATGGAGAGCACCTTGGAACTAAGATAGGCTTTCCTACAATGAATTTCAATGCACCGACTACAATGGCACTTCCTCCTAATGGAGTATATTTCACAAGAGCTGAAATCGATGGTAAGCTTTATCCTGCAATTACAAATATCGGATTTAAGCCGACTGTCGGAGGCAAGTACAAGACAGTTGAGACCAATATGCTCGACTTCAGCGGGGATGTTTACGGAGAAGAAGTAAGAGTGCAGTTCCTGTATTTTGAACGTCCCGAGATGAAGTTCGGAAGTGTCGAAGAATTAAAAGAGATGATAGCAAAGAATGTACAGTCTGCTATTGACTATCACAGAGAGCATTTGTTATAATCTGAATGTTGTTTAATACTACCCAAGCTACAGATACTCGCTTCTCCAGCGGCATCGCAGCCTGGGCGAATTACAGAAAAGGAGAATGGAATTATGCTTACAGCAGAGAAGAAGCAGGAAATTATCAAGGAGTACGCTATCAAGGAAGGCGACACAGGTTCACCAGAGGTTCAGGTTGCAATTCTTACTTACAGAATCAACGACCTTAACGAGCACCTTAAGGAGCACCACAAGGACTTCCATTCAAGAAGAGGTCTTCTTAAGATGGTAGGTCAGAGAAGAAACCTTCTTAAGTACCTTAAGGAGACTGATATCGAGAGATACAGAAGCCTTATCGCAAGACTTGGTCTCAGAAAGTAATTTTCGGACAACAGAAGCGGAAGAGCTTGGACTCTTTCCGCTTTTTTTGTATATTTCGCCATTGCTAGAGTATGAGAGAGTAAATTTATTTCAATTAACAGGAAGGAGTTGTTAATTAAAGATGGCAAGATTCACAGATTACAGAACATTTAAGACAGCACTCGGAGGCAGACTTCTCCAGTTCGAGATTGGAAAGGTGTGCGAGCAGGCTAACGGACAGGTTACAGTAAGATACGGTGATACTGTAGTAAACTGTACAGCTGTAGCTTCAAAGGAGCCTAAGCAGGATGTAGATTTCTTCCCGCTAAGCTGCAACTACGAGGAGAAGATGTATGCAGTTGGAAAGATTCCGGGTGGATATATCAAGAGAGAGGGTAAGGCAGGAGAGCATGCAACTCTTACTTCAAGACTTATCGACAGACCTCTAAGACCTCTGTTCCCTAAGGGATACAGAAACGATGTAGTAGTAACTTGTACTGCATGGTCTGTTGATCACGACTGCTCACCTGAGATTGCATCAGTTATCGGTTCATCAGTAGCTATCGCAATTTCAGACATTCCATGGGATGGTCCAACAGCAGGCGTTGTAGTAGGAAGAGTTGACGGAGACTTCGTTATCAACCCTACATATGAGCAGAGACAGGCTTCAGACATCAACCTCACTGTATGCGGTACAGAAGAGGCTATTATGATGGTTGAGGCAGGTGCTAAGGAAGTACCTGAAGATGAGATGCTCGACGCAATCATGTTCGGACATGAGGAGATTAAGAATATCTGCAGATTCATCAAGGAAATCGTTGCTGAGGTAGGCAAGGAGAAGCAGGAGTACAAGGTATTCAAGGCTGGTGAAGATGTAGATGCAGCTGTAAGAGCTTACTCAACAGAGAAGATGATCGATGCTATCAAGACTTTCGACAAGCTCGAGAGACTTGCTAACATGGAGGCAGTAGAGAAGGACGCACTGGAGCACTTCGCAGAGGAGTTCGAGGACAGACTTTCAGAGGTTGCAGATGTAACTTATGCAATCAAGAAGGAAGAGGTTAGAAAGATGATTCTTGACGAGGGAATCAGACCAGATAACCGTAAGCTTACTGAGATCAGACCTGTATGGTCAGAGACTTCATTCCTACCGAGAGCTCATGGTTCAGGACTCTTCAAGAGAGGCCAGACTCAGGCTCTTTCAGTAGCAACACTTGCTCCGCTGAGCGAGGCACAGAACCTCGACAGCATCGATATCGATGTTACAACTAAGAGATACATGCACCAGTACAACTTCCCTGGATACTCAACAGGAGAAGCTAAGGTTTCAAGAGCTCCAGGAAGAAGAGAGATTGGACACGGTGCGCTTGCAGAGAGAGCACTTCTTCCTGTAATTCCATCAGAGGAAGAGTTCCCATATGCAATCAGAGTCGTTTCTGAGATTCTCTCATCAAACGGTTCATCATCAATGGCATCAACTTGCGGTTCAACACTTGCACTTATGGATGCCGGAGTTCCTATCAAGAAGCCTGTATCAGGTATCGCAATGGGACTTATCGAGGGAATCAACGAGGACGGATCAAGCAGATTCGCAATCCTATCAGATATTCAGGGAATGGAAGACTTCCTTGGAGATATGGACTTTAAGGTAACAGGAACACCTGACGGTATCACTGCACTTCAGATGGATATCAAGGTTCATGGACTTTCAAGAGAGATTCTCAAGCTTGCACTTGAGCAGGCTAAGGTTGGTAGAGCAGAGATCCTTGAGAACATGCTCTGCGAGATCAGCGAGCCAAGAGCTGAGCTTTCACCATACGCTCCAAGATTCGTTTCAATGAGAATCGATCCAGACAAGATTAGACTTGTTATCGGACCAGGTGGTAAGACAATCAACAGAATCGTTGATGAGACTGGCGCTAAGATCGATATTTCAGAGGAGGATCCAGGTCTTATCTGCATCTATGCAGCAGACCAGACATCAGCAGATGCAGCTAAGAAGGAAATCGACCTCATCACTAAGGATGTAGAGGTTGGTGAGACTTACGAGGGAGAAGTTAAGAGAATCATGAACTTCGGTGCATTCATCGAGATTCTCCCAGGTAAGGAAGGCCTTCTTCACATCTCAAAGATGGCTAACCACAGAGTAGAGAAGGTTGAAGACGAGATGAACATTGGCGACAAGGTTACAGTTAAGGTTACTGAGATCGATAGCCAGAACAGAATCAACCTTTCAAGAAAAGAGCTCCTGAAGTAATTAGTGAAGTAATAACTTAAGAAGCACAATCAGACACAATCAGATTTGACACACACGGGACGCGACTTAGAGAAATCTAGGTCGTGTTCTTTTTTTGAACGTATTTTTGAGAAGCAAAAAACTTCTAACAAAAACATCCGGAATCAGCTACTGCTGTCCGGATGCTTCATAGTTACCGATATTAATTATTATCAGATTACTTACCGAGCTCAATCATTCTGTCGATAGGTCTCTTAGCCTCTCTGATGAACTCGTCTGAGAGGCTAATCTCCTCGTCGCCCTCACCAAGAACAGCGTTATAGATGTCATACAGAGTAGTAATCTTCATATTGTTGCATACGCATCTGTCTGAAAGAAGGTAGAACTTCTTATCTGGACACTTGAACTGAAGGTGCTGCACGATGCTGCTCTCAGTTCCAATGATGAACTCCTTAGCATCGCTCTCCTCTGCGTACTTCATGATTCCTGTTGTGCTTCCTACATAGTCAGCAAGCTCAGTAATCTCCATACGGCACTCAGGGTGAACAAGAATCTTAGCCTCTGGGTGCTTCTCTTTGGCAACTCTTACATCCTCAGTAGTGATGCTCATATGGGTTGGACAGCCGCCCATAAAGAACTTGAAGTTCTTCTCAGGAAGCTGCTTCTCAACCCAACCACCTAGATTGCAGTCAGGAATAAAAAGAATGTCCTTCTCAGGCATGTTCTTAAGGATCTTAACAGCTGATGAAGAAGTAACAACAACATCTACAGCAGTCTTAAGCTCAGAAGTTGTGTTGATGTATGCAACTGTCGCATAGCCAGGGTTCTCCTTCTGCATCTCAAGAACCATATCACGGTTCATCTGATCAGCCATAACGCAACCAGCCATCTCGTTGGCCAAAATAACCTTCTTATCTGGTGAGAGAATCTTAACTGTGTCGGCCATGAATCTTACGCCCGCCATGATTACAGTCTGCTGTGGTGCCTTCGCAGCCTCAACGCTAAGACCATATGAGTCTCCTACGTAATCTGCAACTTCCCAGATATCGTGGCTCTGGTAAGCGTGTGCAAGAATGCAGATGTCCTTCTCCTTCTTTAATTCAATAATTCTATCTTGTAATTCTCTTGTATTCATTAGATTAGTTTCCTTTCGAAATGTTCCCTTTATTATAGTAACTGTATATATACATGTCAAGACAACAGTAAAGTATTTTATTTACAACTGTCTTGTCACCTGTATAATTATGTGCTATACTTCATCAACAGTAGACATAAACTGACCGCGTTTATAATTTTTGAGGATATATACAAGGAAGAAGGACAAATCAATGAAAACTGAAGTATTAATCGTAGGAAGCGGATGTTCAGGGCTTTACTGCGCACTGCAGCTTCCAAGGGACAAGCAGGTTACTCTGATTACCAAGGCAGACCTTGAGAGCAATGACTCATATCTTGCTCAGGGAGGAATCTGTGTTCTTAAGGACGATAATGATTATGACAGCTTTTTCGAAGATACACTTAAGGCAGGTCACTACGAAAATGACCGTGAATCTGTAGATATCATGATCAGCTCATCACAAGAGGTAATCCATGACCTTCTTGATTATGGAGTTGATTTCGAGAGAGATGAGAACGGTGAGCTTGATTTCACAAGAGAGGGTGCTCACTCAGATAAGAGAATTCTGTTCCATGAGGATATTACAGGTAAGGAGATCACAAGCAAGCTGCTTGCTGAGGTTAAGAAGCTCTCTAACGTAAAGCTTATGGAGTTTACAACTATGGAGGATCTGATTACTGACGACAACACTTGTTATGGTGCTGTTATCCGTAAGAAGGATGGAACTCTTGAGACAATTATGGCTGACTGTACTGTGCTTGCTACAGGTGGAATCGGTGGAATCTATCGTCACTCAACTAATTTCCGTCATCTGACAGGAGATTCTCTTGCAATTGCAATCCGCCACGGAATTGAGCTTCAGAACATCAATTATGTTCAGATTCATCCTACAACTTTCTATACTAAGGATGACAAGACAAGAAGCTTCCTGATTTCAGAGTCTGTTCGTGGAGAGGGTGCTAAGCTCTATGATAAGAACATGGAGAGATTTGCAGACGAGCTTCTCCCAAGAGACCTTCTTTCACAGAAGATTTTCGAGCAGATGGAGAAGGATGGAACTGATTTCGTATGGGAGGATTTAAGACCTATCGGAAGAGAAGTTCTTGAGTCTCATTTCCCTAATATCGTACAGCACTGCAAGGATGCAGGCTACGATGTGTTCAGCGAGTGCATTCCTGTTGTTCCGGCACAGCACTACTTCATGGGTGGAATCAAGGTTGACCATGAGAGCAAGACTTCAATGAACCAGCTTTATGCAGTAGGAGAGACTGCCTGCAACGGAGTACACGGAAGAAACAGACTTGCAAGCAACTCACTTCTTGAGAGCCTTGTTTTCGCAAGAAGAGCTGCCAAGGATCTTACAGATCACTACAGTGAGTTTAAGGAGAACGAGGAGCTTGTTAACAGCACAGATCTTACTAAGTATGCTGACAGAGAGACAATCGAAGCTGACAACATCCGTCTTGTAGCAGCTGCTATCGAGAAGGAGAACGGCACAGGTAAGCCTATCAAGTCTGAATACCGCCACGTATAAGCGGGATGCCCGGACGGAATCTATACACTTTTGACCGAAGGAGAATACACATGTTTGATAGAATAACAATGGAGCTTAATGTAGATCCGCTTATCAGAGGAGCTCTTGCAGAGGATATTACAAGCGAGGACGTGTCAACTAACTGCATCATGCGTGATGCATGCCCAGGACAGGTTGAGCTTATCTGCAAGCAGGACGGAATCATCTGCGGACTTCAGGTTTTTGAGAGATCGTTTACTCTGCTCGATCCGGAGACTGTTGTTACAACCTACGTCAAGGACGGAGACAGAGTAGAGAAGGGACAGAAGCTTGCTGATGTAAGAGGAGATATTCGTGTGCTCCTTTCAGGTGAGAGAACTGCTCTTAACTACCTTCAGAGAATGAGCGGTGTGGCAACACACACAAGACAGCTTGCTGACCTTCTTGAGGGAACAGGAATCAGACTTCTTGATACAAGAAAGACTACACCTAACAATCGTATTTTTGAGAAGTATGCTGTTAGAGTTGGCGGCGGCTGCAATCACAGATATAACCTTTCTGACGGAGTAATGCTTAAGGACAACCATATCGAGGCAGCAGGCGGAATCACTGAAGCAGTTAAGATGGCTAAGGAGTATGCACCTTTTGTCCGTAAGATCGAGGTTGAGGTTGAGACTCTTGAGATGACAAGAGAGGCTGTAGAGGCTGGAGCTGATATTATCATGCTCGATAACATGGATCGTGAGACTATGGCTGAGGCAATCAGAATCATCGACGGCAGAGCTGAGGTTGAAATTTCAGGAAATGTGGATGAGAAGAAGGTTGAGATGATCCGTGATCTTAATGTTGATTACGTATCTAGTGGAGCACTTACTCACTCATCACCGATTATGGACCTTTCATTAAAGAATATGAGAAGAATATAGAGTTTTAGACCATTAAGATAGTATAATGAAAGAATAGGGGGTGAGTGAACACATTGAAAGCTACAGAAAGAAGGGCAACAATTATCGAGAGATTACAGACTAGCAAGGAACCCCTATCCGGAGCTGCGCTGGCGCAGGAGCTGGGTGTAAGCAGACAGATAATTGTTCAGGATATTTCAATTCTCAGAGCTGCAGGCGACGAGATTCTATCTACAAACAGAGGATATGTACTACAGAGATCCGGAAGAATCAGCAGAGTGTTTAAGGTGATTCACTCAGAGGATGAGATTCGCAAGGAATTTTCAATTATTGTGGATTGCGGCGGTCGAATCCGGGATGAATTCGTATACCACAAGATATACGGAACAATGAGAGGAGAACTGAACATTCGCTCAAGACTTGATATCGATAAATATCTTCAGCAGATTCAGGAGGGCAAGTCAAAGCCTCTTATGAGTGCTACTTCAGGATATCATTACCATACTGTTACAGCGGACAGTGAAGAAATTCTCGATATGATTCAGGAGAAACTTGACGATAGTGGATTTCTGGCACCACTTCAGGATTATGAACCAGTTAATTTCTGGAGAGAAGAGAATATGTAGAATTAAAGTCAAAATACCATCCCCGCGTCAAACGCGGGGTTGTTTTTATATGACGGGCATAGCCCTTGTTCCTCGCTACGCGTACAACGCGTGAACGCGGTTCTGCCAGCTGCGTATTATTTAATGTTTCTTT